>Ga0256404_1002763_pt1 | contig 37754 bp, 26 predicted proteins | sample RumenRJG_01DNA_FD_185990 | JGI IMG/M metagenome (GOLD analysis project Ga0256404, IMG submission 185990) | Bovine rumen microbial communities from Lethbridge, Alberta, Canada - RJG_01 | ecosystem: Host-associated > Mammals > Digestive system > Stomach > Rumen | place: Canada: Alberta | collected...
TGCCGAAGCCCTTGATCTTCTTCCACAGGGCTGCCACCTCATCATAGTCCTCTGCTGTCATCTCTCTGATTATAATATTCATCACTGTTCCTCCACACGCAGCCGGCGAACTGGCACGTCTTTTTTATTCTAATTTAAACCGTGAATAAAATCAAGACCGGGGCACGGGCTGTCATGTATAAATATTCATTGAATTGAAATATGATAGTATATTATTACAATATGAATGGAATGTAAAGGGGGTACGCGGTCTGTTTCTTGATCATTTATGCATATTTATACGTACATATGCAAAAAATATGTATTTTCTTCAAAAAATGCCTTGCATTATAAAGTCACTTACTGTATATTAGTTTTTGTTAAATTGCAGTGTGAATACTGATTAATAAATATACAATCCGGAGGTAAAGAAAATGGCTAAAGAAAAAGTTGTACTTGCTTACTCAGGAGGTCTCGATACGACAACCGTCATCCCGTGGCTCAAGGAGACATTCGGCTATGATGTCATCTGTGTGTGCGCAGATGTCGGTCAGGGAAATGAAATCGATCACCTGCAGGAGCGTGCAAAGCTCAGCGGCGCATCCAAGCTTTACATTGAGGATATCGTAGATGATTTTGCGAAGAACTTCATTGTACCATGCGTCCAGGCCAATGCCGTTTATGAGAATAAATATCTTCTTGGCACTGCCATGGCCCGCCCATGCATTGTCAAATGTCTTGTCGACATCGCCCGCAAGGAGAATGCCGTTGCGATCTGCCACGGCGCGACCGGCAAGGGCAACGACCAGATTCGTTTCGAACTCGGCATCAAGGCACTTGCCCCGGATATCAAGGTAATCGCTCCATGGAGAATGACCGATGTATGGAAAATCAAATCCCGTCAGGACGAGATCGACTACTGCAAGGCGCACGGCATCGATCTTCCTTTCTCCACAGACAGCAGCTACAGCCGTGACCGCAATCTCTGGCATGTAAGCCATGAGGGTCTTGAGCTTGAGGATCCTTCTATAGAGCCGAACCTCAAGCACATTCTGCTCGAGACCACGCTGCCGGAAGAGGCACCGGATGAACCGGAATATGTGACCATGACTTTCGAGAAGGGTGTTCCGACATCCGTCAACGGCGAAGCCATGAAACCGGCTGACATCATCCGCAAGCTGAACGAGCTCGGCGGCAAGCACGGCATCGGCATCGTCGATATCGTCGAGAACCGTGTTGTCGGCATGAAGTCCCGCGGTATCTATGAGACTCCTGGCGGCACCATCCTCTACGAAGCACACAAGCAGCTCGAGGAACTGACAATCGACCGTGCCACCTATGAAGTCAAGAACCAGCTCGGCGCAAAGCTCGCGCAGGTTACCTACGAAGGCAAATGGTTCACCCCGCTTCGCGAGGCGATCACGGCATTTATCACCTCGACGCAGGAATATGTAACCGGTACCGTAAAATTCAAGCTCTATAAGGGCAACATCATCAAGGCAGGCACCACTTCACCGTATTCACTCTACAGTGAGAGCCTTGCTTCCTTCACAACCGGCGATCTCTACGATCACCACGACGCAGACGGATTCATCACGCTGTTCGGTCTGCCGCTGAAGGTTCGTGCGATGAAGCTTGCCGAAGCGAAGAAGAACGAAGAAGGAAAATAAATCAAAAGTCTAAATCCCCTGTGAAAAGACCAGCCTGTATCCGTCTCATAAGGCAGTGCAGGCTGGTCTGTTTTTGCGGCCCGAAACGGGCGGTATCATTTATCATGCACAATCAGTTCGAGCACATCGTTTCTGGCATAATGTCCGACCGGGTCAAATTCCATTTTCGCCGCCGGCACCTTCTGCATATCAAGGTCCGCGAAAATAATTTCTTCCTTATCCCATACCGGCTGCGTCACATAATGCCCGAACGGGTCAACGATGCAGCTTCCGCCCCGGCAGACGATGTCCGGCAGCGCACTGATCTCGGCCGGCGCCGGGTCATGCAGCGAGGCCGCCGGATACATGTCACGGGTAAAGAACATATCCGCGTTGATGAAATAGCAGCGGCCTTCCAGCGCGATATGCCGGATCGTGTTCTGCCACTCCGGGTTGTCATTCGTATTGCAGGAAATATAGATTGCGACGCCCTTCTGATACAATGCGGTCCGGGCAAGCGGCATGTAGCTTTCCCAGCAGATCAGATTGCCGATCGGGCCATACGGGCTCTGCGTCACAGGGAAATAATGCCGGTCGGCATCGCCCCAGACAAGGCGCTCCGCGCCGGTTGGCTTCAGTTTCCGGTGCAGCGCATCAATCTTTCCGTCCGGCGTAAAAATCAGATTGGAATTATAAAGCGTGCCGCTTATCGGATCACGTTCGGAGATCCCGATGCTCAGATATGCATTAGCTTCCTTCGCTGCCGCGCCCAACGCATCTGTTTCCGGGCCCGGTACAATGATGCTGTTATCCGCATACATTTTCCAGTCTTTCCGGCCCTCTTCACTGCGATGGCCGACCGTATAGCCAAATGTCATCCCATACGGGTATCCCGGCACAAAAAGTTCCGGAAAAACGATGAGGTCCGGTTTCTGCTCTGCCGCTTTCCGTATCAGCGAGACAGCTTTTTCTGCTGACTTTTTCTTATTGAACATGACGGGTGCCGCCTGCACAAGTGCGACGCGGCAGCGATCTTCTATATCTTCCATAACTGATTTCTCCCTTTCTGCTATTGGTATACACGGACTTACCGGCACCCTTTCCGTCCGGCGTGGTTCGCCCCTGAAAATCCGCAGTTAACCCACAAATTCCGCGGTCAACCTTGAAAATTCGCAGTTAACCTGCAAATTCCGCGGTCAACCATGAAAATCCGCAGTTTAAAAAATACCCGGTTTTCCAGCCATACTGCTGGAAGACCGGGTAAAGATCATCCCTGACCGGGTATTTTCCGGATAATATTATCCGAAGTGCCTCACATCTGCGGCTGTCCGTCGTCCGGCGTATCGGAACCTGCTCCGGCATCCGGCGTCTGTGCCGTCTCCTGCGTCTGCGTATCCGACGGTGCCGCTGTCTCACCCTGCGCATCCGACGTTGCTGCCGTCTCTTCTGCCTGCGGGGCATCGCTGCCGCCTTGCGCGTTCTGTGCGGACTCCTCCTGTGCCTCCTGTTCCTGGGCAAATTCCTGTGCCGTCTCTGTATCCGTTACATCCTCATAGACAGCTTCTTCGGTCTCCGAAACCGTGCTGCCATCCTGCTCGGTCTCATAGATCACTTCCTCGGCAGACTCTTCGGTCTGTTCTTCTTTCTGCGGTTCAAGCTTCGTGCCGCACTTCGGGCAGTAAAGAGAATCCTTGTCCGCTTCCGCACCGCAGTTCGGACAGATCACCACGCCTTTAAGTCCCGTGATCTTATGCTCGATATCGCTGATCGCCTTCCTGCAGTCCTCGACACGGTTAAACAGCGCCGTCATCTCCGCTGAAGGTACGCTGTCCTGCTCTGCCTTCTCCTCAATATAAAGCTCACCAACCTGTGCATAGGCATCCTTCAGATCGCTTTCGAGAGAAGCTTTCTGCAGTTTGAGCTTCTGTATTTCAAGAATACCGCCTGACTTTTTCATAGCTTTCTCAGAAGATTTGCTTACACTGGATAAATTCTTTCTAAAATCATCAAATATTGACATACTGTCCTCCTTTTATAATCAACCTTCAGCAGGTGTATCCTGTTCAAGTATCTGTGTGATTCCCTTAACAGGCTCTGTGCGAAGCGTAATACGCGGACCGCCCTTGCCTTCCAGGTAATCCCTGGTGATCGTAACACTGCCGATATTCTCATCCTTCGGTATCTCATACATGATATCCAGCATGTATTCCTCTATCACCGAACGCAGCGCCCTGGCACCGGTATCCTTCTTCATGGCCTTCTCGGCGATCAGATGCAGTGCGTCGTCGTCAAAATCAAGTTTGACCTCATCCAGCTCCAGCAGCTTCTGGTACTGTTTGAGAATCGCATGCTTCGGCTCCTTCAGAATGCGGACCATCATATCCTCCGTCATCGGATCAAGCGTCACCGTGATCGGCAGACGGCCGAGAAATTCCGGAATCATACCGTAATTGCGCAGATCCTCTGCCGTGACGCGGCGGATAATATTCTTATCCTCGTCAAAGGCATCCTTGAGCTGCGCCTCAAAACCAATGGAGCTGCGGCTCGTCAGTCTCTGGCGGATGATCTTGTCCAGATCGGAAAAAGCACCGCCGCAGATAAAAAGGATATTGCTGGTATCTACCGTGACAAGCGGTGCCATCGAATTCTTGCTCGTGGCGCCGACCGGCACCTCGACTTCACTGCCCTCGAGCAGCTTCAGGAGGCCCTGCTGCACCGACTCACCGCTGACATCGCGGCTTGTCGTATTTCTCTTCTTGGCAATCTTGTCAATCTCATCGATAAATATAATGCCCTGCTCAGCCCTGGAGACATCATTGTCCGCCACCTCAAGCAGCTTGGAAACAACGCTCTCGATATCATCGCCGATATAGCCGGCCTCGGTAAGCGTCGTCGCATCCGTGATGGCAAGCGGCACATTGAGCAGTCTCGCCAGCGTCCGGACAAGATAGGTCTTGCCGCATCCTGTCGGTCCGATCATCAGGATATTGGACTTTTCAATCTCGCTTTTATCAGTCAGGTTGGCTGCAATTCTCTTGTAGTGATTGTAAACGGCGACCGAAATCACCTTCTTGGCTCTCTCCTGGCCGACCACATATTCATCCAGCTGTCCCTTGATCACGTGCGGCGCCGGGATATGGCCGATATCAAAGATCGGCTTCGCATCCTTCTGCCTCTTCTTGACACGCTGGCTGTTGGGAATATTCATCTGATCGTCTTCCTCATCGCCATCGCCGTAGCTGCCCGGGAAGAAATCCTTCAGATTGAAATTATTCATCATCTCATTCGGATTGAAACTGCTGCTTTCCATCATGCGCAGGCTGCGTTCCATGCAGTCGACGCAGATGGCCATGTTCATACCCGGGATATGAATCATCCTGCCGGCTATGCTCTCCGGGCGCCGGCATAAATAGCAGACGTCTTCGTAATCGCCGCCATGATCCGATGTATGATCGTTCGTGTTATTGTCATCTGTATGATCGTTGCTCATATCTATATCAACCTTCTTATCTCAAAATAATATCTAGAATAATTATAGACTAATTGCTTTTGTCAAACAATAAACATTTCATTAAACATGCAGCCCCGAAAATTATTTTTTTATTAAATGTCATTTTCTGAAAAAAATAATCTCATGGGGCCTGCACAAGTGCCTGTCCCATGAGATTGTTATCATCGCAGCTATTATGGCATGATGCTGCTGCCGGAACCGCTGCTGCCGCTGTCGCCGCCGTAGAAATTGCTGCCGGAATCACTGCTGCTGCCTGAACTGCTGCTGTCTGATTCCTCTGACTGTGCACCAAGAATTACGGTCAGCTCCTGTTCGGAATAATTGCCGTTGGAATCCGGGAACTGCGCGGTAAGTGTAACTTTATCACCCGGCTCGCATTCGCTGATGGCGGACTGCAGTTCTTCCATCGTTGAAATGTCTTCACCGTTGAATCCGGTGATAATGCAGCCTGCTTCCAGTCCTGCTGTATCTGCCGCAGAACCCTCGATTACGCTGCTGACGTAAACGCCGGCCGGTGCATTGTACTGCTGTGCCATCTCATCACTGAGCGTGCCGCCATAGATACCAAGATAAGGTTTCTGGTTGGCTGTCTCTGTGGTAATAGTACCGTCGATCAGTCCCTGGGCGATCTCGATCGCGCTGTTGATCGGAATAGCGTAGCCCATGCCCTCGACCGAGGTGTCGGAATACTTGACTGTATTCATACCGATGACTTCGCCATTGGCATTCAGAAGTGCGCCGCCGCTGTTGCCTGGATTGATCGCTGCACTTGTCTGAATCAGCGTCATCGTCTTATCTGTCAGCTGTACCTCACGGTTGACTGCACTGATTACACCGGTTGTAACGGACTGGCCGTAGCCAAGGGCATTGCCGATGGCGATGGCTTCCTGACCGGCTTCCAGTTTATCGGAATCGCCGATGCTTGCCACCTTGATGGTGCTGAGCGTGGAATCCTCGAGTGTGCTCTCATCAATCTTGAGTACCGCTACATCCGCGTCCTCATCATAGCCGAGCACCGTGGCATCGGCTGTCGAGTCATCGGAAAACTGTACGGATACGGAAGTTGAATCCTCAATAACATGGTAGTTGGTCAGTATATACAGGGTCGAACCGTCATCGCTGATGATGATACCGGATCCGGCACCGCTGCCTTCCTGCGTATACTGTCTTCCGAGGAAATCGGTTGTTGTCTCTTCCAGTGTCGTATTAACTGCTACAATGCTTGGCATTACCTGTGCAACGACATCGGATACATCATAGCCGCCGGATGTGGACGAATCACTGCTGTCCGAAGAGGATGTCGTCTGCACCGTGGAAACAACGCCGGAATCCGAAGAAGATGAGGAGGAGGAAGCTGCCGTGAGTCCGGTTGCTCTGCTCAGCCCGTACATGACGCCGAAAGCACAGAGGCCGAAGACAAGGCCGAAGCAAACGGCTTTGATCAGGCCGCTGCCGAAACTTCCTTTTTTCTTCTTATTGTTCTTCTTATGGCGGCCGCCGTCCGGTCCATTCGGGCCGGCCCCGCCGCCTGCCTGCGTATTGCCGTAATTGCCGGCTGACTGTCTGTAACCGGTATTGCTGCTGTAATTCGTTCCGCCGTAGCCGGAGGATGATCCTGTGCTGCTGCTGCCGGAATAGGAACCGCTTCCGCCGTAGCCGGAGGATGATCCGGTGCTGTAGCTGGAAGACGAGCCGGTACTGCTGTAGCCGGTCGATGATCCGGTGCTGTAGCTGGAAGACGAGCCGGTACTGCTGTAGCCGAAAGACGAACCGGTACTGCTGCCGGTCGATGATCCGCTGTCAACTGTTTCTGTAATGTCAAAGCTGGCACCGGTACGGCTGCCGCTGTAACCGGTATCCGTATTGCCTGCGGCTGCTGAGCCGCTTTCCGCGTTTCTATAGGAAGAAACTGTCTGCTGATAGTCTTCCTCAGCTGCATTCTGCTTATTGCCGGCGTTCTGCTCTGTACTTACAGAATCGCTGCTATCCGTTCTCTTCGTCGGATCTTCATTATATCCATCACCCATATAGAATGCCTCCTTTTGATTTTATGCTCACATGGTAACATCAAATTGTGTTCACATTGTGTTTTACTCATAAAAAAAATATGAATGGACTGCCGTAAAGCCCGAAATTACTTGTAATCATGCCTTATTTACGGTATGATATTATAGTTTAATAAACTTGTAATATTTAAAAGGAAGGTTTAATAAGATGAAAGGGAATCCGAAAAACCCAAGATTCAAGAAAAGCTGCATCATTTTCGCGATTGAGCTTGTTCTTGTCATCATCCTGACACCTGTACTATATGTATATTCTACATTATCGCAGGTCAACAGGGCATCCAAAGACGATGTGAATACAGATAACATCACGATCAATGATATGGATGAAAGTACAGTCAAACATCTCAGCGGATATCACAACATCGCTCTCTTCGGTGTTGATTCCCGCGACGGCTCTCTCAAAGAAGGCGCCCGTTCCGATGCGATCATGATTGCCAGCATCAACGCCTCTACCAAAGAGATCCGGCTTCTCAGCGTATACCGTGACACCTGTCTTCAAGTCGATGGTTACGATTTCACCAAAGCCACACACGCCTATGCTTACGGCGGTGCCGAACTCGCCATCGATATGCTCAACACCAATCTCGATCTGAATATCACAGAATTTGCAACCGTTGACTTCGGTGTTCTGGCCGATATCATCGATGCGCTCGGCGGTCTTGACATTACACTGACCGATGCTGAAGCCGAGGCGATCAACGACAGTATCAGCGAGCAGAATCAGATACTGGATAAACAGGCTGATCTGATTACGGAGAGCGGCGAGCAGCACCTGGACGGCAGCCAGTGCGTAGCCTATGCGCGTATCCGTAAGATCGACAGTGATTTCAACCGTGCGGAAAGGCAGCGTACCGTTCTCAACCTGATGTTTGAGAAAGCCAAAGAGGCCGATACCTCCACGCTGATCAAGATCGTCAAGGTAGTTCTTCCGGAGATGTACACAAACCTTACCGACAGCGATATGCTCTCTCTGGCAAAGGATATCCCGGATTACACCATCGCCGGCAGCGAGGGCTGGCCGTTCGAGCTGGAGACCGGTGAGTACCAGAGTGCCAGCTACGTATTCCCGTCTGATCTGGCCACCAATGTCTCCGAACTTCATCAGTATCTGTTCGATACGGAAGATTATACCGTCAGCGATACCGTACAGAACATATCCGATATGCTGATTGCCCAGACCGGATACGGTTCCAACGGAACGACTGTCAATCTCGATACCGATTCCGGCAGCACGGATTCAGATACGTACAACAGCGGCTCGTCATATGATTCCTATGACGGCAGCGGAACCTCTACCTATAACAGCGGCGGTTCTTCTACTTATAACAGCGGTTCCTCGGGAAGTTCGACATATAATGGCAGCAGTTCTTCGGGAAGCTCCGGCAGCTCATCCGGAAACAGCTACTATTTTGACGGCAGCTCATCGTCCGGTTCGTCCGGCACGTCGTCCGGTTCGTCCGGCTCATCCGGCTCATCCGGCACGTCCGGTTCGTCTGACTCGTCCGGTTCGTCCGGTTCATCCGGCACTTCCTCCGGCGGTTCCGACTCATCCGGTTCGTCCGGGGGCACTTCTCCGGAACTGATACCGGAAGAATAATCCGATCAATTTAAAGATCCATCACATATCAGACGGTATGTGATGGATCTTTTTTATGCGCTCCGACCCGGATTCCGCACAGAAATCCCGAGTCAGAAACAGCCCGGCTGCTGCCGCGCAGGCGGTATACAGCCGGGCCGTGATGGTCTTATATTATTTTCTGAAATACAGTCTGTTCATCGCGCTGAACAGTGCTCTGATAGATGAACGGTTGATATTGGAACTGATGCCGACACCGAAAGCGGATTTACCTGTTTCCACATCGGTCAGCTGAATATAGGTGGCTGCCTGGGAATCCGATCCCGTTGTCAGGGCGTGCTCTTCATACATCGTGAGCTTGTAGGTTATACCGTACTCACCGCAGAGCGCATTCTTGATGGCATCGATCGGGCCGTTGCCGACACCGACCAGTGACTTCTCCTCGTCCTTATCTGTATAGGTAACCGTTGCAACGGTATCGTCCCGGTTGTTGGAGCTCTTCGCATCCTGAATTCTCAGACGTTTGAAGTGCAGCGGATACTTGGCATTGATGTACATCTCACGGAACTTATCCATGATCTGAGACGGCGAAACCTCGCCCTGCCGTTCGGACAGAGACTGAATCTCATCGGCGAGCTCCTGATGCATGATCTTAGGAAGCCTGAAGCCGTAATATTTCTCCAGTACGAATGCGACGCCGCCCTTGCCGGACTGGCTGTTGATACGTACGATCGGCTCGTATTTGCGACCGATATCCGAAGGATCGATCGGAAGGTACGGTACCTCCCAGACATCGGAATGGCGATCCTTCATGGCTTTGACGCCCTTGCTGATGGCATCCTGATGGGAACCGGAAAAGGCCGTGAAGACAAGCTTGCCGGCATATGGATGTCTCCAGTCGATTTCCATCTTATTGCAGCGCTCGTATACATCAATCGCCTCGTTGATGTTCTCAAGGTTCAGATTCGGATCGATACCCTGTGAAAACATGTTGTAGGCAATGTTGATAACATCGACGTTGCCGGTGCGCTCGCCATTGCCGAACAGGGTACCCTCAATTCTCTCCGCACCGGCCAGAAGAGCCAGTTCGGAAGCCGCAACGCCGCAGCCGCGGTCGTTGTGCGGATGAATACTGAGAATGATCTTGTCACGCTCGGTAAAATGACGTGACATCCATTCGATCTGATCGGCATATACATTCGGTGTTGTCATCTCAACGGTTGCCGGCAGATTGAAAATGATTGGGTTCTCTTTGGTCGGCTGCCATTCAGCCTTGACCGCCTCACAGACCTCCAGCGCAAAATCAAGCTCTGTGCCGGTGAAACTCTCCGGAGAATACTCCAGCTGAAGATGACCGTCAAAGTCCTTCGCATACTTCTTCACCATCTTCGTTCCATCGATGGCAATCTGTTTTACACCCTCGCGGTCCATGTTGAATACCACATCGCGCTGCAGAGTAGAAGTCGAATTGTAAATATGAAAGATAACGTTTTTGCATCCCTGAATTGCTTCAAAGGTTTTCTTGATCAGATGCTCACGGCACTGGCAGAGAACCTGGATCTTGACATCATCAGGAATCAGATTCTTCTCAATCAGCATACGGAGGAAGTCATACTCGATCTGCGATGCTGCAGGGAAACCTACTTCGATCTCCTTGAAGCCAAGTTTTACAAGCTCGTTGAAAAACTCGAGTTTCTCTTCTACAACCATCGGCTCAATCAGAGCCTGATTGCCGTCACGAAGATCAACGCTGCACCAGATCGGTGCCTTCTCTATTTCCTTGTCGGGCCACTGTCTTTCCGGATAATGCACTACCGGAACTCTCCTGTACTTCTTTACATTCATGACTGCAAAACCTCTCTTTCGTTATTTAGCCTTGATGGTTACTTTGACATTGACTGTATTCGTCTGGGTTACCCCGTCCGGAAGTGTCAGATTGACCGGCAGCGAATAGGTGCCTTCTCCGTATCCGTTCACATTGACGGTCGGGCTCAGCTCACCTGCCGTGATATCCTCGACTATACTCGAGGCACCGGACAGTGTCACGGACACCTTATCAGTGCTGTCATCCTCACTTGCCACCGAGTAGCTCAGACTGCTGTCGCCGTCTTCTACCTCGATATCGTCAATCGTCACATCGATCGACTGTTCCTCAATCTTCTCTATATCTACCGCAGCGGAAATCGCCGTATCACTGTTCGTCAGCACAATACCCTCCGGCAGTGCGCTGGTGAGTTCCGTTGTGATATTCTCCTCAATACTCTTATTCCGGCCGCTGATATCGATATCATCCAGCTTGATGCTGTCAATCTTCTCAAGCGCCTCTTCCGGTCCGGCAATCGTAACCTCTTTCGGTTCGTATTCCTCGGACACAACTGTATAGCCGTCAGCCGGTGTTCCTGTGAAATCCAGTTCCACCGGTACCGTCTTCGTATTGTAAATCGGTACGGAGACGTCCACTGAAGACTGCGACAGCGTCAGCGACGAGGTATCCAGCTGATCTCCGCTGCTGTCGAGCAGCGCGATATCCGCTGTCGAAGTTACCTGATCCAGATCATCGGCGCCGCTGACATTAATATAGACAACCGCTTCCTTGATCCTGTCTACCTGCGACTTCGGTCCGGAAACCGTAATCAGGTTCGGCGTAGCGGTGCCGGTCGCGACATATTTATCCTCGCTGACCGATCCGTTCGTCACGACACTCACATTAAAAGATTTCTCTTCCAGCTCCTCGATGGCGATCTTCACCATCGTACTGCTTCCGACCGGCGTGATCTCGAGGCTCGGATAATCCGGGCAGCTGACATCCACCATGACGGCACCTGTCACCGATAGCTTGGACAGATCGGCAACCGCGCTGAAATCATCCTTGGTCAGACTGTTTACAATAGAGGTCTTCCCTTTAACACGGAAGCTTACCGTATTGCCGTCCACATAGGAATACGCCATATTGGCATCCGTCAGTTCCTCCCCGTTGATCTCCGTCACGGGTACATCGGAAAATTCACGTGTGTAAACCGGATCTTCCACATTATTAATCGCGAGCCAGGTAAAAACCGCCAGAATCAAAGCAATGATCTTATATCTGAGATTTCTTGTCAAACGGTTTTTCATTTGCTGTCCTTCCTGGATTTGCCTTTATCTCCCGCTGCCGCCTTGTAGCCGGACAGCGCCTTCATGCGCCGCAGCAGTTCTTCCTTGCTGACATTGCGTGTCAGACGGCCTGCCTCTGCCAGTGAGACCTCACCGGTCTCTTCCGAGACAATAATCGTCAGGCTGTCGCTGACTTCGCTGATGCCGACGCCGGCGCGATGCCGCGTTCCCAGATCCTTGCTGATCGAGGTGTTCTCTGTCAGAGGCAGATAGCAGGTAGCGGCAACCACCCGTCCGTTGCTGATAAACACGGCTCCGTCGTGAAGCGGCGTATTGTGTTCGAATATATTGATCAGAAGCTGACTGGATACGATCGCATCGATCGGGATGCCGGTGCGCTCGTACTCATTCAGCTGAACGACATTCTCCATTACTATCAATGCGCCGGTCCTTGCCCTGCCCATCTCAAAGGCAGCACGGGCGATCTCACCCTGCACACGGTCAGCGCTTTTTCTGTCGGAATCCGACCGGCTGTCCACCGTGCCGAACATCTTCGCAAAAATACTCTTGCTTCCGAGATTCTCCAGTGCACGCCGCAGCTCCGGCTGAAAGACAACGACAAGAATCGTCACCAGCATCGTCGCTGTCTTGGAAAGGAGCCACGTCACTGTTGAGAGATTCAGGAAATAGGCGACCAGAGCAAACACCACAATGATAATAATGCCCTTCAGCAGCGTCCATGCTCTCGTGTCCTTGACCCAGATCAGCAGTTCATAGAAAATAAATGCGAAAATCAGGATCTCAATAATATAAGTGATATGAAAAACAGGAGGCAGATTAAGCCTGATGGCATTCAGTAATTCGCTCATTCTCTACCTCCTGTTCTGTTATACCGTCGGTCTTGTATCAGCGGTCTTCCCCATCTCTGCTGTCGCCGGAAATTTCCCCGCGCAGCTGCTCACGTGTGAGGACAATGGTATCATCGGCAGAGGCTGCCTCTTCCGTTGTCATCACTTCGTCTTCCTGCTCCGCGTCCTCTTCCTGCGCCGCGGTCTCCGTCTCCGGGGCCTGCTCATCGGACGCCTCTTCTGGCTGCAGCTGTGCCTCTTCGGCGCCGCTGCCTTCCTCCTGCTTCACCTGCGCATCGTCAGCAGATTCTTCGGCAGTCTGCTCCGCCTTGGCAGCCTGCTCCGCTTGGGCAGCCTGCTCTTTTTCCATCTGCTCGCGTTCCTTGCGCTCCTTCTCTTTCTGCTCCAGGATCTGCTTTTGCTTCTCCCGCTTCTCGGCACGCTTCTTCTCGGCTTCCTCTTCATCTGCAATGAAAAGCGGAACAGCCGTTACATAATAATAGTATTCATCATCCTTGAACTGAACATATTCCTTGCTGCGGTAATCGGCAACACATTCAAAGAACTGCACTGCCGCTGCGATTGCCGCTCCCACTATGACACTGATGACAAAAGGTCCCGCTGCCAGAGACACGTCCAGCATACCGGCCAGCACAAAGCCGAAAACCAGCTCTGCTGCTGCGCCGACACCGATTGCCACGTACCAGGAATAATCAAACTTCGCTCTGCTGATAAAGTACATGAGCGCAACCGTGATTACGGTTACGAGTGTAAACAGAACGATCGTCTTATCTGTCTGAAGGGAATCCATGACAGAGGTCACCGCAGTCAGCGTGGAATTCAGATCGATATTCGACAGTCCCTGCGATGCATCCGGTGCCGAAGTCCCGACAGCAGCCATGACATATTCGACATATCTGACCATAAAAAAGCTGCTGACAGCCGGAATGATCAGGTACGGTGAAAGGGCCACGCCCGCTGCGACCGGGATCAGATACTCCAGATGGAAATGCATCAGAACCGGAATCGCAAAAAGGACGATCGCTTCCTTCGCCGAAAATTTAAGAAACAGCAGATAGAGGATAATCATGACGATCACCATAATAATCCCGACAACTGCCGAAGCCCTCGTAATCTGCACGGCGACATCCGCGGCAAAAATAAAAACCGCCAGCCCGTTCGGTACCACCGAACAGATCAGAGCAAGCAGTATATTGACCGCCGCGCCGCTCATCGCCGCTATATAGCCGATTGATCTGTTAACATACATGAAAACAATCAGAAAACCGATAAATCGTAAAACAATCTTCAGCCAGTTCTCATTCTTCCGGCTGAAAAGGATCATCCGCTTTCTGAAATTCAGCAATCCTGTCATCTCTTCTCCTCCCGTGCGTACTTGCCGATAATCTTAAGTATCCGATAATAACGCTTTACACGCTTCTGGCTTGTCCGATACTGCCAGGTATAGAGAATAACGCTGATCACCGCATAGATCACAAGCAGAATGATATAATTCCGCAGGCTTCCGTTCAGCAGATTGCCGAGACTGAAATCCCCGGTCTGACTGATTGTCGTCTCAATACTGCCGAGCGCCGTGAGACCCATTGCGAAAATATAGGCAATCGTCACGCCGATGAGATTCTTCAGCGTATTGAAACGGATGTATGTACCTTTGTAATAGCGGTTCCGTTGGAGATCCGTTCTGCCCTCATGCTTCTCATAAATGGCAGCTTCCGTCATCCAGCGGATCTTCTTTTTATTTAACATAAGCGGTCCTCTCTGTAAAATACGGTATTAGCGGTTAATAGTATAACACTTTTATGAGTTGCTTTGCAATAGCGGGAAAAGGCGCATAAAAGCCCGTTTTCAGCATGCATTGCCTGTCTGTATCTGCTTATCCGAGAGGGATTTCAACGACCTCCGCCATTCTGGTAAGACAGGTTTCAATCTGCGACGAGATATCGTCAATCATGCGCGCGCTGATTTCCTCATTGAAATCATTTTCCAGACTTTCATACAGGCTCCGGCGCACATCTGCCCCGACGCTGCCGAGCCGCGACTGCAGTGAATGTTTCGTCACCATTTTCCGCAGCGGCTTCGGTATATCCGCATCCAGCAGGACATCTTCCATCTTGTTTTTGCCGAGAAGCAGCACCAGGAGCGAAATGACGGCGCCGGCCAGAATACCGGTCGGTCCGCTGGAAATCAGTGCGACACCGCTGCCGCCGCACAGAAGGCCGATCAGCAGCGAAATGATCGAATCGATCAGCAGGGTGATCTCATCCACGGCGAAAATATTCTTCGCATCAATTTTGATATTGATATCGGAAGCCGTCAGATAGGACTGCAGGGACAATGCTCTGTACGGGACATGGTGTTTTACGCAGATCGGCACGGTATACTCCTCCAGTTCACCGGCAACCGGCATCAGCCACTGCGCAACCGGCTTCATCATCAGAGAATGTGCCTCGTCCGTGCGCAGATACGCCTCGATCTCGCTCTGCAAAGCCTTATCCACGTCCCGCAGCCGGGCGATTTCGCCGCTTCGCCAGCGCTCAAACACGGGCACTGCCGCATTCTGCAGGATCGGATCCACCATCGTATCGACAATCTTATGATAGAGTTCATCAATATGGGATTTTACAATGCTCTCAACGCGGTCCGACTGCACAAAATCTCTGAGTTCCGCCTTGAAACTGTGCAGCTCATCATCGATCCGGCCGCACCAGGCCAGCCCGCGCGAAACGGAAAATTCCGGATCCGCATCGGACACGGCCACGGCATCCGGAAAGACCTCCATGCACCATTCCCGGATATCCGGCATCTTCGAGACACCGCCCGTCAGGCAGATGATCTCCGGCATATCGCCGTTTATGTGATCCCGCACATTTTTAAGCGACTGCGTAAAAACCTCGCAGAAAGAACGGTTCCCGAGGCGCTCCGTCTTACCGTACTGGAGCCTGTGCGCCGCCTCCTCATCCATACGCAGCGTAAGCCGAACCGGCCTGTCATACTGAATCAGCACGGAATCGACGCAGGCGTGATCTTTCCAGTAATCGGCATCCGTGAAATATTTCTCTTTCAGGCGGCGCGCCGCAAATTCACAGTAATTTTTCCACGGCTCGCTCTCCGCAAATATCTTATGAATGCGGTCGGCCTGTTTCGACTGTTCTGCCGCCATTTCCAGCAGCAGGCTGTCCATGATGCCGCCGCCGAGTGCAACCTCGCCTGCCGTCTGGATCTCCACCTCGTGTCCGCCGCAGATATAGGCAAAATCCGTCGTCGAAGAACCGACGTCCACAATAAGGACCGGCCGGGAAAGTATATCATAGCCGACCTGCATATGCCGCGACTGGCAAACGGATACGAGCGCCGCCCTCGATTCAGAAATGATCTTCAGCGGCGGATATCCGCAGCGCTCAAACAGCGCACGATAGCGTTCCCGCGCGGCACTCTTCCAGCCGGCCGGACAGCCTATGTAAAAACAGCAGTCTTCCTCGTCCCGCTGCAGTTCCCCGGCGGCATACAGCTCCGACAGAACACCGGCGGCAAAGCACCGCACATCACCCTCTGCGTCCTTATCGGTCAGAAAGCGGCTTTTAAAACGTATCCGGCGCTTTACGGCATTGGCTGCATAGCAGGCTTTCTCGCCGATTACGATCTCACCGCTCATCAAATCCGCATACGCTGTGATCAGACTCTTCTCACCGCAGACGGTCAGCACCTGCGGCCGCTTTTCGCTGTCTGCGTCCAGTCTGGACACAGCACTCTCGGCATCCCCGAGATCAAATCCATAATAACGGTTCATCTGTCACCTCCGGCCGCAAGGCCCTTCTTCAACAGCTTCCCGCCGGCTGCCAGTGCCGGGCGGATCGTACCGGTCCGCTTCGACGGAATCAGGTCAAAATAATCTGCCGTCTCCGGACTGTACTCGACGATATCGATTCCCTTTTTATAAAGGAAGTAACGGATATCATTCAGCTTATCCAGAGCGTACCGGGCGTCTCCGCTGCAGGATGCCTCCAGCAGGCCGGCCATCAGTTCAATCTCGTCACGGTCAGCCGCCGCTGCCGCGTCCGCTCCAGGCGCTTCCTGCTCCTCTTCCTCAGCAGCCGCCTGTATATTCTGATCCATCGTCAGCACCGCGGCCTGCATGCAGCGGTAAATCCGTCCCGCATCCACCATCATCTCAATCTTCTGTTCTTTCGTCTCTTCCTGTTTCGGCGGTTTTCCGGTCAGATAGCCCGCCAGATACAAAAGCACGGCGCCGACCGCCAGCAGCAAAAGCTGCACCGGCAGGCCGAACAGTGCATGGCCTGCCGCACTGCCGGCCAGGGCCGCAAGGCCCGCGGCGAGGCAGACCGCACCGGCCGCCAGCACCGCCCAGGCTGCGCCGCGGATCTTCTTCTCCGGCGTCTTCCCGCCGCTTTCCCATATTTTTGTACTTCCAATAGAATCGACAAGGCCGGCTTCCGTACGGGCAATCTGCGTCATGGAAGCGCATACTGCTCTGCCGGCGCCGCTCGTGCATTGCTCATTATAGCGATACAGCAGGCGGTCATATTCCTGTTCTATGACAGCGCCCGCCCTGTCCGGCGTCGAAGCGCTGTCAAGCTGCGCCATCAGTTTCTCTTTATCCTGCTCCAGCAGTTCTGTCATTGTCATCGTATCATCCCTCTTCCAGCAGTGCCCGCGCCGCCCTGCGCTCCGCCGGTGATGCGATCCGAATATTGGCCGCCTCACCGCGTACGAGAAAGATCTGCACGCCAAGTCCGTGCAGTGCAGAACACACATCAGCCGCGCCTGATTTTCCGGCCGCTTCGGCATGCTTTTTCAAAAGATCCGCTCTTACCGCCTGCGGCACCTGTTCCTGATAAAGATTCTGTCTGTCCGGAATCCGGTCGATGTCCTCTCCGTTTCCGCTGACAAACAGCGTGTCGGCAGAAGGCACCGCCGTATCGCAGACACCGCTGCGCCGGGCAGTCTCAGCAGCCTCCTGCAGAATTCTGTCTGTCACGAAAGGCCGCAGCAGATCGTGCAGCACAAGGACCGTATCCGGTGCATCCGGTATTCGGTCGGCTGTCTGCAGCGCTGCCTCAAGCTGCGAAGGATTGCCCGCCAGCACCGTCACCGGTGCGTCCGGCAGCGCCTCCGCCAGACGTCTCTTCACAGCCGGCGCAATGCCCGCCGGCACGTACAGGATTATCTCCTCAAAAAGGCCGCTGCCGGCCAGCGCCTCCACGGTATACAGGTAAATCGGCCTGCCATCCGCATCTTCCATTAGCTGAGCGGTATACGGACTTCCCGGTCCGCTGCTCTCTCCGCCTGCCGTGAGCACGGCATAACATTTCTCATTCACTGCCACCCCTCCGGTTATGATCTGTTTAATTCTATTCGATTATACAATACAGCCGGCGCGTATTGCAAATTGCCGGGCATTATGATAAAAACTCCGGTCTGCCGCCGCAGACCGGAGTCCTTTCATAATATTCATATCTCAGGCAAATCCCAGTGCCAGTCCGATGCCGCGCACCGCCAGGGCCACTACCCAGGCAACCGCGCACTGGAATACAACCACACCGACACCGTATTTCCACCCGAGTTCCTTGTGAATGGAGGAAATCGCGGCGATACACGGCGTATACAGCAGGCAGAAAACCAGCATGCAGAACGCATTCAGCGGTGAAAGCGCTGCCAGAAGCGCCGATGTGCTGCCATACAGAATGGATGTGATCGAAACGACACTCTCCTTGGCCATGAAGCCCGCTATCAGCGCCGTCACGATTCTCCAGTCGCCAAGACCGATCGGCTTGAAGATCGGTGTGATCCAGCCGGCCGCGACGGCAAGGATGCTGTCTTTGGAATCCGCCACAACGGAAAAATCCGTACCGAACGTCTGCAGAAACCAGATCACAATGGTGCCCAGCATGATAATCGTAAAAGCACGCTGCAGGAAATCCTTGGCCTTCTCCCACATGAGAATCAGAACGTTGCGCAGACTCGGCAGCCGGTAATTCGGCAGCTCCATGACAAAAGGAACCGCTTCGCCTTTATAGATAAATTTGCGGTTGATGTAGGCGTACAGAATGCCCAGTGCAATGCCGAGCACATATAGCCCGGTCATCACAAAACCGCCGCCGCCCGGGAAAAATACCGATACAAAGAACGCATAGATCGGCACCTTCGCAGAGCAGCTCATAAACGGTGTCATCATGATCGTCATCTTCCTGTCGCGCTCCGACGGAAGTGTCCGGCTGGACATGACCGCCGGCACCGTACAGCCGAATCCGATCAGCATCGGTACCATGCTTCGGCCGGAAAGGCCGATTTTACGCAGCGGTTTATCCATGACAAAGGCAATCCTCGCCATATATCCCGAATCCTCCAGTATCGACAGAAAGAAAAACAGGACGACGATAATCGGCAGGAAACTGATCACGCTGCCGACACCGTTGATGATGCCGTCCACCACAAGCGATTGCAGGACCGTATTTACATGCGCGCTCTGCATGGCCTGCGAAACCGCCGTACTGATTGCATCGACGCCCTGTGCCAGCAAGTTCTGCAGGAACGCGCCGATCACGTTGAAGGTCAGCAGAAAGACCACCGCCATAATGCCGATAAAGCACGGAATGCCGGTGTATTTGCCGGTCAGAATACGGTCGATGGCCGCACTCTGCTTGTGCTCCCGGCTTTCATGGGGCTTTACCACACTCTTCACGCAGACACGATGGATAAAGGAATACCGCATATCGGCGATCGCCGCATTGCGGTCGAGGCCGCGCTCTTTCTCCATCTGGACAATGATGTGCTCGATCATCTCCTTCTCGTTCTGATCCAGTTCGAGGCGGTCGAGCACCCGGCTGTCGCCCTCGATCACCTTGGTCGCCGCAAAACGGATCGGCAGGCCGGAACGCTCGCAGTGGTCCTGAATCAGCACCATAATGGCATGAATTGCACGGTGCACCGCGCCGCCGTGATCATTCTCATCGCAGAAATCCTGCCTTTCCGGCGGTTCCTGATATTTCGCGACATGCAGACTGTGCTCGATCAGCTCCTCGATACCTTCATCCTTCGCCGCCGAAATCGGCACAACAGGCAGGCCGAGTTCCTTCTCGAGCTTGTTGATGTGGACCGAACCGCCGTTTTCACGGACCTCATCCATCATGTTCAGCGCAATGACCATCGGCACATTGAGCTCCATCAGCTGCAGCGTCAGATACAGATTCCGCTCTATATTGGTGGCATCGACGATATTGATGATGCCCTTTGGTTTCTCATCGAGAATAAACTGCCTCGTGACAATCTCCTCGCTTGTATACGGGGACATCGAGTAAATGCCGGGCAGGTCGGTCACAAGTGTGTCGCTGTGCCCGCGGATCACGCCGTCCTTGCGGTCCACCGTAACACCTGGGAAGTTGCCGACGTGCTGGTTGGAGCCGGTCAGCTGATTAAACAATGTCGTCTTGCCGCTGTTTTGGTTGCCGGCAAGCGCAAATGTAAGCAGCGTCCCGTCCGGAAGCGGATGCTCCGTTGTCTTGTCGTGATATTTGCCCGCTTCGCCAAGACCCGGATGCAGATAATGCTGCTGCACGCTGCCGGTGAATTTCTCCTCCGGCGGCAGTTTGGCCTCATTGTGCTGCTGCATCTGCGTGTCTGAAATCGTCTCAATCTCGATATTCTGCGCATCCGCCAGGCGCAGCGTCAGTTCATAATCATGAATGCGGATCTGCATCGGATCTCCCATCGGCGCCATCTTCGTAACCTGTACGTAGGACCCCGGCAGAACACCCATATCCAGCAGATGCTGGCGCAGCGCACCCGCGCCGCCAACAGACCGGATCACCGCCGAACCGCCAACTTTCAAATCCTTTAAAGTCATAATTCCCTCTCGTAATTGATAATATTTATCATTAGCATACTTTTATTGTATGCTGTCTGATTGTGAAAATCAATCACGGTTTTGCCTGTTTTGGGAAAAAGTTTATAAAAATATTCGGCATTTTGACGAAAAAAAATCTGTCTGCAGGATATTTCCTGCGGACAGATTTTTCTGCTGTATTGTTTTATTGTTTTTTCTTTCTGGTGACGATCGGAATGATAATCAGAAGAGCGACAATCACCGCACAGACAGTGCCGATGACAATATTGCGCGCCACATGGCTTCCGCTGTCTTCATCAGCCGTGCTTTCCGTTTCCACGGTGCTGACTGTTTCGGATGCCGCCGATGTATCGGCCTGTACGGATTCCGTTTCCGCACTGGTCTGACCGAATGTCGTTTCGGTATCATAATATTCGTCAAATGCTGTCCGGTCAATATAGTCTTCCGTCAGCTCATTGTCCTCGTCAGTGGAAACCGTATCGGAATAAGAACCGGTTACGGTAACCGTATACTGGCTGTCGCCGCTGATCTGCTCCGTGCCGTTTACGACAACCGTTACCGTATTGCCGTCTTCATCGACAATCTGCGCACCGTCTTCCATATTCAGATTGGAAATCGTGCTGTCGCCGGTAACCACCCATTTTGAATCGGAACCGATATTCACGGTGATCGGGCTGTCCGATGTGCTGCCGTTTGCATTCTCTGTAATCTTCGCGGCGCCGGTATACGTCGTGCCGTCGAGCAGGTACAGATCCAGGGAACTGATGGTATCTACATCGATGTCGCCGGAAACATCCTCATCGCGCATCGTGAAGGCAACCGTGCCGCCGTTGGAACCGGCTGTGCCCCAATTGTTCGAATCATTGCCGGCGATATTGATCAGTTCGGCGTTATCGCTGTCAAAATCAAGCGTTGTGCCGCTCAGAAGAATATCTGCCTGCGTGTTTGTCACATAGAACATCGCGCCGGAGGCAATGGAACTGGAAAGTGTCGAGTCCACGGCCTCAAAGCGTGCCGCATCGCCTGTCGTTGTCTCCGCATCGCCGGACGTTGACTGGTAAATAATGACGCCGTCCGCGATCGGATCGCTCGCCGTCTTATCCGTAACCGTCGACGTGAGATCAGAATTATAGATAAGGATGGTATTCAGGCCTTCCATGCCGGCGATCTGGCTGCCGGTCGCTGTGCCGGTCACACCGTCCACCTGGACATTGCCGGTCGAATACAGGAGCGGTGAGCCGGAACCTGCCGTGCTGAGCGTGCTGTCTGTCACCGAAATATCACCGCCGCCGCGGTCGGTCGCGATCGAAGCACTGTGATCGCCCTGCGTGGTAATATCCATATTATCTGCGATTATCGTACCGCCGTATGTGGCATCCAGTCCTCTGGAATTGCCTGCACTCGTCGAGATGGTATCATTCTCAGCGTAGACTGTACCGGAATCCGTCGCGAAGATACCATTGGAGCCTTCGCTGTCTGCCGTCAGCGTACTGTTTGAAATGTGCGCCGCCGAATCGGATCCCACGGAAAGCAGGATGGAATTGATACCGTAGAAGTTGCAGTTATCGCCATCGGTGTCATCGCCGCTTTTGCTCAGCGTACCGTCTGTGATATTCAGCGTGCCGCCGTTCTGCGCGAGCGCCGCATTTTCATCAGCTGTATCGGCACTGACGGTCTCACCGTCCGAGTCCACGCTTTCCCCGTCGGCTGTGAGCGCTCCGGAAAGCGTACCGGAATAGTCATAGGTCTGTGTATCCGCGCCGCCGCCTGCGCCGCCGCCACCGTCGTCCGGTGCCTGTCCGCCGCCTGCCTCGCCGCCTGCCTCGCCGCTCGGCATATCCGGCGGCTGCTCCTCTGCCAGCGTACTCATCGTCGGTGTCACGATCATGCCAAGTCCCAGCGCCCCGGCCAGAACCAATGCTGTAATTTTTGAATTTCTGATTTTCTTCACGCCTGCATCACCTCGTTTTTTCTTGCTGGTATGAGCATACCGTGAAAATATGACCAGCCTATGAATCAGAAGTGATGAAATTATGACTTTTTCTTTTTTTCCAGATCGCTCGCCCGGAAAATGACGTCCTGCCCGTATTTTTCCCGCAGCTGCGCCGCCGCATCTCTCACCTTCCCGTATTTCTGATCCTCTTTCATCAGGTCGAACATGCTGAGCTGGTGAAAATCATCTTCAGAGAGATGGGATACGCCGACACCGATCAGCCGGATCTCTTTCCCCTGCCGGAACAGGCCTTCCGGTCCTGCCGCCAGCTTTTCAAAAAGCGCCCAGGCTGTATCCGCGATTATCTTTCCGTCATTCGTGCCGGCATCCAGCGGCACCTGCCGGCTGATCCGCCTGAAATCATCTGTCTTGACCGACAAGGTCACCGTCGAACCGACCGTGCTGTCTTTTTTCAGTCGCCCGGCGACGCTGGCGGACAGTTTGCGGATCAAAGGCTTTGCGTATTGCTGATAATTGTCCGCCGTGATGTTCTCCGCAGTCGTCTCTTCATTAGAATAGCTCTGCGCCTTACGCCGCTGCGGACTGACCGGCGTATCGTCTATGCCGCGGGCGCTCTCTGAAATATAGCGGCCGGCCTTTTCCCCGAGCTGCTGCTGGAGAAATTCCATGTCCGCCGCGGCGGCATCGCCTATGGTCTTTATGCCCAGGCTGATGAGCCGGCTGCTCGTCGCCTGTCCGCAGCCATAGAGCTCGCCGATCGGCAGCGGCCACATTTTCCCGGCGATCTCGTCTTCAAAGAGGGTATGCACCTTGTCCGGCTTTTCGAAATCACTGGCCATCTTGGCAAGCAGCTTATTGTGCGCCACGCCTACATTGACCGTAAAATGCAGCCTCTCCCGCACAGTATCCTTCACGTTCACGGCGAGCTGCTGTGCGGCCTGCCGGCGCTGCGCCGGCGGCGCGTCTTTAATCAGAGCGCTCACATCCATAAATGCCTCATCGATCGAAATCTGCTGCACAAGATCCGTATAGGAATGCAGAATATCCATCAGCTGCGCCGAGCATCGCCGGTACAGGCCGAAATCGGCGCGGACAAGCTTCAGCGTCCGGCACTTTTTCATCGCCTGCCGCGTCGGCTCACCGGTCTGAACCCCGTATTTCTTCGCCGGTATCGACTTGGCCGTCACGACGGACCGGCTGAAATCCGGGTCCGCGCAGATCGCCGCCGGAATCGTGCGCAGATCAACGCTCCCCGGGTCTTTACGCAGCCGGTCGACCGCCGTCCAGGACAGAAAAGCAGAATTGACGTCCACCTGAAAAATAAATCTCTGTTCCGTATTCTGCACCTCCTCGCAATATCTGTTCCCTCTATTATAATAGAAGAAATAGCAAATAACAGATTGTTTTTAACGCCTCATGAATGTATACTGAAACAATAGAATTTATTCTGGCATAGAGAGGAAATGTTCATGAAAAACAAAAAACATGCGGCGGCTGCCATGATTGCGATCGCGGCCGTCCTCATACTGCTGATCTGGCGCACCGGCCAGACCCCGTCGACGGTGCCGGACGATTATACGCCGCCCGTCTACTCAACTATCTTTTCACTTCTGCCGCCTGTCATCGCCATCACGCTGGCGCTGATCACCAAGGAGGTCTACTCCTCACTGTTTGCCGGTATCACGGTCGGCGCCCTGCTTTACGCCAACGGCAATCTCGTGCTCGGCCTCAATACACTGCTCTACAATGAAGAGGGCGGCTTCGTCGTCAACATCACCGACCTGTCGCACGCCAGCATTCTCGTATTTGTCATCATCCTCGGCACACTCGTCGCCCTGATGAACAAATCCGGCGGCGCCGCGGCGTTCGGCCGCTGGGCCTCCTCGCACATCAAAACGCGTGTGGGCGCGGAACTGGCAACGGTTCTGCTCGGCGTAATCATTTTTGTGGACGACGGCTTCAACTGCATGACCGTCGGTTCCGTCATGCGCCCTGTCACCGACCGCTATAAAATTTCCCGTTCGAAGCTGGCGTATCTGATCGACGCGACGGCTGCGCCGATCTGCATCATCGCGCCGGTATCCAGCTGGGCGGCGGCGGTCAGCTATTCCATACCGGAAAAATATCACATCAACGGATTTCACATGTTCATCCAGACAATTCCGTATAATCTCTATGCGCTGACAACGCTTCTGATGATTATCACGCTGTCGCTGATGAAATTTGACTACGGTCCGATGAAGGTACACGAAGCCAACGCCTTGAAAGGCGACCTGTTCACGACGCCGGACCGTCCTTATGGAGACGATATCTCCGATGAGGAAGGGGAAAGACGCGGATCGGTGATCGACCTCGTGCTGCCGGTTGCCGTCCTGATCTTCACCTGCATCACCGGCATGGTCTACACCGGCGGATTCTTTGACGGCGTCAGCTTCATCGAGGCCTTTGCCAACTGCAATTCCGCCGTGGGTATGGTCATGGGCAGCCTGGTAACGCTTCTTTTCACCTTCTGCCTGTATCTGCTGCGCGGCGTTGTCACCTTTAAGGAATTCATGGAATGTCTGCCGGCAGGTTTCCGTTCGATGTGCGCACCGATGATTATTCTCGTCATGTCCTGGAATCTCTCCGGCATGACCGGTCTGCTCGATGCGAGCGGTTTCATTCATGACGTCGTGTCCGGTTCGGCAGGTTCACTGAACATGTTTCTGCCGGTCATCATCTTCGTCATCTCGGTTTTCCTGTCCTTCTCGACGGGCACCAGCTGGGGCACCTTCACGATCCTGATTCCGATCGTCTGCAGCGTATTCCCGGATGCTCCGGAAATGCTGACCATCTCGATCGCGGCCTGCCTCTCCGGTGCGGTATGCGGCGACCACTGCTCTCCGATCTCGGATACGACCATCATGTCGTCCGCCGGCTCGCACTGCAGCCATGTAAACCATGTATCCACGCAGCTGCCGTATGCGATGACGGCCGCCGCCGTCTGTGCAGCCGGCTACCTGCTGACCGGCATCGTCGGCAATATCACGGAAAGCAATGCCGCACTGATCTGTACGCCGGTTACGCTGATTCTCCTGCTCGCCGTGCTGATGATCATCCGGCGCCGGGAAGCGGCCGGAGACAGGCAGAAAGCATAAATTCTATAAAGGCATAAAAGCTGCCTGCGCATTTTCCGCAATGCGCAGGCAGCTTATTTTTCTGCCATTTCACGGCGTAAGCAGCCCGCCGTACTTTTTAATAAAATGCGCCTTGACGATATGCGTATCATACTGCTTTTCCACTTCGGAAAAAGAGGACGAGTAGAGATACGCCTGCGCTGACATGCCATTTTCCCTGCTCCGCCTTTTGATCATGTCAATCATGCCCGACTCGGCGACGGTCTGCGCATTCATGTCGGGGTCCGCACCGATAAAGCGGAAAATCCTGTTAAGGGCGGTATACACCCGTCTGCCCTTTCTGAAAAGATCGGCGCGCTCCATGGCATTTCTCTGCGCCTTGATGACGTGGTCATCATCCGGCGGGAAAGGGATCGATCTGTCCCCGCTGAGCGTGTGATAATAATATTCATCGGCGGATTTTATGCCAAGCCGGCATAATTCTTCTGAAAAAATGCAGGGTCCTCTGCCGTACAGACCGATCGTGCGGCGCGCAGAATCAATATCCGCCCGCTTCATCATCGTAAACTCGCAGTAATTTTTCCCTTTGATGCCTTCAAACAGGCCAAGCAGGATAAAACGATCGCAGAAATCCGGCAGATCCCGGCAGCACGCAAGTACCTGTTCCCGGCTCCAGACCCGTTTTTCGTAATACTCTCTGCGGAAGGCAAGATCCGCGCTGATGCCTTTATACGGATTCTGCGGATGCGCCGCAATACCCTGCTGTATACACCAGTCGGTATACTGTTTCAGCATGCTGACATTGACGTTGACCGAATTAATCGAATGGCTTCCAAAAGCATTCAGCATCTCTGCCGCCTGCGAAGCGCTGAAATTGCAGACATCTTTGCCCGCCGCTTCTTCATACGCTGCCGTCTTCTCAAATAATGCCGGCATGATATAAGGATTTATTCTGATTCCGGATTCCTTTTCGGAAATATATCTCTTTTTTATCTCACTGTTATACATAGTTTCACTCCACGCAGCGATATCCCAGGTCAATCGCGTCGCAGTTCAGTCTGCTGACATCCACCGTGCGGCTGATCGTATAGCAGGGTTTCCTGCTCATCAGCACCGCCGCGGCCGCTTTCCATTTCTTACCGTGGTTCATGCATTCCGGACAGGTGTGCAGCAGCTCATGGGCGATCGTATTTTTCACTTCCTGTTCCGGAACCTTGCTCAGCAGCATACACCGGTTCAGTGAAATTTCATAGCCGTTCATGATTACCTTGCACTGTCCCAGAGCCCGTTTCAATCTTCCGTTGAGCCGGAACACCGAGACGCGGCCGATCTCAATCCCGCACTCTCTGATGTCTTCTTCCACTTCATTATACCACTGCTTCAGTGTCTCCTCTGTTCTCATACTCTTCCTCCTCGCATACATGTACTGTATGTCTTTTATTTAACAATATGTTTAATACTGTCATGTTTATGGAATAAAAAATGTACAGGCGCCGCAGGGGCTGCCTGGCTTTTCCGCTTCAGTTCAGTCGACTGAACTTTTTCTGTTCACTTGAGTGAACAAAATCTGTTCACCTGAGTGAACAGATCCAACGGATTTCATTTTCAGGCATAAAAAAAACGGATCCGATTCGTACCCGTTGATCCTGCCTGCTTTTTCCATATTAAAACAAAGGTTAAGGGCTACCTGAACTTCCTGCGCAATTCAGATAGCCCTTTTAATGAATATCCTGAAGTTTCACTTTATAACCTCCTTTATCTTTATTCACTTAAATCGAGTCATTTTACTTATTTCATCACTATGGGTTTTACATTTGTTCTGGTATGTCGTTTCCACTTCACTATCATCTTATCAGTATCCCTGATCAAGTTATCCCATTGGACTGACCCTCCTTTAAGTGTCTTTCTGTTTATTTCCTTTTCTGATTATATATTACAGTCTTTGTATGTATTTGTCAATAGTTTTTTGAAAATATTTTTGCTGTTTTTAAATATTCGGAATTGTCTGACATTATCGTGTTAACGCGGCATTAACGCTTTGTGTCTTCCTTTTTGTCGAAATAGTCTTCCGCATGGAACTTCGCCAGCACCGCCTTCATAATCCGGTCGATCCGCACCGTCACTATTACCGTCACCGCGAGGACAGCCAGCGCCGCCACGGAAATTATCACTTTATTCGTCAGATCAAAGGCAACCGCAACCGGGATCACCAAAGCTGCCGCCATGCCGAGCAGCCCCAGGAACTGTTCCATCCGATGCAGGTGCCGCGCACTGTCCAGAGATACGCCGCGGCCGGCCGCCGAATTGCGGATTACCGCCGTACACTGCCAGAGAATGAGTTCAATAAAAACAGCTGCCGCGATCACAAACGGATACAGCGCGAACATCTTCGTCTCCGCATACGGATCCATCGCATAGGTGATCAGCATGGCAGCGGCAAGAACGCCGAGGACCGCCATCGAGGCATATAAAATAATTCTTACAACAGTATAAGCGCCTGATTTCATAATAATTTGTTCCTTTTTAAATTTTTTTGCCGCAGATGTAAAAATGCGATACAATAAATAATAATACCACATTGGGAGGTGAAAGCAATGGCTGCCAGCCCGAAAAAGATTCTGAAGCTCCGCGAGCGCTATAACGTATTCGTGCAGGATCATCCGAAGGTGATGCCGTTTCTGCAGGACGCAGGCACCAATGCCATCCGCGAAAACGCCATCATCGAGATGAAGGTCATTTCCCCGGAGGGAAAGGAATATAAGTGCAACATCCGTGTGAATGCCGATGACGTCGAGACTCTGGAACTCATCAGAAATACAAAATAACAATCTGTATCGGGGCTCTTCATAAGGAAGCCCTGGCAGACAATTTACGGCCGATAAAATAATCCAGATATACATATTTCCTTATGAATTCAAGCTATGTCTGGAGGTCGTCGTGATCGAAAAAAAATCTTCCGCAGACCTGCTGCGGGAATCCGTTATCGAACTGGTTTCTGAAAAACCGTTCCATAAAGTAACCGTTACAGAGACGGCACGCAACTGCAGGGTCAGTATCGCTACTTTCTACAATTACTACCGCGATATCTACGATCTGATCCGCGACGCATCTGCTGCCATGCTGCACGCGCAGCTTGACCAGCGCACGGACCAGCCGACGCTGCAGGATATCATCGATGACGGTGTTGCCGTTATCGAGCTGTATCCGGATTTTTTCTGCCACCTGCTTACCGAGCGCGGACTGAATAATTTCTGCGATACCATGCATGCACAGCTCTCCAATGCCCTTACCGGCTATATCAGCGAACATTACGGCATACCGCTTACCGAGGAGCTGCGCGCAGCTGTCGATATCTATCTGTACGGCATCGCCGGCTATCTGCGCAAATACCTGCAGAGCGGGCAGGCCGATACCCATGCCAGCCTGAAGAGGCGCATTCTGTCCTGCGCACCGCTCAGTCTGCAGCTCTGTCTGTAACGAAGAGGGCGGCATCTGCATGCCGCTTCAAAGAAAGAGGAGGGACCGCTTCGATCCCTCCTCTTCGCTTTTATACCTTTGTACCTGCTGTCAGTTCATCGTGGTGTAGCCCATCAGATATTCATCCACTTCTCTTGCGCAGGCTCTGCCTTCCGCTACCGCCCATACGACAAGCGATTGTCCGCGGTGCATATCGCCGGCCGTGAAAATACCTTTCTTATCCGTACTGTACCGGTCCGGCTGCGTTGCGACTGCATTGCGCTTTGTGAGACGCACGCCGAAAGCATCCGCTGTATATTTCTCGCATCCGGTAAAGCCGGCTGCAATCAGCAGGAGGTCACAGCCGAGATCTTTTTCTGTTCCCGGAATCTCCTTCATGGTGCGGCCTTCCATTTTGACCTGCACGGTCTGAATGCCCTTCAGCACGCCCTTTTCCGTATAGGCCTTTTTCACCGTTGTGCTGAAAATGCGCGGGTCATGGCCGAATTTCCAGATGGCCTCCTGATGGCCGTAGTCTGTTTTCAGCGTTTTCGGCCATTCCGGCCACGGATTATCCTCTGCTCTTTCAGCCGGCGGCTTCGGCATCATCTCAATCGCCGTCACAGAGCGGCATCCGAGACGGATCACCGTGCCGATGCAGTCGTTGCCGGTATCGCCGCCGCCGACGATGACAACATCTTTGTTTCGCACCGGTATATACCGGCTGTCCTTGAGATTGCTGTTTAACAGGCTCTTTGTGACGCCGGAGAGGAAATCCACGGCATAGCTGATGCCGCTGGCGCCTTCCGCACCTTCGAGCTGCAGACTTCTCGCTTGCTTGGCACCGCAGCAAAGGACAACCGCATCATATTCATCCTGCAGTTCCTGCGCGGTCACGTCCACTCCTACATTGACGCCGGTTTTGAATACGACGCCTTCCTGCTCCATCAGCTTTCTACGTCTTTCAATCACCTTTTTATCCAGTTTCATATTCGGAATGCCGTACATCAGCAGACCGCCCACCCGGTCATCGCGCTCGAATACCGTCACGCTGTGGCCTCTGTGATTCAGCTCATTGGCGACAGCCAGTCCGGACGGGCCGCTGCCGACAACCGCGACGCGCCGTCCGCTGCGGACAGCCGGAATCATCGGCTGAATATAGCCCTGGGCAAAGGCTGACTCAATCAGATACAGCTCATTGTCCCGTATGGTAACCGGATCGGAGTCCTGTCCGTTCGTGCATGCCTTCTCGCAAAGTGCCGGGCAGACCCTGCCTGTGAATTCCGGAAAATCACTCGTCTTCAGGAGACGGGAAAGTGCATGCCGGATATGATTTTTATAGATATAATCATTCCATTCCGGAATCAGATTGTGCAGCGGACAGCCGGTAACCATGCCGTGAAGCTTCATGGCGGACTGGCAGAACGGGACGCCGCAGTTCATGCAGCGTGCGCCCTGCTTGCGCCGTTCCTCTTCGTTAAGAGGATTATGAAATTCATAAAAATTTTTTGTCCGCCTCTCCGGGGATATCTCAAAATTATCTTCTCTTTGATATTCAAGAAAACCTGTTGGCTTACCCATATGTTCCTCCCGTCTGCTCAGTCTTCTCTCAGCGGAACAATCTTCTTGAAATTATGAAGACAGTTCTCATAATCGCCGAGTATTGCTGCCGCGCGCTCTGAACCTGTTTCCTTATAATAGTCTTCAAGAATTTCGCGGAGCCTGCGGCCGTCCCATTGCTCGTCCAGCTCTTCCAGCTCTGCCATATCCTTGTTCATACGCTTGTATAATGAATGATCTTCATCCAGGACGTAGGCCACGCCGCCGCTCATGCCGGCCGCCAGGTTCTTGCCTGTCGGTCCGATAATAACGGCCGTGCCGCGCGTCATGTATTCCAGTCCGTGGTCGCCGCAGCCTTCGACAACTGCCGTGGCGCCGGAATTGCGGATGCAGAAACGTTCGCCGGCCATGCCGCAGATATAGGCCTTGCCGCTCGTCGCGCCGTACAGCGCCACATTGCCGACAATGATATTGCTGCCTGCCTCGTACCCTCTCTTCTCCGGCGGTACCAGAACCAGATGGCCGCCCGACAGTCCCTTGCCGAAACCATCATTGGAATCACCGGTCAGACGGATCGTGAGCCCCTTCGGAATAAACGCGCCGAAGGACTGGCCGCCGCCGCCCTGTGCATTGACGATAAAGGAATCATCCGGCAGGGTATCCTTATATTTTCTGGTAATGACGGAGCCGAGCATCGTGCCGAATGCACGGTCAGTGCTGGAAACCTTGATTGACAGCGGTTCGGTGTGTCCGAGCATGCCATTCTGATCTGCCTTGCGGAATGCTGGAATCAGCACGGAATCATCCAGTGTCTTTTCCAGTTTGAAATCGTAGACATCCTTCGGGTCAAAATGGCTTTTTGGTGCATTGCTGTATTTCGGATCCAGAATCTTTGACAGATCCACCATGCCGGCTCTCTTCGTAACCGGATTGTCTCTGACTTTCAGTTTGTCGGTATGGCCGATCATCTCTTCCACCGTCCTGCAGCCGAGCTTTGCCATGATCTCCCGCAGCTGCTGTGCGACGAAATACATGAAATTCACCACGTGTTCCGGTTTGCCGCGGAAACGTTTGCGCAGCTCCTTGTTCTGTGTGGCAATGCCGACCGGACAGGTATCCTTGGAGCATGCGCGCATCATCATGCAGCCCATGCAGATCAGCGGTGCCGTACCGAAACTGAACTCTTCCGCACCGAGCAGCGCCGCAATCGCAACGTCGCGGCCTGTCATCAGCTTACCGTCCGTTTCCAGGAGGACACGGCTTCGTAGTCCGTTTTCAATCAGGCTCTGGTGCACTTCGGAGATACCGAGCTCCCATGGGAGTCCCGCATTGTGAATCGAATTGATCGGTGCGGCACCGGTTCCGCCGTCGTATCCGGAAATCAGGATGACCTGCGCACCGGCCTTGGCAACGCCGGAGGCGATGGTGCCGACACCGTTTTCGGAAACGAGCTTGACGGAAATGCTGGCATCGCGGTTCGCATTTTTCAGATCGTAAATCAGCTGCGCAAGGTCCTCTATCGAGTAGATATCGTGATGCGGCGGCGGGGAAATCAGCTGTACGCCCGGCGTCGAGCATCTTGTTCTGGCAATCCACGGGTATACCTTTTTGCCCGGCAGGTTGCCGCCTTCACCAGGCTTCGCGCCCTGTGCCATCTTGATCTGAATTTCCTGCGCGCTATTCAGGTAAGCGCTGGTGACACCGAAACGGCCGGATGCGACCTGCTTGATCGCCGAATTCTTAATCGTACCATAGCGCTCAACCGCCTCACCGCCTTCACCGGTATTGGACCGGGCCCCGATCGAATTCATCGCGATGGCAAGTGTCTCGTGGGCTTCCTCGGAAAGGGCGCCGAACGACATCGCACTCGTCTTGAAACGCTTTACAATCGAGGAGACAGGCTCAACTTCTTCGAGCGGCACCGGCTGATCAGACCAGACAAAATCCATCAGGCCGCGGAGCGTATGCGGCCGCCGCTCATCGTCGACCAGATCTGTATATTCGCGGAATTCCTCGTAGCTGCCGTCACGCACCGCGCGCTGCAGTTTGATAATGGTTTCCGGACTGTAGAGATGGTCCTCTTTGTCCTTGCCGCTGCGCAGGCTGTGGAAGCCGCTGCTGTCGAGTGTCGTATCGACCGCGAGGTCGAGCGGGTCGAAAGCGTGATTGTGGCGCCACATGACACCCTCTTCTATTTCCTTGATACCGATACCGCCGACACGGCTCACTATACCGGTAAAATATTTCTCTATGAAATCATCGTTCAGGCCGACTGCCTCGAAGATTCTCGCCGACTGATACGACTGAATGGTCGAAATACCCATCTTCGCCGCAATTTTGACGACACCCGAGAGCAGTGCATTGTTATAATCATCGACCGCCGTATGATAATCCTTGTCCAGGATGCCGAGATCGATCAGCTCGCCGATGCACTCATGCGCAAGATACGGATAGATTGCGCGGGCACCGAAGCCAAGCAATGTCGCGATCTGATGCACGTCACGCGGCTCGCCGCTTTCCAGAATCAGCGATACGCTGGTTCTCTTTCTTGTCCGCACCAGATGCTGCTCAACCGCGGAAACCGCAAGGAGCGACGGAATCGGCACATGGTTTTCATCGACGCCTCTGTCGGAGAGGATGATGATGTTCACGCCTTCCTCGACGACATGGTCGATGGTCACGAGCAGCTGGTCAATCGCACGTTCCATGCGCATGTTCTTGAAATACAGCATCGAGACGGTGCGTGTGTGAAAACCGGGCTTATCGAGTGCCTTGATCTTGATCATATCGACACCGGTCAGGATCGGGTGATTGATTTCCAGCACACGGCAGTTATCCGGTGACTCGTTCAGAATATCGCCGTCGGAGCCGATGTAGACCGTGGTATCCGTCACAATCTTCTCGCGGAGGGAGTCAATCGGCGGATTGGTAACCTGTGCAAACAGCTGCTTGAAATAGTTAAACAGGAGCTGATGCTTCGAGGACAGCACCGCCAGCGGGACGTCGTGTCCCATCGAAGCCGTCGGCTCCACGCCGTTTTCGGCCATTTTCAGGATATTTTCGTTGACATCCTCATAGGTATAGCCGAATACCTTATAAAGTTTATCGCGTACCTGCTGCGGGTACACCGGAATTTTCTTATTCGGGATTTTCAGTTCTGAGAGATGAATCAGGGAACGATCGAGCCATTCACCGTACGGCTGCGCCTGCGCGTAGCTGGATTTAACCTCATCATCAGAAATGATTCTTTTCTTTTTCATATCCACGACGAGCATGCGTCCTGGTTCCAGTCTGGACTTTTTCACGATATGCGCAGGGTCGATATCGAGAACACCGACTTCCGAAGACAGGATCAGCCGGCCGTTATCCGTCACATAATATCTTGACGGGCGCAGGCCGTTGCGGTCCAGCGTGGCACAGGCTATGTCGCCGTCCGTAATCAGGATGGCGGCCGGTCCGTCCCACGGCTCCATCATGGTTGCATAATAATGGTAGAAATTTCTTCTGGAATCGCTCATCGCACGATTGTGCTTCCATGGCTCCGGGATCAGCATCATCATGGCCAGCGGCAGATCAATGCCGTTCATGTAGAGGAATTCAAGCGTATTGTCCAGCATGGCGGAATCGGAACCGCTCCGGTTGATGACCGGATAGATCTTCGCCATATCTTCTCCGGAAAAGCCAGGTTTCATGGTCTCTTCACGGGCAAGCATCCTGTCGATATTGCCCCGGATCGTATTGATCTCGCCGTTATGGGCGATCAGTCTGTAAGGATGGGCACGCTCCCAGCTCGGTGTCGTATTGGTTGAGAAACGGGAATGCACGATCGCGACGGCTGTCTCGTAATCCGGGTCCTGCAGATCCTTGTAAAATTTTCTGAGCTGTCCGACCAGAAACATACCCTTGTAGACGATGGTTCTGGAAGACATCGAGCAGACATAGCAGTCTTCCGAACTCTGCTCGATTTCACGGCGCGCCACATAAAGCCGTTTGTCAAATTCACGGCCCGGCTGAATGTCTGCCGGCCGCTCGATAAAGCACTGCATGATGCAAGGCATGCAGTCCAGTGCTCTCTTGCCGAGAATCGAACTGTCGGTCGGCACTTCACGCCAGCCGAGGAACTTCATTCCGTTCTTCTGGGCTACGATTTCGATCATACGCATGGCAAACATCCGCTTCATGTTGTCCTGGGTAAAGAAAAACATGCCGATGCCGTAATCGCCCTGATCGCCGACTTGGAAGCCCAGTTCCTTCACCGCTTTGCTGAAAAATTTATGCGAAATCTGCTGCAGTATACCTACACCGTCTCCGACCTTGCCGTCTGCGTCCTTGCCGGCCCTGTGCTCCAGCTTTTCCACAATGTGAAGCGCATCATCAAGAACACCATGATCCGCATGACCGTCAATATTGACAACCATGCCGATACCGCAGGCGTCATGTTCGTTTTGTACTTGCTGATAAGGTTTGTTATCGCTTTGCATATAATCCCTCCAAAGGCTCTAAAAGGGCGGGAAGCCTGAGCCCGCCCTTAAAGTCAACAGTCTGTCTTATCTGAGTGAGAAAAGCATCTCACCGTAAGTCGGATACGGAATATACTGATCCGGAATCAGCGCCTCGATGGAATCGACGGCCGCTCTGAGTTCATCCATATCAGCAAGAACCGTATCATGATACATATGAGCACATTCCAGAAGATCCTCGATGCCTTCTGCTTTCTTCGTATCCTCTTCCAGTTTGCCGAGCAATGTATTAATCTGGCCTGACGCATTGTCGATCTTTTCCAGAACGGATTTCTCATAGACACATCCGGCTGACGGCAGGATCTCTTTTGTCCTGGCTGCCGACTCGCCAAGTGCATTGACGTAATCCACCATGCCCTTGGTGAAATCTTTCTTGACCATCTCCTGCATGGTCAGCGATTCGATGTGGATCGACTTGGTGTAATTCTCCAGTGCGATTTCGTATCTGGCCTGCAGCTCCGCCTCGGTAAAGATACCGTGCTTTACAAAGAGGTCGACATTTTTCTTATCGAGAAGATGCGGCTCAGCATCCGGCAGAGACTTGAGGTTGTAAAGGCCTCTCTTTTCGGCTTCTTCAATCCACTCATCTGTATAGCCGTTGCCGTTGAAAATGATTCTCTTGTGCTCGACGAAAATTTTCTTGACGATCTCATGGACCTTCGCATCCATCTTGTCCGCCGGCACATCCTTGAGCTGTTCATAGATGCCGTCAAGTGATTCCGCAACTGCCGTGTTCAGTACGATGTTCGGGTCCGCTACGGAAAGGGAAGAACCCGGCATACGGAATTCAAACTTGTTGCCCGTAAAAGCAAACGGTGAAGTCCTGTTGCGGTCTGTCGTATCCTTGGTGATATGCGGCAGCACCTGTGCACCGATCTGCATCTGGGTCTTGCCGGCCGACTTGTAATCGGCATCGTCATTTTCAAAGGATTCGATCATCTTCTCCAGATCATCGCCTACGAAAATGGAGATGACAGCCGGCGGTGCCTCATTGGCGCCGAGTCTGTGATCGTTGCCCGCCGATGCAACGGAAATTCTCAGAAGATCCGCATAATTGTCAACTGCTTCAATGACGGCGGCCAGGAAAACAAGGAAATGTGTGTTCTCCTCCGGCGTCGAACCCGGATTCAGAATATTTTCACCGGTATCGGTAATCAGCGACCAGTTGTTGTGCTTGCCGCTGCCGTTGATGCCTTCAAATGGTTTTTCATGCAGAAGGCAGGCATAGCCAAGCTTGTCGGCCGTCTTCTTCATCATCTCCATGGTCAGCTGGTTGTGGTCAACCGCGACATTGGCTGTCTCGAAAACCGGTGCCAGCTCATGCTGTGACGGTGCAACCTCGTTGTGCTTTGTCTTGGCAGGAACGCCCAGCGCCCAGAGCTCACGGTCAAGCTCATGCATGAACTCGGATACCTTCGGCTTCAGGACACCGAAGTAATGATCCTCCATTTCCTGCCCCTTCGGAGCCGGCGCGCCGATCAGGGTTCTGCCGCACATCATAAGGTCTTTTCTTTGTCTGTACATTTCCTTATCGATCAGGAAATATTCCTGCTCGGAGCCAACGGTCGTATCTACTTTGGTGACATCCGTGGCACCCAGCGCGTGCAGCACATTCACAGCCGATTTATTGAGGGCATCCATCGAGCGCAGAAGCGGCGTCTTCTTATCAAGAGACTCGCCGCCGTATGAACAGAAGGCTGTCGGAATGTAGAGCGTTCCATCCTTGATAAAGGCCGGTGAACTTGGATCCCATGCTGTGTAGCCTCTGGCCTCAAAAGTAGCCCGCAGGCCGCCGGATGGAAAACTGGAGGCATCCGGTTCGCCTTTGACAAGCTCTTTGCCGGAAAATTCAAGGATGACGCCGCCGTCTGCCTGCGGAGAAATAAAGCTGTCGTGCTTTTCTGCCGTGAGGCCGGTCATCGGCTGGAACCAGTGTGTGAAATGGGTGGCACCGTGTTCGATCGCCCACTCTTTCATGGTTGCCGCAACGGTGTTGGCCACATCCAGCTCCAGGTGCGTGCCCTGCTGAATGGTTTTATGAACGGCTTTGTAGATATCCTTCGGAAGACGTTCCTTCATGACCTTGTCATTGAAAACAAGACTTCCGTAAAGTTCCGGCAGCGTCTGACTGCTTATATCCGTAGTGGTTTTGCTCATGATATTCCCTCCTTATGACAAAAAAAGTGCCTGTACACCCGGATACCCTCCGGATTTACAAGCACCTTCGCTCGGAAATGTTTTGTTTTGTTTTCCTCATGATAAACCATGATGGATGTCTTGTCAATTCTTTTTTTTGCAATTTTTCTTTCATATGATTCATTTTGCCGGCAAATCCGCTGAAAAGGCCGCTTTTCTATCTGTAAATGCGAAGTGCGGAATTTTTTTCCTGCATTCCTGCTTTTTGGCGCTTGACAAATCAGGTCATAAGCGCAATAATGAAAAACACCAAAGGCAAAGATGTCTGAACTGAGATATCTTTGTCTTTTTTTATTTTGTCTATCTTCTTTTACGAATAGAGAAACAGGAGGTTTATTATGTGCTCGA
>Ga0256404_1002764_pt1 | contig 37734 bp, 30 predicted proteins | sample RumenRJG_01DNA_FD_185990 | JGI IMG/M metagenome (GOLD analysis project Ga0256404, IMG submission 185990) | Bovine rumen microbial communities from Lethbridge, Alberta, Canada - RJG_01 | ecosystem: Host-associated > Mammals > Digestive system > Stomach > Rumen | place: Canada: Alberta | collected...
GGTGCAGCAGCCGATGCAACAGCCGATGCAGCAACCAGTTCAACAACCTGCGCAGCAGCCGGTGCAGCAGCCGATGCAGCAGCCGATGCAACAGCCGGTGCAACAGCCGATGCAGCAGCCAGCCGCAAAGGGCGGCAAAAGCAAGTTGCCGATGATGATTGGCGGGATAGTGGCTGGTTTGTTGATTGTCGGTGGAGGTTACTTTGCTTACAACCACTTTATGGGCAACAAAGAGACTCCCACCCAGCAAGAAGAAGTAACAACCACAACAGCCACCGAGGGCGAGAGCCAGACCACCGAACCCGCCACGCAACCGACCGCCCAGCCTGCCGGCGATGCCAAGGCGCTGACTGCAGCCGCCGTGGACGACCTGAAGAGCGCGACCACCGCGCAGCAAGGCATCGACAAGCTCAACCAAGCTATCGACAAGGGGGGCAAGGAGTCAGTTGAGGCGCTATATACACTGGCTCAACTCTACGGTCGCGTCTACAGTGACAAGACTGTGCTTGCCAATGTCGAGAAACTGCTGCCCAAAGACAGCAAGAAAGCGCATGAACTGAACGAGAAAGCCGTGTCCCTCGACCCGACCTACTATCCCTCGCTCTACGAGCTGGGGTGCGACTACATGGCCGGTGATGCCCGTGGTGCGGTGGAACGTGACATCGACAAGGCAAGGGAGTATTTCACGAAAGGTGTCAAATATGCCCAACAGGCCAACGACACCCAGCTGGCCGAGCGCTTTGAGATTCGCCTCTCCTCGCTCGAATAATTCGTAATTCATATTGTGCACGGCCGCGGGGTCACCAGGCGATGGTAACGGCTTTACTACTTTACTACTACCTTACTACTACTTTACTCCTAAAAAAAACTTTACTTGAGAAGGATGAATAAACTACGCTCAATCATCATCTTGGCTTGCATGCTGGCCCCCTCGGCTCTCACCCGCGCCGAGGTGGCCAAGTGGATTATCAAGCCCATGGCCAGTGCCATCGCACGCATGGACAACTCACATTTCAAGGTGTGGAACGGCGACAAGTGCGGCGTGTTCAACAGCGAAGGCAAACAGGTGGTGCCCTTCATGGCCGACTCGATTACCGACTTTGTGGGCGACGTGGCTGTCGCGCTGCGCGAGCAGGATGGCCGCAACCGTCTGCTGAATGTGCTCCACACCGACGGCTCTGTATTCCCGGTGTATGAGGAAGTCTATGTCGACGAGAATCCCTTTGTGGGCTCCGGCCGCCTGCTGGTGACCGACCGCAAGGGCAAAGACCTGTTTATCGGTCTTGACGGCAAGAAACTGAAAGAGAAGGTGCGCCGCGACCAGTTGCCCCCGGCCACGCCCGAACCCGAACTGGAGTTTGTGGTCAATGGCCCTATCCCGTTTGAGGTCGATGACGAGTATGGCTACTATTATGGCCATGAGATCTTTCTGCCCGTGCAGTTCAGCGAGGCGCAACCATTCAGCAACGGATATGCCATCGCCGCCGACCACACGGGCCGATATGGCCTGCTGCGTCTGCTCGACGACGATGTGCGCGTGTTCAAGGCCAGACGCGAGGCTCCCGAAGATTATGTACATGAGAACATCAAATTCAAGATACATGTGCCCGAGGAATTTGACAACGATGTCATCACTGTGGTTTGTACCGATGCACGAGGCCAGAGCGTGGAGGGAAAAAGTTTTGAGCGCGGCACCGAGCGCGAGGTGCCTTTCTCGCTCGCGGCTGGCAATTATAAGGTAAATGTGTCATCTGGCAATCTGCAAATATTCACTGCCTCGGTCACAGCCACACCACCGGCCAAACCCAAGCCCAAAGAGAAAGTCCAGCCCAAACCCGCTGCCACAGCAAGCACTACAACCACACGCACAGCAGTGAGCAGCAGTGCCGTCAGCGCGGCATCGGTGCAGATTGCCATAGGTGCCAAGAACCTGAAGGCCAACGCAAAGGACTGTGCATCGTTTGCCATCACCATCACCAACAATGGCGACGAGACGCTCACCACACCGGTCAGCGTCGGTGGCAAGGGGGTGGTTTGCGCCACCAAGCAGGTGACCGTTAAGCCACACTCGTCGCGCTCGGTCACCGCAACCTTCACCGGCATCAAGGGCAAGGAGAGCCGCACCGTCACAGTGACCGCTCAAGGCAAGACCGTGAGTCGCACCATCGCGCTCACCCCGTTCTTCACCGAATTCTGATGCGTTATTCATGATGGGAACAGTGTCAAAATTCTATTACCGTAAGGCAAAAGCGGCTGCATGGACTGTGTTCTTTAGCATCGCATCGCTATTGCTGGTTGCCTTTGGAGTTTTCAGCTTTGTGCACTGGGACCTTGGCTTCATGTTCACCCACTGGAAAGGATATGTCATCCTTGGCGTGTATGGTTTTATCACACTGAGCATCATTTACGACATGGTTGATTCAATCGTGAAACTGGGCAAGGCCTATAGTGGCATACCAGCGTTCGGTGTTGATGCACACCGGTTTGTCACCTATGACAGACATGGTCTGGAGACGTCAATACCCTTTGAGAATTGCGAGCGGGTGCGTATCAAAAGTGAATTCAAATATCGCGGAGCGCCACCTGCGCTCAAGCTCATCATTGTCTATCGCGACAAGGCCAATCCGTCGGCCGGCAAAACGCGTGTCGAGATCCCCCTCGACGAGCTTGACCAAGCTCAGCAGCCCATCGCCGACCAGCTGATGGAAATGTACCGCAACCACAAGAACCCGCACTAGTCTCAATTCATAATTCATAATTTATAATGCAGGGAAACGCCCCTGTTCGGCGGGATTTCGTTCGGCGGGATTTGCAATCCCGCCGCGAACGAGTATAAGGATTTGTAATCCGAAATCAGCGCATTATAAATGCTTATACTCAATCCTGCTGGATTACAAATCCAGCAGAACTAGGGTGTCGGGGCGTAGAGGGTGAATATTGGGCGAACCTGTTCGGCGGGATTTGTCATCTCGCCGAACGGCGTAACTTGTATTCTACCCGTGCGGACAGGGCGACATGAGTTGGCCGATTCGGGAAAAAATTGTATCTTTGCGGCGAAAAAACCAAAAACGTTCAACTTTAACCCTGAAATCAAAAATGAAAAAAACGTTACTCTCTATGGCTCTTGTGGCTTGCACCGCAATGGGCGTGCTGGCCGACGAACCGACAGCAGTATTAACTTTTGCCAACTCACAAGTGGGCCAGTCGACCCGACTGGGCCTGGTGGCTAACGGCAACTTCCAAGTCGACTGGGGTGATGGCACGCCTGTTGAATACAGCGCCGGGGCCTACTACACCGAGACGCTCAAGGGCCAGACAATGAAGCTCTATGGCGACTTCCGACAGATTGTGGCCAACAGTGTCAACCTGACCGACGTCAACCTGGACGGCTGCCCCAACATGCAGCAGCTGCAGATGAACTACAATGCCTTCCCCAGCCTGAACCTGAGCCACATGACCAACCTGACGGGACTTTATGCCGAGGGTGGAACTATGACCAGCCTTGACGTGACCGGCTGCACGGCACTGCGCGTGCTGGACGTGAGCGAGAACCGCATTAGCGGCACACTCGACTGCTCGGGCATGGCCGCCCTGACCAAGCTGGACTGCGGCGACAACATGCTCACCGCCGTGTTGCTGCCCAAGCAGCAGAACATCTATCAGGTGGACGTGCGCAACAACCTGCTCACCACACTCGATGTCACCGGCTTGAGCAATGTCACCGAGCTCGACTGCCAGGACAACCAGCTGCAGAGCCTGGACCTCACCGGCATGGACAAACTCGAGGACCTGTATGCCTACAGCAATGCCATTGAGAACATCAACATCGCCGGAGCACCCGGTCTGAAGACCTTGAGCCTGAGCGACAACCAGATCAGCGCCATCAACCTGTCGACCTGCCCCAATGTCGAGGGTGTGCACCTGACCAACAACCAGCTCACCACCATCGACCTGAGCCAAAACAAGGGCGTGCGCTACCTCAACATCGGCGGCAACCAGCTCACCGAGCTCAACACCACCATGCTGAGCTCGCTGTCGCGACTGACCTGCGAGAACAACCAGCTCACAGCGCTTGACCTGAGCGGAAATAGCAACCTCTATGTCCTCTATGCCGACCACAACCAGCTCGACGCCATCGACCTGAGCGTGGCTCCACGCGTCTATGACCTCAACCTGGCCTACAACCAACTGACCGAACTGGACCTGAGCCAGCACAACCTCTACTATGTGCAGGTCAACAACAACCAGCTCACTGAGCTTGACCTGAGCGGGTCGAGCTACCTCTATCGCCTGGCCGCACAAGACAACCAATTGAACACTGTCACCTTCGGCAACATGAGCTATCTGCAGGGATTGACACTGCAACACAACCGTCTGACTGCCGACCGCTGGCGCGAGATCATCGCTGCGCTGCCCGACGTGAGCGGCGTCACCATCTCGGAGTACAACCAGGAGTATGCCACCATCTTCGGCTATGACGCCCTGCCAGGCGTCGATGCCACACCCGCCGCACTCAAGGGCTGGCGCGTGACTGGCTATGTGCCCTACACCGGCATTGATGCCACCGTCGGCGAGGCACAGGTGGTGCGCACGGTCTATTATGGCATCGACGGCACTGTGCTCGACAGCGAGCCTGAGAACGGCATCTTTATCGCACGCGACATCCTGACCAACGGCCAGAGCCGCAGCCGCAAGGTGGCCAAGTAACATAACCCGCTAGAGGCCCTAGAAAATCTAGATAATCTAGAGAGACTAGAGCCTCTAGTCATCTCCTTTAAAAAAATACGATGAAAAAAACTATTCTGGCACTGGCCGCAATGGGCACTGCACTGTGCATGACGGCCAGCATACACTATGTTAGCCCGGGGGCTACCGGCGACGGCACCTCGTGGCAGAACGCAATGGGCGACCTGCAGGCCGCCATCGACCAGTCGCAGGCCGGCGACGAGGTGTGGGTGTCGGCCGGCACCTATCGGCCCGACTCGCTCATCCGTGGCAACAAGCCCACGTCGCGGGCATTTTTCCTCAAAGACGGGGTGAGCCTCTATGGCGGATTTGCCGGAACTGAGGCCAGCAAGGACGAGCGCGAGGTGCTCGATGGCGACACACCCTACCGGTTTGCCCACACGACGGTGCTCAGCGCCGACGATGATGTGCCCGACGTGTGGCGCCGTGCCATCGCCGATGGCACCAGCTACCGCTATGGCTGGGAATATGAGAACGACCGGCTCGAGGTCACCGGCACGCACGGCAACGGCACACATGTGCTGTTTGCCGCCAACAAGTTTGTCAACCGCACCGAGATTGACGGCTTCACCCTGACTGGCGCCAATGCCAACATCTGGCAGGCCAAGGCCCAAGGCGGAGCCCTCTATGCTCAAGGCAATGTGCACCTGCGCCGCTGCCAGGTGATTGAGAACTCGGCCTACTTCAGCGCCGAGTCGTCGACCGACAGCAACAGCTATGGCGGCGCGGTGTTTCTCTACAGCGACGGCGAGGCGACCATCGAGGATTGTCTGTTTGCCCGCAACTACTGCCACTCGAGCTATGGCGGCGGCTATGGCGGTGCAGTGTATGCCCGCAAGTGCGCCATCAGCAACTGTGTGTTCACCGACTGCGTGGCCGACAATGGCGGCGCACTCTACAACAACGGCGGCACGGTCGAGCATTGCCGGTTCGACGCATGCTATGCCAGTGGCGGCGGCGCACTGTTCAACAACGGCTCTGCCACCGACATCAGTGTGATCAGCTGCCGCGGACTGCTGGGCGGCGGCATCTATAACTACAACGGGCGCATCACCAACGCCATCGTGGCCAACTGCTATGCCGACGCACCAGAGTATGGCGAGACGATGGGCGGACGTGGCGGAGGCATCCTGCTGCAGGACGGTGCCGTGGTCAATGCTGCGGTCTATAACAACATGGCCTTCTGGGGCGGCGGCATCTATCTGGCTGGCTCGGGCAAGGTGGTCAACACCACGGCCCAGCGCAACATTATCCGTGCCGATGCAGCTGCCGACAGTGCCAACATCGGCATGGTGCACCACGAACTGGAGACGATGACCGTGCTCAACACCATCTATCACGAGGCCGACGGCACCAACTTTGAGCGTGCCACCAGCTGGCGCGGTGTCGCCATCGAGCCGGCCGACACGCTGGCCGTGCTCGCCGCATCGTGGGCATTGCGCGAGGGCAGCATCTTTGTCGACGCAGGTACAGTCATTGCAGGCTTTGAGGTCGAGACCGACTTGGCCGGCAATGCCCGCATCGCCGGCGGCGCCATCGATACCGGGGCCTACGAGTACCAGCCTCAACCCAGACCCATCCAGGGCGATGTGACGGGCGACGGTGTGGTCGACATTGCCGATGTCAATGCCGTGATCAACATCATGCTGGGCAAAGCCACCAGCGACGAGTGGCGAGTCGCGAGCGACGTGACGGCCGATGGCACGGTCGACATTGCCGATGTCAATGCCGTGATCAACATCATGCTGGGCAAATAGCCGAGCTAGAGGCACTAGAGGCACTAGACAGTCTAGATAATCTAGACCATCTAGTGCCTCTAGCTATAGCTCAACAAAGCTACTTAAGCAGGTCGCTGACCTCGCCGAGCGAACCATCGTTGGCGCTGGGCGAGACACACAGCAGGTGGCACAACAGCGGATAGATGCACACATTGCGGAAGGTGCCCCGACGCTCGTAGCCTCGCTTGAAGTCAGGCCCCATAGCGCGGAAAGCCACCCACATGTCGCTCATGGTGTTGTCATAGCCATGCGAGCCGCGGTCTTTCTTCTTGAGCTGCTCCTTGTCGCCAAATAGCCACCCGATGTCGGGCAGGACAATGACATCGCTCATGTTGGGATTATTGCCATAGTTGAGATAGGCAGGCACCTGGCCTCGTCGCCACACACGCAAGTGGTCAACCCCCTGCAGCGCATTGACGATGCTATCGACATACATTGGGCGAGTGGCATTGATAAGCACCGGAAAATCGTTGTACATGCTCTCGACCCAAGCCGAGTCAAGGTAGTCGGTGGACAGAATCTGTCGCTCCTTGTCGAGCCACGTCATGCCGTGGTCGCCGGTGACGATGAAGTTGACCTGTGCCGCGATAGGCAGCATCTGTATGCGGCGCCACAGCACATCGAGCCGCAGGTCCATGTCTTCCATGGCCTGTCGGGTCGCGCGGCAGATGGGGCCATTGCGGTGCCCGGCAGCATCAGGATCGTCAAAGTAGGCCATGACCAGGTGGGGCCGCTCGGCCTCAGGCAGCGAGAGCAGACGCACAATCTCGTCACAACGCTTGTCGTAGGTGAGCTCTTTGTGCTCCTTCTGGTAGTCGTGCCAATAGTTGGCATGGTCGCCATCGACAGCGACATCGCTGCCCACCCAGAAGATGGTGGCCGTTGTGACACCCTGGCGTTTGGCGGTGAGCCAGACGGGGTCACCACCATAATACTGCGGGTCATTGCGCATCTCTTTGTTGCCCAGCGAGTAGACCTTGCCCGTCTTGCGCACGACAAAGTTGTTGCTGATGATGCCGTGGTGGTCGGGCACCAGTCCTGTGGCCAGGGTATAGTGGTTGGGAAATGTCTTGCTGGGGAACGACGGTGTCATCACCGCCTTGACGCCTTCGTGCGCCATCTGGTCGAGGAAGGGGGTGTCGAAGGCCTCGGGATAGTCCCAGCGGAATCCGTCGAGCGAGATAATCACCGTGTAGTTGTCGCGGCTCACCGCCCACCCCGCCAGGGCGAGCACTACTGTGCAGAGTGTGAGAAAGAGTCTTTTCATTGTCACTGTGGTTTGTACGAGCCGGTGGCTCGCAATACGCATACAAAGGTACAACTATTTTTGTTTATAGACAAAAACAACCGCGCTAGGCTTGCTGCCCGCGCGGTTGATGAGTTAATGGATGGTTCTTATCGGTTGGCCTTCTCGCTCGAGAGGTAGGTTCCTACGGCCTCGACCAGTCCATTATAGGTGGTCTTGTAAGCGATGATGGAAATTTGATCACCCCAGGTGAGGGCGAGTTCTCCAAAGTGGCCTTTCTGACCTCCCCAACCGGTGTACACGCCATAGACGTAAACCTCTCCCGTGCTGTCCTTAAGGTTGAAGTTTCCATACTGAGTCACATCGTTCTTGGTGTTCTCCTCGGTAGCTGTGACAATCTCTCCCGAAATCAGGTAGTAAGCCTCCTTGTTATCAGGCAGATTGCGGAAATCAGCGATACTGATCGGTTGCACCGAATACTTCAGCTGCTCAAATGTGGACGAACCCATTTGCGGACTGCCATTATAGGCACTGCGCTTGCCCACCACGGTGACCACGTCGCCCACCTTGGCGCCGGCCTCAATGAAACCCTCGGCGCGGTAGACGAGCGTCGTGCCGCTGTAGTCGCGGAGGTAGAAGCTCTTGCCCTGACGGTCGCTGGTGTAAAGCTCGGTGATGACACCGGTCAGACGATACTGGGTGTCACCCTCCTCAGCGGCCAGGAAGTCGGCAATGGGAGCCTCGACAATCGAGCCGGCCTGATTGATGGTGGTCTGGGCGGTGTACTCCTTCTTGCCGTCAGTGGTCTTGAACACCACGGTCACGTTGCGGGCGCCGCCGGCATTAGCAGCGGCGTGGAAACGCACCACAGGCGTTGCACCACCGGTAATCGAGACTATCGACAACCACTCCTTGGCGGCCTCGGGAATCTCGACCGAGATGCCATTGTTGCTCTTGCAAGTGAGGTTGACGGTGATGTCGCCACCCTCCTTGGGTACTGTTGCGTCCGAGGGATCGGTGCTCTCGACCTTGACCAGCGACTTCTCGATGTTGACAACGGTGACGTTCTTCAGCTCGATTGTGCTGCCATACAACACCTTGGGCCCCTCAACCGTGATGATGTCACCGACCTCGATGCCCCAGGCGGCAATCGAATTATTCTTGCCGTCCCTGCCACTCTTGTCAAGCGTGCCATAGACATACACCTCGCCGGTCTCATCCTTGAGGTACCAGTTTCCATACTCAGTGTTGGCAATGCTGCTCACCACACCCGTCACACGATAGGTCTTGCCCTCGGGGCCGGCGAGTACCTCGGCAACGGTGGCGTCGGTCACTGTCGGCAGGCCCTGGAACACATTGATGGTCTGCTGCTTGCCAGCGCAGTTGATGTGCAAGATGGCTTGACGGCCCTTCTCGGCCTCAGAAGCCGCCGGTGCAGTAAAGGTCACGGCAGTCTGGCCTGATGTGCCCGACATCGGGCTGACAGTGAGCCAGCTGGGAATCTCTTCGGGGTCGAGTGTCCAAGTGTCCTTGGCGTTCACACCGATTGATGTTGAGCCACCATTGACATCGATGCCCACGCTCGACGAGGTCACCTGAATCTCATCGAGCAGCGTTGCGCAATCGTCATCATTACAGCTGGTCAGTGCCAGTGTGAACAATGCGATAATCGCGGGAATGAAATATCTGAGTTTCATTGTTGTGATTTTGTTTTTTTTGAGGATTCTCGGGAGCCTCGGTGATTCTCGGAACACTCGGCGTTTTCCGAGCATTCCGAGTTATCCGAGATCGAATAATTTAGTTGAAGATATACTTGATACCAATCGAAGCGTTCCAGCACTGGCCGATAGCCTTGTTGCGCACAAAGGTCTGCGTGTCGGCGTTGATTACGCTGGGCGTCGAGAACGTGGGATAGCCCTCGGCGTCGATGCCCTCATACTTGAGGATGCGGGCATCCGAACCAATGGCGGGGTTGAGATACTTGCTCACACCCCAGCTGCTGTTGAACAGGTTGAGCACATTCTTGACATCAACACTGAGCTGCAGCGTGTGCTTGGCGCCACACACCTTGAACGAGAAGTCGTGCTTGTAGCTCAGGTCCACGCGGTGCACCCAAGGGCTGTACAGGCTGTAGCCCTCGGCATACTTGCCCTGGTGGTTCTTCAGATAGCTGTTGTTGTGCACATAGTCCATAAAGCGGGTCTGGTCATCTTTTGAGACAAAACGGAACTCGCCGGCCTCGACCTGCGCGTCGGTGGGAATGTAGAGCGCGTCATAGTTGTATCCGTCGCCGTTCATGTCGTTGACCATCATGTAGCTGTAGTTGTAGCCACCGCGCCAGGTCTCATAGATCAGGCCATAGTGGTTGCCGCTCTTGTCGTGGCCCATGGCCGACAGGATGATGCGGTCGGGAGTGACATACTGCGAGTTGTGCAGCTTGATGTTGTTGGGACCCTCGACAGTGGGAACGTAGGTGAAGGCGCTCTCGGCGGCCGAACCGGGCATACCGGTGATCTCCTTGTTGACCACGTGAGTGTAGGCTGCCATCAGGCTGATCCACTGTGCGGGACGGGCATTCAGAGTCACGTTGGCGGTCCAGCCATAACCCTTGCTGGTGTTCTCGAGCACAAATGCCTTGGTGGCCGTGCGCATCGACGGCAGGTCAAACTCATTCATGGTGTAGATGGGACGGTTGTCAACACCGTTAAAGCGCGGGAAGGCAGTCACGTCGCGGATACTCCAGTCGCTGATGGTGGCAGCCTTGACGGTCTTGGTGAAGATGCCCTCGACAGTGGCGGTGAAGGGGAACGAAACGGGAATCGTGTAGTCAATGGCCAGCGATGTCTTCCAGGACATCGGCATCTTGAACTTAGAGTCGACAGCCGAGATGGCCGAGGGAACGGTACCCATGTCAGAGGTCACGTTCTGGGGATAACCCATGCTGAAGAGTTTCTGCTTCAGAGCATTGATGTTGGCATGGCCACTTTCGTCAACCACCAGGCCACCGGCAAACTGGTTCATGTCGATGTAGCGGTTTCCGTTGGCGTCGGTGGTGTAGGCACCGGTGTAGTTCTCAAAGCCACGGGTGGGAGCGCCAGTCTTGCCATCCCACACCTTGGTGTTGCCATTGAGGTTGGCCTGATACTGAACGAGACCACCGTTGGTGGGCATGTTGGTGAAGAACACCAGGGGCAGACGGCCTGCGAACAGACCTGTTCCTCCACGCAACTTCAGGGTCTTGTCGCCCTTGATGTCCCAGCTGAAGCCCACGCGCGGTTGAGCAATAATCTGAGTGGTGGGCCACTTGCCGGTGTCGATGTGACGACCATTGTAGTCGATGTCAAGAATGGCGTTGTTGGTGAGCAGGTCGCCATTGTTGAAGAAGAGCGCATCCAGACGAATGCCATAGTTCAGTTTGAAACGGCGGGTGACGTTCCACTCGTCCTGCACATACAGACCGGCCTTGTTGAAGCGCACGCGTGCGGCGGGCTTGGTCTCGCCACCGTAACCGTAGGTCAGGTTGACAATCTCGGGAGCGGCACCGTTGATAAAGTCATCGACGCTGCGATAGCGATAGTAACCCGTGCCGTTGCGCATATACTGGTTGTCGGCCATCTGGTGCTCAAACGACAGGCCGCCCATCAGCTTGTGGGTGCCGTAGTACCAGGTCAGGTCGTCCTTGAAGTTCCAGTGCGTGTTGTGCACACCGTTGTTCCAGGTGAACAGCTCATAGCCCAGTGCCATGTAGTTGTCGCGGTTGCCATCGGCATCGGTCATGGTGATGTCGATGAATGGGAACTCGCTCGAGTTGCTCGAGCGCACGTCGTCCAGCTTAGAGTATGTGGCCAGGAACTGGTTGCTCAGGTTGTCGGTCAACCGGCTGTTGAGGTCGAGCGAGAAGGTGTGCACCAGGTTGTCCATGCCATACATCGAGTTGGCAAACGAGAATGACTTGTGCGACACGCGGGCACTGGTCATGCGAGTGCCACCGTCCATCGACGAGGCATTAGGATTGACCCACGAGCGGTTCTTGGTGTAGTTGTAGCGCAGAGCCAGGTGGTGGGCATCGGTGATGTTCCAGTCGATGCGAGCCAGCACCTTGTAGTTGTTCTGATCGGCGGGGAAGCTGGTGTAGCTGCCCGTGTTGTAGCCATAGCGCTCGCGCACAAAGTCGCTCACGCGGGCCAGGTCGGCCAGCGAGGTGCGCGAGACATACTGCTCGGCATTGCCCACACCATCTTGCGAAGCACGATATGCATTGACCGTGCCGGGCTGCTTGATCATCTCACCGTTGACAAAGAAGAAGAGCTTGTCCTTGACGATGGGGCCGCCCAAGGTCAGACCGTAGGTCGACACCTGGAACTTCTCACGGGCCTGACCAATCTGCGTGCGCTCGACGGCATCACCACGCATGTTCTCGTTGCGGTGATAGAAGTAGGCGCTGCCGCGGAAGGTGTTGGTACCGCTCTTGGTGATAGCGTTCACACCACCACCGATAAAGTTGGTCTGACGCACATCGTAGGGCGAGATCACGACCTGCAACTCCTCGATAGCCTCGAGAGAGATCGGGTTGCCACCACCGGGCAGGTTCTCGCTCAGACCGAAGTTGTTGTTAAAGTTGGCACCGTCAACGGTAAAGTTGGCCGTACGACCGTCAGTACCGACAAAACTCATGCCGTTGCCACCGTAGGGCGACAGGCGAGTGACATCAGTCAGGTTGCGCGTGACTGTGGGCAGCGCCGTGATCTGCGAGTTATTGATGTTGGTAGCCGCACCGGTCTTCTCGGTGGTGAACTTGGTGCCCAGTGCGGTCACCACGACCTCGCCCAGGGTGTTGGCGTTGAGGCTCATGTTCACATCCAGGCTGAATGTCTCGGCCAGTTGCAGGGTGATGCCCTCGGCCACCTGCGGCTTATAGCCGACATAACTCACCTCGACGCGATAAGGGCCGCCTGTGCGCATACCCTGGATGGCATATCGGCCGTCCAGGTTGGTCACAGCATTGTACTTGGTGCCCGAGGGCTGGTGCACAGCGGTGACTGTGGCGCCTATCAGGCCCTCATTGTTCTCGTCGGTGACCAGACCGGCCATCGAGGCCGTGGTCACCTGTGCGTTCAGTCCCAGCGCGGCACACAGTGCCACAACCAGCGACCAAAACTTCATTCTCTTAAGCATTTGTACTGTTAGATTAGTTAATAAAATATTGAATTATTTGCATATTCAGCTCGAGCCAATACACAACACTCGCCACAAGAGACAGTCATTCTCATGCGGCGGGCTTGACAGGATTGAGCCACATCAGTGGCGTATGGAGGGTGCTGCCTAAGACACAGACGTTGTCTGTGCCCTTCGGCGAGGCGCTTATGGCAAGATAGAGTGACATTAATTAGACACGTTGCGCTAAATTCGGCGCAAAGTTACGACAATTAATTGACACTGTAAAATTGCAGGCATAATTTTTCGGTTTTTCAGTGTGTTAATCACATTTGGCAAAGGTGCATACAGAACTGCTCGACGAGAAATTGTGAAAACCAATCTCACCTTCACTTCGCCCCTGCCCTGGGGGATATGACCGAAGGACTGACGGGAGGCAGCGGCAGAGGATCGGGGGCTTGAACTTAGCCAGTATTCTACAGCTTGATGCTCACGAGGTGCACCGCATCACCACATGGCGCATAGTGCAAGCGGGGGGGGGATACAAAAAGAGCTCCCCTTGGGGGAGCTCTCTTAGTCAAATGTTGAAGGATGGAGATTACTTCACAACCTTAGCAACGCTCTGAGTGCCATCGGCATAGGTGGTAACGACAACGTTCACACCGTCGAAAGCCTTGTCAGCAGCCTGGCCAGCAACATTGTAGTACTTCACACCAGCAACAGCCTTGCCAGCGTTGATGTTCTCAACTGCGACCTCACCACCACCGTCGGGATTGGGAATGTGAGCCAGCACCTCGTTAACGCGAGCAGCGGGAAGGACAGCCTTGATGTTGTCGGCATTGTCAACCGGCTTCATGTAAGTGAACTCAGCAACAGTGATGTCACCACCCTTGAACGCAGGATCAACCGTCAGCTCGAGGAGGATCATATCGATGTCATTCTGAACCATCGGAGTCTGGGTCAGGTCAGCCCAGATGAAACGATACTGGCCCTCAACAGTGTTGTAGCTGGGGGCGCCGAAGGGGTTGAACTTCTTGCCACGTGCGTTCAGAGCCCAGACCTCATCCTCATTGAAATCCTGGTAAGTCACAGTCAGACCCTCGGGCATGTTCAGGTAGATGTTACCCGAAGTGATGCCGGTGTACTCGGTCTCATAAGCGCTGTCATCAAACAGAGCGTGCACATAGACCTCAACCGCCTGGCCGAGCTGCTCTTTTTCGATCTTGAAATCCTCGGGGAAAGTCAGCTTTGAGTTGTGCTCATAAGTCACATCCTCAGCAACAGCATTCATTGCGAGGCAAGCGAGACCTGCAACGAGTAAAGATTTAATCTTCATAATTAAAACGTTTTAAATAGTTAATAATTGTTAATAAAGTTTTATTTTTGGTCTCTAAGTCCATTTCAGCTTCAAAAAGGTCAATTCTGCGTCGTTGACTTGCAAGGTACTCAATCGGTCAAATCCCGAATTTCATACTGACTCACAATCAGTTAGCAAATCTCCCTATGAATTGCTTTAATTTTCGACTACAATATTACAAACTTTTTCTGAACTGACAAAATTTTCTTCGAAAATTTTATCTTTTTTTCTTCCGACCCACTCGGTGCATCATCGCGTGACGCACCGAGTGCGATAGGCCGACATTGTTAAAAAATCTCCACCGGTCACCGTCTGGGTGACAGATTCTGCAAGCATTAGTCATCACCGCTGCCACCGGGCAGACGGCTGGGGGTCTTTTGAACCTTATTATATTAATAAGGTGGGGCGACATCACCTTCCCATCAGCAGCTGCCTGAAACGCTTGTACCATCCTTGTGGCACGGCATTGTCGGGCTTGGGTGAGAACCCCCGGCGGGCGATGCGTTGCAGCTGCTGCTCGATGAGCCGCTGCAGATGCTGGTAGTCGGGAGACTGCGTGGCAATGGTGTGTCGACCGTTAGTTTTCATGCTGCAAAATTACTGCCGCCAGCGCCGACGGCGTTAGGAGATTTCTGACAAAAACTAGGATTTTTTTGACAAAACGATTTCAACGAGTAGGACAAAACCGACAAGCAAATCATACAACTAGCTGCAAACTAGCCTTTTATGCCAGCACGATATTGCGATGGCGTCACGCCGTGGAATTGCTTGAATTGCCGCGAAAAATAGGCCATGTCGTCATAGCCGCAACGGTCGGCCACGTCGCCCACATTGAGGTCCAGGTCGTGCAGCAGCTGCGCCGCGCGCTGCATGCGCAGCTCGTTGACATAGTTGATCGGCGTCTTGCCGGTGATGGCATGCACCTTGCGACGCAGTTGCGTCGAGGTCATCGCCAGGCTTGATGCCATCTGCTCAAGGTCGACATGGTGGCTGGCCATGGCCTGCTCGACCAGTTGCAACAGGCGGGTCATGAACTGCTGCTCGCCCGGGGTGATGGCACGCAGGTCGGGGGCGGACTTGCCGGCAGCCTCTGGCACAGCGCCGTCTTGCGGCTGTGCACCGGCGACACGGTCGCCTGACTGGTGGGCACCCTCATCGACAGGATGTTGCGGTGCCTCGGACTGCAAGGTGGCAATCGACAGCTGCTGCAAGAAGTGGCGATGCAACTGGCGGCGCTGCTCGAGCAGTGTGGCCACGCGCATGCGCAGTTCGTCGGGATTGAAGGGTTTCTCGAGATAGGCGTCCGCCCCCCGCTCATAGCCGCGGATGCGGTCCTCGTCGGTGCAGCGCGCGGTGACCATGATGACTGGCACATGGTTCAGCACGGGGTGCTGCCTGATGCGCGCGCACAGCTCGTAGCCGTCGATGCCGGGCATCATCAGGTCGGTGATGACCAGGTCAGGCACCAGCTGCTCGGCCTTGACGAGCGCCTCGTCGCCGTTGCTGGCATAGTAGACCCCATATTGTGCGCGCAGTTGCTCGCCGATGTAGTAGGCCACGTCGTTGTGGTCCTCGACGATGAGAATGCGGCAGGTGTCATCATCGTCAGGCACCGTGTCGGCAAGCACAGTCTCGACACTCGACACCGGTGCCGGCGCGGCGACACTGTCGTCCAGCGGCGTCCACCCGCCGGGGCCATGCTGCCGCGGCAGGGTGACGGTGAACACCGTGCCCTTGCCCTGGTCGCTGTGCACGACGATGCTGCCCTGCATGGCCGACACGATCTGGTTGACCAGCGACAGCCCCACTCCTGTGCTCATGTCGCCATGACTCACCGCCCGCCCCATATAGAACGGCTCGAAGATGTGCGGCAGGTCGGCAGGGTCGATACCCTGTCCGTTGTCGGCCACGATGAGCTGGACATGGTCATCACCCTGCAGCCCGCAGGTGACGTTGATGACTCCTCCCTGTCCGGTGAACTTGATAGCATTTCCCACCAGGTTGTTGACGATGCGCCTCATATAATAAGGTGCAAAGTCCATCGTGATGTCTTGCCGTTGCGCAGCGAAGTGCAGGGTGATGCCCTGCTGCTGTGCCAGCACCTGATAGGCCTCGACAATCATCGACAAGTAGGGCACCAGGTTGCCAGTGCGCCAGTCGGCCGCTCCAATCTCGTTGTCCACGCGGCTGATGTCCAGCAGCTGGTTGATGAGCTGCAGCAGATTGTTGCTCTGGCGATTGATGATGGTCGCCTGTTGCACGACCTGCTCAGGCGACGCCGCCGGACGCTGCAACTGGTCGGACAGACCCATGATCACCGTCAGCGGCGTGCGGAACTCATGGGTGACATTGGTGAAAAAGTTGGCGCGCATCTGCACCAGCTGCTCGCGCAGGCGCTCGGCACGGCGACGCGACTTGAGCGTGTAGACCAGAAACACGATGGACAACACGGCCAGCAGCACAATCACCACCGCCGTGAAGGTGACAATGAAGTTGAGCTTGCGCTCGTTCTCATAGTTGCGGTTGATCAGGTCAAACTCGGCCTGGCGACGCTGCCGCTCGTAGGCCACACGCGCGTTCTGTATCTTGCTGGAGTTGCCGGTGGCACGCACGCTGTCCTCGATGGCATCGGCCTGTCGGAAATATTGCAGCGCCTTGTTGCTGTCGCCCTGCCTGAGCGCCAGCTGATATTTGAGCTGATTGGCCAGTCCCTGATGCTCAAGCGAGTTGATGGCAGTGGCGATGCTGTCGGTCAGGCTGATATAACGGCTGGCCTGGGCATAGTCACCCCGGCTGATGCTGACCCTTGCCAGGGCGGCGCACGACTCCATCCAGTGCCACGAGTCGCTGCTGCCGCGCATGATGTCGTAGGCCTGGCGATACTCATCGATGGCCCGGTCATAGTCGCCAGCCTTCTCGTGCAGCTCGCCGAAGTGGGTGTGGCACAGGGCGATGCCCAGCTCGCTGCCAGCTCGCTGGTTCATCGCGAGCGACTGCCGATAGTAGACCCATGCCGAGTCGGTGTGTCCCTGATGCTCAAGAATCGACCCGATGTTGGCCAGGTTGATGGCTTGCCCCAGCTCGCTCTGCAGCTGTCGCTCGCCGTCAAGGGCGGCCCGCAGCACAGAGTCGGCGGCCTGATAGTTGCCCATGGTCATGTAGATGTTGCCGATGCCGTTGAGCGAGACGACGCGGTTCTTGAGCATCACTGGGTCGTCCTGCCGGCCATACATGTCGCAGTAGCTCAGTGCCTGGTAGTGATAGCCGGTGGCCTCCTCGAGGATGCCCATGCGCCGGAAGTTGGTGCCCAGGTTGTTGAGCGCGCGCGTGATCTCGACAGTGTCCTTGAGACGGCAGGCCAGGTCAAACTCACGGTTGTGCACGTCGATGGCGTCCTGAAAACGGCTGTTGTTGCGGTAGAGCTTGCCCAGCTGCTTCAGGGCCAGCATCAGTGCCGGCTGGTCGCCGTCGCGCTCCACACTGTCGACAATCTGGACCATGCGGTCGACCGACGCGACCTGCTGATAGGCCGAGTCAAGCCGGTCGAGCCGGCCGCGGTCGGGCATGGATGGTCCGTGGCTGCAGGCCACCAGCACGCAAGCGGCCAGCACGATGACGAGAGCGATATGTTGCACACGCAGCGACATAGCATTGATGAATATTGGGACAAAAGTAGCACTTTTTTCCAAAAAGTGGTGCAGAATCCCCGATTTTTTTTGAATTTGTTGTACCTTTGCAATTTCAGACAAAATCGAAAAGTTGTTATGGACCAACGTAAAAGCGTCTTTCAACGCGGGGCCGAGTTTGGCCTGCCCATGGGGCTGTATATGGCCACCATCTCGATATGCTCGATCTTTGCCGACCGCATGCCAGCGCTGTCGTGGGTGGTGATCCTGCTGCTGGTGGGCTGGCCATGGTTTGTGTGGCGTGTGCAGCGCCGCTACTATGTCGAGGACGACTACAGCAGCGAGTATGCCACGCTGTGGATGCTGGGCATCCTGGCCATCATCTATGGCGCGCTGATCACCGGCCTGATCACCTGGGGCGTGCTGCACTGGCTGCGTCCGGCCTATGTCTACGAGCAGACGCAGGCATTCATCGACATCTACAGCACAATGCCCGAGTTCAAGGGCAACGAGATGCTGCAAGTGATGCAACGCGCCATCGACAGCGGCGCGCTGCCCACCCCGTTCGAGATGGTGACAAGCATGTTCTGGCTGGTGACCTTCTCGGGGTGTGTGCTCAGTGCCATCACGGCCGCCTTTGCCAAGCTGCGCAACTGAGAGGCAAGAGGCGAGAAGCGAGAAACAACAAGGAAACATCAATCTGTGCATCGTGCATGGTGCATGGTGCATTAAAACAAACAACAACCAATGGACATATCAGTAGTAGTTCCCCTATATAACGAGGCCGAGTCGCTGCCAGAACTGGCGGCATGGATCGAACGAGTAATGAACGAGCATGGCTACACCTACGAGGTGCTGATGGTGAACGACGGCAGCACCGACAGTTCGTGGCAGGTCATCGAACAGCTGCACCAGCAGAACCCAGCCATCAAGGGGGTGTGCTTCCGCCGCAACTATGGCAAGTCGCCAGCCCTGAACACAGGGTTCGCGCGCACGCAGGGCGATGTGGTCATCACCATGGACGCCGACCTGCAGGACAGCCCCGACGAGATTCCCGAACTCTACCGCATGATCACCGAGGAGGGCTATGACCTGGTGAGCGGCTGGAAGAAGAAACGCTATGACCCGCTGTCCAAGACACTGCCCACCAAGCTCTTCAACGCCACGGCACGCCGCGTGAGCGGCATCAAAAACCTGCACGACTTCAACTGCGGCCTGAAAGCCTACCGCAGCGACGTGGTCAAGCACATCGAGGTCTATGGCGACATGCACCGCTATGTGCCCTATCTGGCCAAGATTGCCGGTTTCACCCGCATTGGCGAGAAGGTAGTTCACCACCAGGCCCGCAAATATGGCGTGTCGAAGTTCGGGCTGGACCGTTTTGTCAACGGCTATCTGGACCTGCTCACGCTGTGGTTCCAGGCCAAGTTTGGTGTCAAGCCGATGCACTTCTTCGGTCTGCTGGGCAGCCTGATGTTTCTGCTGGGCTTCATCGCGGTCATCGTGGTGGGGGCAGTCAAACTCTACAACATGCATGTGGGCAACCACTATACGCTGGTGACCAACTCGCCCTACTTCTATCTGGCGCTGACGGCGATGATCCTGGGCACGCAGCTGTTCTTGACGGGCTTTCTGGGCGAACTCATCACGCGCAACTCTCCCGGCCGCAACCACTACGAGATCAGCCACGAACTCCTCTAGACACAAGATTTTCTTTCTAGACAAAAGAACATAAGGACATAAGACTCATCTTCCGGACAATAAGATTCTAACCAATATGGACATTGACACTTTAATCAAGAAGGTAATGGACTGTGGCTTTCGCGTCCATTTGGCCTTGACACCTGGATATGTCGAGGAAGTATATAAAAAAGCCATGATGATTGAACTCGCTGACGCAGGCCTACATGCCCAAAAAGAAGTTCAAATTCCAGTGAGTTATAAAGGCCAGATCGTTGGAAACTACTATGCCGACATCATAGTTGAAAACCGATTGATACTCGAACTAAAGGCTGTGGAGCACATTACCAAAGCATTTGAAGTCCAGCTGGTTAATTATTTAACAGCAACTGGAATCGACCATGGGCTTCTCATCAATTTTGGCTCAGAAAAATATGAACCAAAAAGAAAATACAGGATCTACACCCCAACGAATGAAAAGAACTGACTTCATGACGTTTTTGCACATAAGTTCCAATAGCGCTCAGGCCAACCGACATAAGCTTTTGTCCTTATGTTCTTATGTCTGTAACAACAAGCAGGCAGGGCTCATGTCATTATGTTCTTTTGTCTGTAACAACAAGCAGGCAGGGTTCATATCCTTATGTTCTTTTGTCTTAATCTTTTGTAGCTTTTGTCTAACAGGGTGTGGGGATGGGAGCTGCTATGACAACGGGAGCGCCGTGCCGATGGCGCGGTTCTACCAGTCGGGGACCACGACACAGGTCAGCCCCAACGGGATGACCGTGAGCGCCATCGGGGCACCCGGCGACACCATCCTGATTGACAATGCCACAGTGAGCGACCTGCACCTGCCCCTGCGCGCAGCGACGACCTCCACCCGGTGGCGCATGACCTTTGCAGCCAGCGACGGCACCACCGAGACCGACACCGTGACCATCGACTACCGTCCCATCGAGTATTTTGCCAACGTCGAGTGCGGTGCGATGTACTACTTTGAAATCACCGGCGTGAGCCATACCGGGCACGCCATCGACTCGGTCACCGTGGCACAGGCGCGCGTGACCCATGTCGACCAAGTGAACCTGCGCATCTACCTACCTACCAACTGACAATGCCATGACACGACGACTGACAACCTACCTGACACTGATGCTCATGGCACTGGCCACCTGGGCACAAGACAGCACCAATGTGGTACACCGCCGACACATCACACCCGTGCGCCCGTCGACAAACGTCGTCAAGCAGCCCGGCCGAGACGTGAGCCCAGAGCTGATTGAGCAATACATCACCGGCGACACCCTAGCGGCACTGAAGAAGGCCCGTGAGGACTCGATCCGCCGCAACTATCCCCGCTATCCGCGGCTGACCTCGCTGTGGGTGGGCGTGAACTTTATCGACCCGCTGCTCATGGCCATGGGGCAGGACTATGCCAGCACCGACATCCACGCCACGCTCAACCTGTGGAACCGTCTGCAGCCCACGCTCGAACTGGGCCTGGGTTGGGCAAAAAACACACCCGACGACATGAACTTCACCTACCGTGCCAAGCCCAGCCCATACGTCAAGGTGGGAGCAAACTACAACTTCCTGTTCAAGAGCCGCCCCGACTATCAGGCATTTGTCGGCCTGCGACTGGGTGCCAGCACGTTCGGTTATGACGTCACGGCCCACTACTACAACTCCTACTGGCAGGAGGAGCAGCGCTTCGAGCTGCGCGGCGAGCGCAGCCATGCCCTCTGGGGCGAGGTGGTGGCCGGGCTGAAGGTGAAGATTTATGGCCGCTGGTCGCTGGGGTGGACCGTGAGGTGGCATCAACTGTTCAAGTGCAAGAACACCGAGCACAGCCGCCCGTGGTACATCCCCGGCTATGGTCCTCGAGGCCGTGCCCTGGCCTTCAGCGTCAGTGCCTACTATACCCTGCCGCTGAGTAAGGAAAAATGGCCCAAAACGGGCGAAAAAGTTAAAGAATGACGGAAAATCAGAAAATATTCGTCCAAAAAAGTTCAAATTATAATAATTTTTGTTACTTTTGTGGGCAGAATACAGTAACAATACTTTTAATTCATCAAAATTAAACACTTATGGCTTATACAGAAACTACAACCACTGGCTACGGAACTCGCGTTGGCAACTCGTTCAAGCAGATTGGAACGGGTTTCCTGATGTTCCTGGCCGGAACAGTGCTGCTGTGGTGGAACGAGGGACGCACCGTCAAAACTGGTGACGCCATCGTCGAGGCACAGCAAGCGACAGTTGAAATGGAGCATCCCGACAAGATGGATGCCTCGCTCGAGGGAAAGATGGTGCATGCAACTGGCAATGCCATCGCAAACGGCATCCTTAACGACGGCACATTCCCCGTGGCAGGCAACTTCACCAAGCTTGACCGCGAGGTGGAATACTACCAGTGGGTTGAGCGCAAAGAAGAGAAGAAACGCGACAAGCTGGGCGGCGGCGAGGAGACCGTCACAACCTACTATTACGACCGCAAATGGGTCGACGAACCGGTCAACTCGGGCAGTTTCCACGATCCGCAGTACCGCGGTGCCAACACCGTGCGCGCGCAGTTTGACGACCAGACACTCTATGCCGAGGACGTGAGCTTCGGGGCATACAAGCTGCCCAAGTTCTTTATCGAGCAAGTGGGAACGGCCGAAGACCAGCCCGTCTTCCAGGACCCCGCTGAATATGCCGCAATAGTGGCGGGTGGCGACAACACACAGCTCACCGAGCAGGATGTGGCTGCTGCCTGCCAGAACCTGAACACCGACTTCAACGACATCTCGGGCAACATCATCTATTATGGCGACCCAGCCAATGCACAGATTGGTGACGTGCGCGTGACCTTCAAGTCAATCAAGCCGCAGAACGAAATCTCGATCATGGCGCAGGTCAAGGGCAACACATTTGCCAAGTATGTGGCCAAGAATGGCTACACATTCTCGCGCCTGAACAATGGCAACATCACAGCCGCCGAGATGGTGCAGCAGGCCAAAGACGAGAACGACATGATCAAGTGGGCCCTGCGCCTGCTGGGCGTGCTGCTTGTCATCGGTGGTCTGAAGGGAATCTTCAACTTCCTGGTCATCCTGCTCAAGGTCGTGCCGTTCCTGGCCAGCATCATGAACTTCGGCGTGGGCTTGATTTGCAGCGTGCTGGGCATCGCCTGGTCGCTCATCGTCATCGGCCTGGCTTGGGTGTTCTACCGCCCCATCTTGGGCATATCGCTCCTGGTGATCGCAGGTGGCTTGATTGCCTGGCTAGTCATCAGGGGAAAGAACAAGAAACCAGCCGTCGAGGCCGCTCCTGCCATGGCCGGACAAGCTGGCCCGATGCCCGGTGCCCAGCAGCCCATGCCGCAGCAGCCCTACCAGGCTCCGCAGCAACCGCAGCAGCCCTACCAGGCTCCCCAGCAGCAGCCGCAGCAGCCCTACCAGGCTCCGCAACAGCCCATCGAGCAGACTCAGCAGATGCCGCAGCAGCCCTACGGACAGCCGCAGCAGCCGCAGCAGCCCATGCAGGATCCCTACGGACAGCCGCAATATCCGCAGCAGCCGCAACAGCCCATGCAGGATCCCTACGGACAGCCGCAGTATCCGCAGCAGCCTTACGGACAGCCTGGTCAACCCTATCCGCAGCAGCCCTACGGACAGCCCGGTCAGCCCTATCCGCAGCAGCCGCAGTATCCCCAGCAGCCCTACGGTCCTGACCAGACCCAGCAGATGCCCGACAACTCAGGCATCAGCGAGTAAGTTCTGACTGCTCACCATCAACCACAAGGCCGCCCCACATCGGGGCGGCCTTGCTGCATCCTCCCCTTTTCCCAAATGGCCGGGGTCATCGCCAAGCGCAGTGTGGCGCATTGGGTGGCGCATTGGGGACGGTTCTTTTTGCGCCATTTGTTAATCTATTTAACTTTTGGCGCAAAAAGAACCGTCCCTAATGCGCCGTTTGTTAATTCGTTTAACTTTTGGCGCAAAAAGAACCGTCCCCAATGCGCCACAGCACTGTCTGCACAATGCCTCGCATGGCGAGGTAGGTGACAAATGCCAGCCAAAGGCGGTGGTTGCCCATCGAGGCCGGCAGGGCGAAGTAGAGCGCAAAGAAGAAGGCATCGGCCACAGCGACGGCCCAGAGCATGCCGCGGCTGTAGGTCATGCCGATGAACACGCCGTCCCACACAAAAGCCGCCGCACCGCACAGCGGCAACAAGGCACACCACCAGCGATAGCCCATGGCCGCAAGCCGCACGGGCTGATCGTCGGTGAGCAGCGCAAAGATGTGTTGCGGAAAGGCATAAAGCAGTGTGAAAGCCCCAGTGAGCACAGCCGCCCAGACAAAGAGCCGACGCACACAGAGGCGCAGACGCGACGAGTCGCGCCGGCCATAGTACTTACCCACCAGCGCCTCGCCGGCAAAGGCGATGCCGTCCATGAAATAGGCAAACAGCGAGTTCAGCTGCTGCAGCAGCGCGTTCACGGCCAGGATAAGGTCGCCACTGCGCGCACCCACCGACACCAGAAACAGATTGGCCAACATGAGCAGGGTGCTGCGCACAAAAATATCGGTATTGACTTTGAAAAAACGCCCCGAACCCTGCAAGTGCAGCGTCTTGCGCCAGTCGACCAATGCAACAATAGCGCCATAGCCACGACGCACGAGCCACAACGAGTAGGCCAGTCCCAGCCACTGAGCCAGCAAGGTGCCCACAGCGATGCCCACAAATCCCATGCCCAGCGCATAGACCGCTGCCAGCGAGGCGATGATGTTGACGACGTTGACAACAATGCTGACATACATGGCCCCCTTGGAGTCCTGCATGCCCAGCAGCCACCCCTTGATGCTCATCATCATCAGCGTTGGAGGCGCTCCCCACACGACAATATTAAAATAGGTGCCAGCCATCTGCCGCACTTCGGGCGAAGGGCCGATGACCGTGAAACCCAGCCAACCGATGGGCCACTGCAGCACGACGATGCCAAGCGCGATGGCCAGCGCCAGCACCGACGACTGCTGCAACATCCGGGCCTGAGCCGACTGGTCGCCGGCACCGAATGCCTGCGCCGTCATTCCCGACGTGCCCATGCGCAGAAATCCAAAATTCCAATAGACAAAGTTGAACAACATCGAGCCCACAGCGATAGCACCGATCACCGTGGCATCGCCCAGATGTCCGGCGATGGCCGTGTCAAGCAGACCCAGCAAGGGGATGGTGATGTTGGCCACGATGGCCGGCAGGGCTATACGCAATATCTCTCGATTCATGACAGTGCTCAAAAAACGCCGCAAAATTACTACTTTTTTAATGATTGCCACAAATGCAGAATGAAAAGATGAGACACCATAGCGGCAAGCGAAACGCAGCAACCCGCGCCCCTACCTGCAGACAACACGACTGGAGGTGAACTCCCCTACCCTTTTGTTTCGCCCCTGTCCAAGAGGAGATGTCCGAAGGGCTGTGGGGAGGGGCTGGAAGTGAGGGCTGATTCCCGGCCTGAGGCGAACGCGGCAGCCTCGAATCGCTGAATAAGCCCTCCCGTTGCGTCAACGCGGACAATAGCAGCACAAAATTGTTCCATTTGTTCGAGATTTGGCCAAAAATTGGCAAAAAAGCAGTATATTTGCCGTCCAAATTGATGCAAGAAGCATGAAGATAGGCAACATAGACCTGGGCGAGCGGCCTGTGATGCTAGCCCCGATGGAGGATGTGACCGACCAGTCGTTCCGCCAGATTTGCCGCGAGCAGGGAGCCGACATGGTGTACACCGAGTTTGTCAGCGCCGACGCACTGATTCGCAACATCGACTCGACGTTGCGCAAGCTCACCATCCAACCCGCCGAACGCCCCGCGGCCATACAAATCTACGGCCGCACGGTCGAATCGATGGTCGAGGCGGCGCGCATGGCCGAGGCCGCCCAGCCCGATGTGCTGGACATCAACTTCGGCTGCCCGGTCAAGAAGGTTGCAGGCAAGGGAGCCGGCGCCGGGATGCTGCGCAACATCCCGTTGCTGCTCGAAATCACGCGCGAGGTGGTCAAGGCCGTGCGCGTGCCCGTCACGGTCAAGACCCGTCTGGGATGGGACCATGACAGCAAGAACATCGTCGAGCTGGCCGAGCAGCTGCAGGACTGCGGCATCCAGGCCCTGACCATCCACGGCCGCACGCGCTCGCAGATGTATAACGGCGAGGCCGACTGGACGCTCATCGGCCAGGTCAAGGCCAACCCGCGCATGCGCATCCCCATCATCGGCAACGGCGACATCACCACGCCACAGAAGTTGGCCGAATACTACGACCGCTATGGCGTGGACGGCATCATGGTGGGCCGCGCCTCGATCGGTGCGCCGTGGATCTTCCGCGAGATGAAACAGTATCTGCGCGACGGCACATTGCCCGCCATCAGCGACAGCGAGAAGATGGCGCTGCTGCGCCGCCAGATAGCCGAGAGCATCGACCGCATCGACGAGCGACGCGGCATCCTTCACATCCGTCGTCACCTGGCCGCCACCCCCGTGCTCAAGGGCATCTATGACTTCCGTCAGACACGCATCGCGATGCTGCAGGCCGGCACACGTGCCGAGCTCGAGAGCATCCTTGACCATATAGAGAACGACATTTTACCGGACCAAAGCAGAAGAATTCTATGAACAGACTGACAACTACCCTGCTGTGCGCAATAGCCCTGCTGACTGTCACAGCCCAGACCAAACATTTTGAGCTGAACGTGGGCAGTTTTGAGAGCCTTGTCGTGACCGACAACATCAATGTGACCTACGAGAGCAACGACCAGAAGGCCGGGACGGTGGTGTTTGACTGCCGCCAGGACATCGCCAATGGCTTGCTGCTGAACAACAACACGCATGGCAAGCTCACCATCCAAGTGTCGACCGAGGTGCTGGGCACGCCCAACCTGCCCACGCTGCACGTCTACAGCAGAAGCCTGTCATACGCCGAGAACGCCGGCGACAGCACCCTGACCATCATCAAACCCAAGAGCCAGCGGTCGCTCAAGCTGCTGCTGAGCGACAATGGCGCCATCAAGGCCAGCGACATCGAGGTGCCCGAGCTTGAGCTGATGCTCATCACCGGCAAGGGACTGATCACGGCCAGCGGCTTCAGCCAGAAGATGAAGGCACAGGTGCTGGGCAAAGGCACCATCGACGCCTTTGAAATGAGCGCGCAAATCATCAACTGCCGCATGACAGGCACGGGCACCATCGACGTCGATGCCGATGGAGCCGAGCTGAACGTGCGCGGCACCGGCACCGGCCACATCAACTACCTGGGCACCCCCAGCAACCTGAAGGTGCGCAAGCTGGGTCCGCTCAAAGTCACCCAGATGGACCGCTAGCATTTCAGGGCTCATGACACCCTCGTGCCGCCAACTGCTGTCACGCGACGAGAGCCTGACACTCAAAGCATTGTGCATCATCATCGTGATGATGCACAATTATTTGCATCTGCGAGGCTATGCCGCCGAAAACGAGTTTCAGTTCTATGCCGAACGCGTCGAGCATATATGGCAACTGGTGCTGCACCCCACCCTGGAGCTGCCGTTGCACCTCATCTGCTTTGCGGCGCCCTACTGCCTGGTGGGTTTCTTGTTTATCAGCGGCTATGGGCTGGTCAAACGGTATGAGCAGGGCAACCAGAGCATTGACCGGTGGCGGCTGGCCGGCAAGCACTACGTCAAGCTGTTGCGACTGATCGCGCTGCCCATTGCGGCAGCTTATTTGACCTACACCCTGCTGCACGGCCACCTGCCCATGCGCCTGTGGCACACCCTGCTGGAGGTGGTGCTGGTGAGCAACCTCACGCGCGACCCGGCCATCTATCCTTTTGTCTACTGGTATCTGGGCATGGCGCTGCAGCTCTATGTGCTGTATGCGCTGGTGCTGCGCCGCCGCACCGGGCACTATGACCTGTGGCACCAGTTGCTGCTCATCGGCCTGGTGGTGGGGTGCGGTGTGGCCCAGATGTGTTGCGAGCCCACCGGCGAGGCCATCAGATGGCTGCGTCTGAACGCTGTGGGATATATTGGTCCGTTTGTGCTGGGCATGGTCAGCGCGCGTCACCTCGACCACCTCAAGCTCGGCCGATGGCAGTGGGCAGCCATCGCCCTGGTCAGCGGCGCTGCCATGACAGTCAGCTATGGGTATTATTACACTTGGTTATGGGGTTGGTTGCCCGCCACGATATTTGCTGTGAGCTGCATCAAGGCGCTGCCCGCGCTGCAGTGCCGGCCTCTGGTGTGGCTGGGCGGTGTGTCGGCCATGGTCTATCTCATTCACCCCATCGTGCGCGAGGTGTCGCTGCACTACAAGCACCCCGACCATCCCGTTGCCGATCTGGTCATCTATATGGCCGTCACGGTCGTCATCGCCGCCGGCTATGCGTGGCTGATGCAGCGTCTGCCGGGCAAGCGACACCACTAGAAGGGGCCCATCTCGTCGCGCAAGATGCGCGTGAACTTCTCGGCCCCCTGCCGCGAGAGGTGGTCACCGTCGTGAAAGTCAGTGCCCTGGAAGCGCGCATCGCGCATATAGTCCTTGTAGATTGCGCCATAGCGGTCAACGCACTGCTGCGCCAGGCTGTGCATGACCTCCAACTGGCGCTGACCGATCTGGCGATAGAATCCTTGCCACATGGGTGTGGTGACCAGCACCAGGCGCACGCCGCGCTGCTGGCACCAGCGGGCAATCTTGAACAGATAGTCGCGGTTGCGCTCGACCAATGCCCAATCTTTGCAGCGATGTCGCTCAATGGCGATGTCGCTGTCGTGTTGCATGGCCAGCGAGTCAAATCGCTCGGGCGTGCCAAACGCCGTACCAAACCCCAACGAGTCGCAGTCAATCGTCGCCTGCCCCGCGAGGGCATAGCGCAATGCCGGCACAAGCTTGCGGCGGAAAGTCGGGTAGCTCGAGAGCTCAAAGCCATACTTCGACCAGCGCGAGTGTTTGTCATAGTCCATATACAGCCGATAATAGATGCAGCGGTACCAGTCCTCAGGCAACTGCTCCATCGGCGCGTCGAACGGCGCACAGTCGTCGACGACCAGCACCAGATTGCGCAAGCTGGTCAACCTGGCGGCGTAGCGGTTGAGCAGAAACCAGTCGTACTCATAGAGTTGCGACACGTTCGAGAGGTTGAATGAGGCCGGTGCCAGCGAGTCGGGGATGACAGCATAGTAGATGTGCGACGCTCCCATGAGCAGCGTCTGCACACTGTCGGCATGACAATCCATCCACTGGCTCTTGTAGCTGTAGGAATTGGGATAATGGCGCACCAGCGCCTCGCCGGCCGCCGCCAGCAGAACCAGGGGTAACGCAAAGAAAATGAGATATTTGACAAACCGTGCCATGATACCTAGAACTGGAAGTAGATGAATTGCTGTGTCTGTCCCTGAAACAGCAGGATGCACAAGATGAGCAAATAGTAGATGCTCCACCGCACCGCCCGCGAACTGACGGCAGGCCCGTGGACAAACTGTAGCGGGTGCTCGCGGTCGCGGCACAGCCACTCGCAGCCCACAAGCATCGCCAGGCCGACATAAGTGAACACAGGCAAGCCCAGCGACGGCACACTGAACAACGATGTCCGCACCAGGCATTGGCAATAGTGGACGAACGATGCCACACCATCGGCCTTAAAGAGCATAAAGCCCAGCGCCACCAGACAATAGGTACCCACCATGCGTCTCAAGTCATTCCACCGGGGCATGCCATGAGCACCGGCCTTGATGCGCTTTTTCTTGCCAAACTTGCCCTGGATAATCAATGGGATATAAAGCAAGCCAAAGTAGAGTCCAAACAGCCCGAAGGTCCAGTCTGCCCCATGCCAGAAGCCGATGAGCACCATGTTGACAACCACGGCCAACATCAGTCCCACCTGCCCCCAGTCGCGCATCGAGATGTTCAACGGCATGAACACATAGTCAGTGAGCCACCCGGTGAGCGAGATGTGCCACCGTTGCCAGAACTCGGCGATGTTGCGTGCCAGAAAAGGTGACTTGAAGTTGACGGCAACGTTGAAGCCCAGCACCTTGCCCACCCCGATGGCCATGTGACTGTATCCGCCAAAGTCGGCATACAGCTGCAACGGGAACAACAGAACTGCCGCCACAAGCCTCGACGCAGCGAACGACTCGGGCGCACCCCAGACACTGTCGGTGAGTGCGGCCAGATTGTCGGCCACACACATTTTCAAGAATATGCCCCACAGCACCTGGCGGCAACCGTCAACAGCCTTCTTACGGTCAAATCGTTGACTGTCTGACAGCTGAGGCAAAAACTTGCCAGGACGGTCAATAGGGCCAGACATGAGTGTCGGAAAGAAAGCAACATAGGTGGCAAACTGCAAGAAATCCCGTGCCGGAGCGATGCGCTGCCGGTGCAACTCAATGACATAGCTGATGAGCTTGAAAGTGAAGAAACTCACACCCACCGGCACCACAATGTGCAACGTGGCCCATGTGCAGCGCAGTCCCAGTGCGGCGAACAGTGCGGCAAACGACTGACCCAAGAAGTCAAGATACTTGAAGACCACCAGCAACGCCACCCCCATCACCACGCCCAGCGCTGTCCAGCGCGACGCGGCTCGCCAGCTCTGTGCCCTGACCGTTGCATCCACCATGCGGCCAACGAGATAGAACACTCCCGTGGCCGCCAGCAACAGTGGCACCATGCGCCAGTCGGCCATGGCATAGAACACATAGCTGGCCAGAAGCAGCCAAGCGTTCTGCCGCCTGACCGATTGCATCGTCCAGGGGAAAAACATGCCCACAAAGACGATGGCAAAAAACAGCGCAAATGCCAACGAGTTGACTGCCATTGTCCACTAGTTGCCCTCAGCCAGGAGCTGAACAATCGTGTCGACCATCTGACCCACATTCTGCCACGTCATGATCTCGCGTGCGTTGAACTTGATGTGCCAGTGTTTCTCGATGGCCACAATCAGCTGAATGTGGCTCAACGAGTCCCACTCCTCAACATCGTCGGCCTTGAGAGCATCGGTAACCACCAGGTCGTCCACATCCAGTATGTCCTGAAAGATTTGGGTCAACTGGTTCAGTATTTCTTGTCTTGTCATGTTCTTGTTAATTTATCAGTTTACTGTAATCGTCTGAGTTTGCTCAAAAGGAGCTTCCCCCTCAAGCAGGCGCACAATGGCCAGTGCCACCTCGTCGGGGGTGAGCAGCCGCGAGTGGTGCGCCAACTGCTGCTGCGCCAGGTGCTCAACCAGATCGCCATGCAGCGCCGTGGCCATAAAGTCGGGCAACACACATGCCGACCATATACCCAGACGCGAATATTCGCTGTGCCATGACTTGGCCAGCTGCTGCAGATAAGCCTTGGTGGCGGCATAGACGCTATATCCCGCCGGAGGCTGACCCGTCGTAGCCAGCGAGCCGACAGTGACAATACGTCCTGCTCGCTTGCGCCGCATTGCCGCTATGCACGCCTGGGTGATGGTGACCACCGGCTCGACATTCGCCCTGAAAGCCTGGGCAAAGTCGGCCATGGGGGTGCGATGAAAATGCGTGCCCATCGGAGTGCCTACATAGGCGTTGTTGACCAGTGCCTCAACATCGAGCTGGGCCACCTCGCCGGCCAGCGAGGCAACCGACTCGGGCTGTGTGAAGTCGACCAGCCGCCCCTCGACATTGTCATGCGCCTGGCACAGTTGCCTAGCCAGCTCATGGTTGCGATGATAGGTGAAACAGACGTGATGGCCGCGTCCGGCCAACATGCCGACCAGCACCCGCCCCACCGCTGATGTTCCACCTGTGACGAGAATGTTCATGCCAGGATGCCGATTTGAATGTGCCCCCGCGCGATGAGCCGGCGCTTGCCGTCATCATCACGAGTGAACTTGAACTTATAAATCACCACTCCCACCGCCTCGCTGACCGTCTCACACCGCACCTGGAGCTGAAGAGTGTCGCCCAGATAGAACGGAGCGTGAAAGCTGATGTCCTGGGCATGAATCATCACACGGTCGGTGGGCAGCAGCATGCCGGCAAAGTGCGACAAGAACGCATTGAGTATGTTGCCATACATCACCCTGCCGGAGAAGCCTCTGTCGTGCGCAAATCCATCATCGACATGCAGCGCATTGATGTCGCCACTGCACGTCCTGAACGCGTCATAGACCCTGTCAGTGACCACATAGTCGTGAGTCAACTCGGGGCATTGTTGGAACAATTGTGTTGCCGTCATCATAGTCTTGCCAGAGCGATGTTGCATGGTCGGTCAGTGTAATGGTCAATGTCTAGACACCAGCGATTGTCGCTGTCGGGCATGGACATGAAGCCCAAGTCGGGATAGTGCCGGGCGACCATGCCATTCTTGGCAGTGGGCAAGTATTCGCCCACAATGCGGTGATAGCCTCGGGCACGCGCTGCCTCGACCATCCGGTTGAGTGTGAAGCACTCCATGCCTCGCTTGAGCACCCGGCAGCTCATCAGCCAGGTGTCGACCAGCAATGTCGCGCTGTCCAACGGCCTCATCACCACCACGGCGATGAGTCCATGGTCGCCGAAGCGGTCACGCAGCGACAGGGCCATGTCGACCACTTCGCCGTCCTGCGCCAGCCGCCGGACATCATCCTCGCCGTAGCGGACAGTGCGCAAGTTGAACTGGTTGCTCCGTTGCGTCAACTGAGCCACCCGCGGAGTATTGAACGAGTTGAACGGCTCGACTCGCGCCTCCATGCCCAGCGAGGCCAGAAATTCCTGCTCGTTGGCAAAGGTGCGCTTGAGCTGGACGCGCCGAGCCTCTTGTTGATACTGCCGCGTGCGCTTGTTGTCGACATCGCTGGCCGATGCCGTCTCAAACAAATTGAGGCCATACAGGTATTCCAGATAATCAGAAGGATCCCTGGGTAGTTCAGGAACGGTGATGCCCGCGATGTGCTCGCGCACGATGGCTCGCTCAAATGGGTTGTCGTCCAGAAAAACCATTGAGTCAAACCCAATGTTCAGAATCTGCTGGATGGTGCGGATGTTGTCGACCTTGGTCTCCCAGTTGGCTATGAACACGGCGATGTCGTCGAGCCTCAGCACCATGTCGGGATGCTTCAAGAAGGGCTCTTTGGCCACCGCCTCGTCGTTCTTCGACACCACACACAAGATGACACCACGCTGCTGCAGCTTCTTGACCCACTGCTGCAACTGTGTGAACACACGCCCTATGCCCAGGCCATGCCCCAACTGGATGCCCTCCAGCCCATCGTCGCCCACGACCCCGCCCCATAACGTATTGTCCAGGTCCAGGATGAGGCACTTGTTGAACGTCCCGCGCAGTGCCGCAATGGCCTGCACGATGCGATAGGCCACAACGGGCAAGGCATCTATCGACAGGACCATCTCGGTCGAGGCATAGACGTTGGGCGCAAACATCTGGTTGCGGCCCAGCTGACTCTGCACAGCGGCAATGTCGACAATCGACAGGTTGTCGTGCCGGCGCGCCAGCTCCATCAGCCCGACGTTGAGCTGACGCGTCTGCCACAAGAGCGATGTCTCCACCCGATTGGCATAGTTGCCATAGACCGTGTCGTCAATCTCAGGGTAGTTCAGGCAGATGATGCGCCGCCCAGCCCAAGCAGGGTCGGTAAGAACGGACTCGATGAAGTCCAGCCTGCGCCGTGCCAGCGAGGCACGGTCATCAACTGCCATAGCGGCATGCTGCGCCACAAGTTGATGGGTGGCCTGAAACAGGATGATGAACTGCGGACACAACCGGTGCAACTCACTGTCCGGGTCAATGAACTGCCGCTCCACCTGATTGTAGTCGGCCTCAAAGAGGTCGATGGTGAAGCCCATGTCGATGGCTGCGCCACGCACAGCAGTAGCCAGCAACTGGGTGGCTGTATCGCCCACCAGTGCAGCCTTGACGCCAGGCAGGCGACTGTTGTCCTGCTTGAGCAATCGCTTGAGTTGTGTCAAGTCGAGCATAGACCTATCTTTAAGCGGGCAAAATTACTAAAAAATGTGCGTGTGTGCATCATTTTCGGCCCGAAAAAAAAATCATTGTTCACTTCTGTGGCCGCCACATCACAGACGCCACCCTGGCTTGAACAGTTCCTTCTGGGCTGTGAATCGTGGGAACACTCTAATAAACAACGCGATAGTGGGAAACATCAGGGCCAGCACCAGCAACAGGGTCAGCAGCGACAAGGCCAGCCCGTCGCACCCGGTCAAGTACCTGACCAAGACCCGCACCAGAGGAATGTAGACATAGTGTGTGCCCAACACCACCACAGAGTATCGCCCCAAATAGTTGACTCCTGGCAATGAACCAATGTTCTTGCTGAACCACAGCAGGGCGACAATGGCTATAGACGACAGGCCGTACAGGGTCAGGCCAGAGGGCAACACCTGGCTGAAGATGTCAATCTCGCCAGCCAGGAAATAAGTCATCACCAGAGCAACCGGAAACGCCACCAGCCCCCAACGGTCGAGTGCCAGAGGCCGCAACACATCCCGCCCACGCGACAGCGACCCCAGCACAAAGAAGGGCATGCCCACCAGAGCCGTGTCCAGATAGTACAGTGGCTTGATGTGGCTGGCGCACAGGGCATAGCCACCTGCAGCCATGGCCAGCACGACAGCCACCTGCACCCACCACCGGTCGGTGAGCATCTGCAGCACATAATACATAATATTAACCCAGAAGAGGCTCATCAAGAACCACAGCGGCACGTTGCAGTCCCAATAGCGTTGCGTGAGCGGCTGGACAATGTAGCCCCAGTGAAAGTCGCCGTACACATGCAGCCCAGCAGGCAAGAAGTGGACTGCCATCTGCACCAGATAGGCAAAGAGATAGAAGAATGCAAACGTAACCAGGATGTTGTTGACCTTCTTGCGGGCAAAGTCGAAAAATCCGCCATAACGCTTGAAGAAGATGCCTGACACAAAATAGTACATGGGCACCCTGAATGTCTGGAACATACGGTCGGCATTGTCGCCCAGGGCAGCGAACAACCCCGTGTCGACATGGCCGGTGACAATGAGCATGATGCACAAGCCCTTCATCAAGTCGATGAATGGCAGACGCTTTGCCGGTATGTTGCCTCGAGTCACTGTGATGAAGACATGTGCTTTTGGAGCGCAAAATTAGACATTTTTTCTGAAACCCACAACGTGCAATCGCCATATATTGCGCTGGCACACGAGAACACAACTCGACAATGCGCAACATCTCTGCACTCGCTCGCCCGATGTCGGACAACGAGTTTTTCACTTTTTGGCCACAACGTAGCGCGCCATTCCAAAATAATTCGTACCTTTGTAGACCGAAACCATAATGAAATAGCTATGGCAGTTAAACAAGGATTGACACAGAAGACCGAGCAACGACAGCGGCAAGTGGGCGCGACTTTGCGGGACGCGACGAGTCGTCGAACAAACCTGCCCAAGCCATCGTCCACCAGAACAGCGTGCCGATGATGGTGTGGTGCAGCGACCGCTATGTCGCACTGCACCCCGACGTGCCGGCACGCCTCGAACGCGGCCGCCACCACCGCTTCATGCACGACAACTTGTGCCAAGTCATCTTCGACCTGGCGCAAGTCCAGACACCCTACTATCGTCCCGAGCGCAACCCGCTGAGCGAGCGTTTCACCGCCAGCCGGCGCTTGGTCTACGACCGCATCGACTACGACCAACTGTCCAAATAACCCTGCATGAACACCACCAAACCTCGCCTGCACTACATAGACTTCATGAAGGGACTGTGCATCCTGTTCATCGTCATCTTCCACACCTGGCCGCAGGGGTTCGACCTGCTGGGCAGCCATGTCAACTATACGCTCGAGTCGTTCCGCATCCCGATGTACTACTTCATCTCGGGCATCTTCTTCAAGCCCTACGGAGGGTTCTTTGACTTCACGCGCCGCAAGGTCAACAACATGATTGTGCCACTGGTGTTCTTCATCTTGCTGGCGGCCGCCCTGGTGTGGACTGTGTCACACTTCCCGCCGCTGGGCCAGGGATTCCAAGCCGCCACGTGGCACAACCTGCTGCACCAGTACTGGGGTTTCAACATCCCGTTATGGTTCTTGCTGAGCCTGTTCGAGGTCAATGTGGTGTATTATGCGATGCAGCGCTACTTGCCCGGCATGCGATGGGTGGCCGTGACGTGCCTGGCGCTGTCGGTGCTGGGCTATGCATTGGCTGCACACCATGTGCGGCTGCCCTACTTTGTGGGCACCGCCCTGCTGGGGTTGCCATTCTTTGTGCTTGGATCGCTCACCCACCGCCTCGGCGGCCTGCAGCCCCATCGCCTCGACCGCTGGGGTCCGCTGGTGCTGCTGGTGGTGCTTGCCGCCATCTACCCGTTCGCCCGCCAGATTGACTTCTGGCGCCTGGTGATGCCAGGCTATGCCTACCTCTATCTGGTGCCACCCGCCGCCATCTTATCGCTGCTGTGGGCTTGCAAGCGCCTGCCGCGCATCCCGGTCATCTGCTACTATGGCCGATACTCGCTCGTTGTGTTGGGCACTCACTTCCCGCTCAAGCAACTCATTGCCAATGTGTTGTATGCACTCAACGGCCAGCAATGGCCCGACTACACCCTGCCACTGACCTGCGTCATCCTACTCATTGTCGAGCTGCCCATCATCTGGCTGCTGATCAAGCTGTTTCCACGTTTCACCGCCCAGGAGGAGCTGTTCGGCCCCGGCTGGCGGCTGACGCGCCACTAATAACTAACAACTAACAACCAAAAACCATCAGGCGAGAGTAACGGCTTTACTACTCAACTACCCTACTAACAACTAAAATGCAACGCCTGCACTACATAGACTTTATGAAGGGACTGTGCATCCTGTTCATCGTCATCAACCACGCCTGCCCGGGCATGTTTGCCCATTGGGCCGACAACTTGAACTATGCGCTAGAGTCCTTCCGCATCCCGATGTACTACTTCATCTCGGGCATCTTCTTCAAGCTCTATGACGGCATAGGCGACTTTGTGCGGCGCAAGGTCAACAACATGCTGGTGCCCCTGGCGTTCTTCTTTGTGCTCGCCTGCCTGGTCATCGCACTTGTGCGGCTCGTGCCGCCGCTGCAGCACATCTTCATGCCTCTGGACGTGCTGGTGATGAACCCCAACAGCGTCAACCTGCCGCTTTGGTTTCTGGTCAGCCTGTTTGAGGTCAACGTCATCTACTACGCGCTGCAGCGCTACCTGCCCGGCCGCTGGTGGACGATGCTGTCGTGCCTGCTGCTGGGTGTCGGTGGCCACGCGCTGTCGACACGGGGCATCGAGCTGCCATTGATGTTCAACACAGCCCTGCTGGGCATTCCCTACTTTTCCCTGGGGTCGCTGATGCGCCACGCCGGCGCGCTCAAGCCCCACAAACTCGACTATCTGGGTCCTGTGGTGCTTGTCGCAGCCATGGCATGCATCTATCCGCTGGCCCAGGAGATCGACCTGTTCAATCTGCACCTGCCCAGCCTGCCCTATCTCTACCTCGTGCCCCCCGTGTCCATCTTGTCGCTGCTATGGGCCTGCAAGCGCCTGCCCTACATCCCCGGCGTGTGCTATGTGGGCCGTTACTCGCTGGTGGTGCTGGGCACCCATTTTCCGCTCATCCGCATCATTGGCAACACCCTCTATCTGCTCAACGGCAACCAGTGGCCGCCACACACCCACCAGCTGACATGTCTGATACTCATCATCTTGGAGTTTGGCATCATCTGGTTGTTTATCAGAGTGTTTCCCCGATTCACAGCACAGAAGGAGCTATTCGGCCCCGGCTGGCGGCTGACGCACTGATGCACAATATGCATCACGGCACACAGCTTCTTTACGACCCACAACCAGCGCGGGCTCACATGGGAATGATGGATAGGTTGGTGGGGGTAGCCTCCTACAGAGGCTAGTCTGGGGGTGCCTGCCCTCTCCACGGGTCGCCGCTGTCGCTCTGACCCGCGGTTACAGAGATGTCGACCTCTGGTCGAGCCGCTGGCGACTGTCTCCGTCCTCTCCACGGGTCGCCGCTGCTGGCGGCTCACATGGGAATGATGGATAGGTTGGTGGGGGTAGCCTCCTACAGAGGCTAGTCTGGGGGTGCCTGCCCTCTCCACGGGTCGCCGCTGTCGCTCTGACCCGCGGTTACAGAGATGTCGACCTCT
>Ga0256404_1002765_pt1 | contig 37721 bp, 41 predicted proteins | sample RumenRJG_01DNA_FD_185990 | JGI IMG/M metagenome (GOLD analysis project Ga0256404, IMG submission 185990) | Bovine rumen microbial communities from Lethbridge, Alberta, Canada - RJG_01 | ecosystem: Host-associated > Mammals > Digestive system > Stomach > Rumen | place: Canada: Alberta | collected...
AAAATAATTTTTTAATTTGTTCATGGTTGATAAATTAGTTATAAAATGTTATTATTAAATTACAGGTATAGGGTTTGAGATATGTTATTGACATATTTTTTATATAATGCTTGAAGATAAGAGGAGATGAAGAGATGGTAATAACTCTATCTGATGTTTTAACAGTTATTAGAAAAATTATTGATATTTCATTAGTTTGGCTTATTTTTTATTTTATACTTAAAAATATTAAGAATAATGTTAAATTATCTTTAATTGTTAAAGGCTTAATTTTTATTATAATTTTAAAATTTGTAAGTGAGTGGCTAAATTTAGTTACTGTTGGATACTTACTTGATTATATAATTCAATGGGGACCTATTGCTCTTGTAGTTATATTTCAACCAGAAATTAGAACTATTTTGGAACAACTTGGTCGTAATCAATTGTTAGGAAGACACAAGGTTTTAACAGTTGATGAGCGTGAACATGTTGTATATGAAATTGTTAATGCTGTAGATTATATGAGAAAAGAGAGAGTCGGGGCATTAATTGTTATTGAAAGAGATATTAGTTTAGGCAATTATATTGATAAAGCTAAGAAAATCTATGCTGATTTGACAAGTGACTTATTAATAGCAATCTTTTATGAAGGCAATCCACTACATGATGGTGGTGTTATAATTCAGGGCGATAGAATTACTTGTGCAGGGGCTGTTTTTCCTACCAGTAATAGTCCAAAATTAAATAGAAGACTTGGCACTAGACATAGAGCTGCTCTTGGATTGTCTGAAGAAACTGATGCTATATGTTTAGTTGTCTCTGAAGAAACTGGAAGGGTTTCTATTGCTTTAAAAGGAGAAATGTTATACAATTTGTCACTTGACGATGTAAGAATGATGTTAATTGATGAATTAAAGCCAAAACAAAATGAAGATTATGATGAAGAAGATGAAGACAATATAGATGAGGAAGAGATATATGAAAAAGATAGGTAAGAGTAAAATGTTTTTTCGTCATATTGGTTTGTTTTTTGATAAATGGTTAATTACTCCTATTACTAAATTGATTCTAAAAATAATGGATTTGTTTAAAGGTTTTGCTAAAGATATTGACAGATTGTCTGGTAAAAAATCCACATTGTTAGTATTTAGTTTAATTTTAGCATTTGGGGTTTTTGTGTTTGTTGATAATGAATCTAGTGTTATGATTGACCAGTATGCTGAAATTTTATATGATCAACCTGTTACGGCTGTATATAACGAAGAATTATATGTTGTTGAAGGACTACCTAAAACTGTAGATATAACTTTAATTGGACAAAGAAGGCATATTTTCTTGGCTAAACAATCTCCTTCTAAGGGAGTATCTGTTGATTTAACTGGACTAAAGCCTGGAAATCATAGAGTAAATTTAAAATATACACAGAGATTGAAGTCTCTTGATTATAAGTTAGATCCTTCAACTATAACTGTCACTATTTATGAAAAAGTTAGTGAAAATAAAGCTTTAACTTATGATATATTACATCAAGATAGTTTAGATAGTAAGTTATATATAAGTAACGTTGAATTAGATAGATCTGAGGTTATTATTAAGGGTGCTCAATATAAATTAGATAAAGTTGCTAGTGTTAAAGCTTTATTGGATGTTAATGATATTCCAAATCCAAAAGCTGGGGAAATTATGGTTAAGGATGTGCCATTAGTAGCATATGATAATAATGGAAAAGTAATTAATGATATTGAAATTGTTCCTAAAACTGTAACAGCTAAAGTTACAATAACTTCTCCTAGTAAAGAAGTTCCAATTAGAATTATTCCTAAAGGTACATTAGCATTTGGTAAATCTATAAAATCAATGGAATCAAGTTTGTCTAAGATTACTGTATATGGCTCACAAGAGGCTATTGATAAAATAGAGCAATTTGAAGTAGATATTGATGTAAGAGATCTTGATAAAAATAAAGATTTTAATGTGGTACTTTCTAAGCCTAAAGGAATCACAGATTTAAGTTCTAAGTCAATTACGGTTAAGGTTATTGTTGATAATTCTACTACTAAAGAGTTTAATGATGTTTCGATAACGACACGGAATACTGGTGATGGATTGGTTGCTAATGCGGCGACTGATGAAGATAGTAAGGTTAATGTTGTGGTAACCGGAAGTTCTGATGCTTTGAGTAGTTTAAAAGAAAGTGATATTACAGCCTATGTTGATTTGGATGGTTATGGAGAAGGTACACATGAAGTTGATGTTCATGTTACTGGTAATGATTTAAAATTATCTTATGCTTCAAAGACAAAGAAGGTTAAAGTTGTAATTTCAAAGAAACAATAAAGGACTAATAAGATTATTAGTTCTTTTTTTTGTAATATATTTTATTCTTTTTCATAAATAATACTAGAATGGAGGAGTTATTTTGAAAAAAATATTTATATTAATAATAATTGGATGTTTGTTTATAACTGGATGTTCTAGTAATAAAAATATAAGAAAAAATATTATTAATAAGTTTAATAATAATAGTTATAAATTAAAGGGTTTTCTTTCTATAACTAATAATGATGATATTTATAATTATGATGTGGAAGTTGGATATAAAAAAGATAATTATTATAAAGTTACTCTTACTAATAAAGCTAATAATCATGTTCAAGTAATATTAAAAAATGATGATGGAGTATATGTTATTACTCCCTCATTAAATAAAAGTTTTAAATTTCAAAGTGATTGGCCATATAATAATTCACAGGTGTATTTATTAAATGCTATTGGAAATGATATTAAGAAAGATGAAAATGCTGAAATTAAGCATGAAAATAATAAATATATAATTAATACTAAAGTAAAATATTCTAATAATAGTGAATTAGTTAAACAAAGATTGGAATTTGATAAAAATTTAGATATTAAGAAAGCAACAGTTTATGACAGTGATGAGATAGCTATTATAAGTATGAAGTTTAATAATATTAAATATAATCCTAAATTTAGTAAGAATTATTTTAGTATTGATAGTATTGTTGAAGATAATACTATTATTAATAGGCCAACAAAGGAAGAGACTGATAAAAAAGATAAATTTAATACTGATAATAATAGTGGTAAAAATCCTAATATTACAAATAATAAAAAGAATAATAGTACAAATGATTCAATTAAGAAAGATAAAACAAATGGAGTTAGCAGTTTAGATGATATAGTATATCCATTGTTCTTACCAAGTGGAACGAAGCTAGTAAATGAAGAAAAAGTGACTAAAGATTCTGGTGAAAGGGTAATAATGACTTATGATGGGGAAAAATCTTTCTTACTAGTTGAAGAGACATCAGATGTTTTTAATGAATTTACTATTATTCCTTCTTCTGGTGAACCTTTTCAATTAATTGATACTTTAGGAGTTATGACAGATAATTCATTATCTTGGGAAAGTAATAATAAAGAATACTATTTAGTAAGTGATGTGATGAATAAAGATGAAATGATAGAAGTTGCTAGATCTATTGGAAATGTATCTTCACTTAAGTAATAGACATTAATTAATCCTTTGTGTTATAATGATTTTGGTGATTTAATATGGCAAACAAAAAAAATACAGAAAAAAATAATAAGTCTAAAAATATTAAGGAAGAAGTTAATAGCTCTAAGAAAAATATTAATAAAGAAAATAAAGCTAGTAAGAATGAAGGAAATAATTTAAAGGTAGCAAAAAATAAAAATACTGAAAAGAAAAAAGTTAATGATGAGGCTAATACTAATAAAAGTAAAGTTGATTTAAAAGAAGGCAAAGTTGTTTCTAAGAAGGAGACAAGGAAGTTAAATAAGGAATTAAAAAAAGAAAGAAGAAAAATGGCTTCTAGAGTTCCAATGGATCCAGAAGTTAAAGGAAAGATTATTCTTGTTTGTATTATAATTATTATCTTTTGTGCTTTTTATTTTTTAACTTTATTTATAACTAAAGATAATACTAAGAGTAAAAGTTCTAGTAATAATTCTAGCAGTAAGAGTACATCTAGTAATATTTCATATGATGAAATATTACTAGGAAGAAGTTTTTCAATGGGTGATGGAGAATATTTAGTTATTTATTATGATGAGAGTAATGAAGATATAAGTAGTGAAATTAGTAGTTTAATAAGTACATATAAAAATAAAGAAAGTCATTTAACAATTTATTCTGTTAATATGAATAGTCCATTTAATAGTAAATATGTTAGTGACGAATCTAATCATAATCCTAATAATGCTAGTGAAATGAAGATTAATGGACCAACACTTGTTAAATTTAATAATAATAAAGTAGAAGATTATATTGAGGGATTTGAAGATATTTCTAATTATTTAAGTTAGTTATATCTTTTTTATATTAAATTATGATATTATATTTTTAGGATATGGTTTATATGAGAAAGTTTATTTATAAATTTTTAGATGGTTTAAAAGATGATTCTAAATTTTCTATATTTGAAGTTATTATAATTATTTTGATTGCTATTATATTTGGTATTATAGTTGGGTGCTTTTTGACTTATAATAAGAAGTCTAATACTATTTATCGTGATGATAAACTTGATGAAATTATTAATACTTATAATTCTATTAAAGATAATTATTATATAGATGTTGATGATGATTTATTAGTTAATGGTGCTGTTAGTGGAATGACAGAGGTATTAAATGATAATTATTCTAATTTTATGGGTGATGAAGCGACAGAAGATTTTAATAGAAGTGTTAATGGAAGTTTTGTTGGTATTGGGGCATCTGTATCATATGATGGTGAATATAATAGGATAGTTAAGGTTAATAATAATGGTCCAGCTTATAAAGCAGGATTAAGAGTAAATGATATCATTTTAAGTATTGATGGTAAAGATACTAAGAATATTTATGGAAGTGAATTGAATAAATTAGTTGATGGTAAGAAAGATAGTATTGTTAAAATAAAAATAAAAAGAGGTAATGATACTAAGACATTTTCTGTTAAAAGAAAACTAATAGAGATCGAGAGTGCTACCAGTAATATTTTTAATGAAAAGAACAATATAATTGGTTATATTGATGTAGATATAATTGCTACTAATACTTATAAACAATTTGAAAGTAATTTAGATAAATTAGAGAAAAATAATATTGATTCTTTAATAATTGATTTAAGAGATAATCCTGGTGGACATTTGAGTCAGACTAATGAAATATTAAGTTTATTTTTTAATAGGAAAACGGTTTTATATCAAATAAAAAATAAAAATAAGATAAAGAAAATTTATTCATTAGATAACAATAAGAGAAAGTATCCTGTTGCTATTATAGTTAATGGTGGTAGTGCTTCGGCAGCAGAGATAATTACGGCTTGTTTTAGAGATAATTATAAAAATAGTATAGTAGTTGGTACTAATACGTATGGAAAAGGAAGTATTCAGCGAACGATTGAATTAAGTACAGGTGCAAGTTTAAAGTATACGACTGAATTATGGTTAACTCCTAAGGGTAAGAGTATAAACAAGATTGGTATAAATCCTGATGTTGGAGTAGAACAAGGACAAGATTATTTGTTAAATCCATCATTTGATAATGATTTACAATTAAAAAAAGCTATTACTCTTTTAACAAAAAAAGACTAATATTAGTCTTTTTTTATACAATTAATAATAAGTTGTTTATTTTTTTTATGTGGAGAACATGTAGTTAAAATTAATTGCTTCTCTTTCTCCTTATTTACATTTATGTAGCCATTTTTATTTTCTTCCCAAATATCTTTAACATAATATTTTATATATTTTTTATTATATATTAGAACTATTTCATCTCCTTCTTTTAATTTATCTAATCTTTCAAAGTAAGCAATTTTTCCTGTTCCAGAGTGAGCGGCGATAAATAAGATACTATTTTCTTTATCAGGCATGATTGATTCTTTTAGAATAGTTACATGTTCTTCTATATTATTTCTTTTATCATTTAAATTATATATTTTTTCTTTTAAATTTATCTTTTTAATTATAAGTGTCATATATTCAGTTTTTTCTTTAGAATTTTTTTGCTTTTTAGGTGTTATTTTTGGTGTTAGTATGATATTTAATATAATTAACAATAAAAGTAATATTAATGTAATTTTTCTTTTTAACATATTATTAAAAGTAATTGTATAATAAATTTTAATATATATATAAAGATACTGGTATGAGTATCTGGAACAGGCACTTGAAAGTCTTTTAGATTAATTGTTTCATCTAAATTATTTGTTATATTTAGTTCAAATGGTTCTACTTTTGTATAACCTGATGTTGAATTTATTTGTTTAATAGTATATTTACCATATGGTAGTATTATTTCACAAGATCCATTTTCATTTGTTGTGATTTTTTTTACTAGATTATTTTTTTCATTATATATCTCAAATGATATATCTTTTTCTGATTGGAAATTATTATTAGAACCATATTGTTTATTAATAGTTATATTTTTTTCTATTATTTTATTTTTTAAAATTAAATCTATGGTTGGGTTATCTTTAGAAATAGTTATTTTATTTATTTCATTATTTAAAGTATAACCAGTTCCAGCTTTTATTTCTTTTAAATAGTAAGTACCAAATGGCATGTTATTTATTTCTGCTACATTATTTTTTATTTCTAGTTTACTTACTATATTATTATTAGAATCAGTTAATTCATAGATTGCTCCATCTAGACTTGCTGAATTAGACGATGGTTCTATTGAATTTGTATCTTCATCAATTTTAGTTATTTGTATTTTAGTATTTATTATATGTACTTTAAGATGATATTCTTCATTTTCTATATCTCCTAAATTAACAAGATTTTGTGTATTTTCAGCTTGGTAAAATAGAATAGGTTTATTATGATTAGTATTGTTTTTATATAGTGGTATATCATAATCTCCTTTAGGTAGATTTATTATTATATTATTTCCATCTATAATAAATTTATCATTAGTTTTATATTGATTTATAACATTATTTATATCTGTTATTTTATTGGTTGTATTTTCTATAAAATAATAATCTTGGTTTATTATTGATGGTTTAATATTATTTTTTTCTATTAAATTATTAATTTCACTTATTTCTTCAGTAAATTGATTTATCATTTTACCATTTAACTTATCAGTGAAATAATAATTACCTTTTGGTTCGGCAGTTTGCCAAATCATTAATTGAGTTATAGCATACCATTTATTATCGGTATGATTTGCATAACCATAACCATAATAAATAAGCTTTTTAATTCTATTTATTTGTTCATTAGATAAATTTCTTGGTGTTATGGTTGAAGAATAAGTAGTGTTTTTAAACATATTAAATGGTTCTAAACAGTAAGCTGGCTGATTGTCGCTACTTCTTCTGAAGAAACGAGCTTTCTGATAATATTTTATTTTGGTATTTGTATCATATTTTGTTTGATATATATTATCAATATATTCTCCTTCATAAAAATTTGTTGTTTCAGCATGAACATTTAATATGCCAAAAAGTATAATTGTGATTAAGAAAAACAATTTATTTTTTATAAAAATCCCTCCTTTTTTTTCTTAACGCGATTGATAATAACATTAATTTTTTTACTTGTAAAATTATAGTTTTGTTAATTTTGTTTAATTTTTTTTATAAAACATATTTTTTTGTTTAGTTAATTTATATTTTTAAATAACTTATTATTTCTAATAAACAAGTTTATATATGTTATAATATTTCTTGAGGTGATTAGATGACTGATATTGAAATTTCTAGAAATAGTACAAAATTAGATATTCGTGATGTTGCGAAAAAGGCTTGCATACGTAGTGACGATATTGAATTATATGGAAAATATAAATGTAAGATTAATCCTAAGGATAGTGATAAAAAAGGGAAATTAATTTTAGTTACAGCAATAAGTCCTACTCCATTAGGTGAGGGAAAAACTACAGTTAGTATTGGATTAGGGGATGCTCTAAAAAAGTTGAATAAAAATGTCATTCTTGCTTTGCGTGAACCATCTATGGGACCTGTTTTTGGTATGAAAGGCGGAGCAACTGGTGGTGGTTATAGTCAAGTAGTTCCTATGGAGGATATTAATTTACATTTTACAGGAGATTTTCATGCTATTACGTCTGCTAATAATTTAATTAGTGCGGCTATAGATAATCATATTTATTTTGGAAATGAACTTAAAATAAAAAAAGTTTTATTTAAAAGATGTTTAGATGTTAATGACCGTGCACTAAGAGATGTTGATTTAGGAACTAGACATGATTCATTTACTATTACTTCAGCTAGTGAAGTTATGGCTTTGTTTTGTTTAGCAACTAGTCTTGAAGATTTAAGAAAGCGTCTTGGAAATATAGTTGTTGGTATTAATGATAAATATGAATATGTTTATGTAAGGGATTTAAAATTAGAAGGAGCTCTTGTTGCTTTACTTAAAGATGCTTTTAAACCTAATTTAGTGCAAACATTAGAAAATACACCAGCAATTATTCATGGAGGACCTTTTGCTAATATTGCTCATGGATGTAATAGCTTAGTCGCAACAAAAACTGCTTTAAGTTATGCTGATTATGTAGTAACAGAAGCTGGCTTTGGAGCTGATCTTGGAGCAGAAAAATTTTTTGATATAAAATGTCGAGTTGGTAATTTAAAACCAGATGCAGTTGTTTTAGTTGTAACTATTAAGGCTTTAAAATATCATGGTGGTGTAGATAAATATATGATATTTGAAAAAAATGATGAGGCTTTAAAAAAAGGATTTGAAAATTTAGATAAACATTATAATAATTTAAAGAAATATGGTGTTGATATTGTTGTTTGCCTAAATAAATTTAATTCTGATACTTCAGAAGAAATTAATCTCTTAATTGATCATTGTAATAAATTAAATTACAGGTTTAGTATTTCTGATGCTTTTAAATTAGGTAGTGATGGTGCAATTGATTTGGCTAAAAAAGTTATTTCTTGTGAAACTAAGAATTTTAAAATGTTATATGATTTAGATGAAAATATTATTTCAAAGATTTCTGATGTTTGTTGTGGAATATATGGAGCCAGTAAAGTTGTTATTAGTGACAAAGCTAGGGAAAAAATTGCTTTGATAGAGAAAAATAATATAACTAATCTTCCTATTTGTGTTGCTAAAACGCAATATTCATTTTCTGATGATAAAGATAAACGAGGAGTTCCTAAAGACTTTGTTGTAACTGTCAGAGATATTAATTTGTATAATGGAGCTGGTTTTATTACTGTTCTTTTAGGTGATATTATGACAATGCCTGGTTTATCTAGAAGACCAAATTATGAAAAAATTGATGTTGTTAATGATGAAATTGTTGGACTAAATTAGATTAAATTAAAAAAAGTTCTATCTGAACTTTTTTATTTTGTTTCATTTGCTTTATCTGTTTCATTTGTTTTAATTGTATCGTCTGTTTTTTCATTTGTTGCTGTATTAGGTCCAATTATTGTTGGCCCTGGAGCTTTTATAGTTATATAGCCGGTATATGTTGTGTTTTTGTAAGTTATTGAATATTGATAGGTTCCTGCGACATTGGTTGTTACTTGTGATAAATCTAATGTTAAAGCATTATTAACTTCATCTGATACAGTTTCATTAATATAATTTCTTGGATTTTGGGAAATTGAATCTCCTAATGTTATTTCAATATTTTTTAGAGTGAAGTCAACTTTAGGTAATTCTTTTTCTTTAACAATTATATTAGCCGTATATATTTTTTTATTATATTTAATTGTATATTGATAGGTTCCAACTTGATTTATATTTACAAGGGATGTATCAAGAGTAAGTTTACTTAAAATATCATTGCTAATTTGATTAGCATTTTCTAGATAGTCTTCAACATTTACACTGATAGGGTTATTTACTGTTATGGTGATGTTTTTTAGCTTAATTTCATTTATTTTTGCTTGTGATTCAGCAATTTTTTCTTTTTTTATAGATAAACTATATGTTTTTTTAGTTATTGTTTTATTTTGTTTATTTAAAGATATTCCACTACCTATTAATATAAAACTCCAAATACTAATTATAATTGCGAGTATTTGTAGCTCTTTTGTTTTTAACTTCACCACAATCACCTATCTTTTTTTTAATTATAATATAATATTTTTTGATTAACAATGATTGTTTTGTTTTTTTCCTTTATTTATGTAAAGTAATATATATTATATTTAAATAAAATATTAATGATAGTACGAATATTATATGAAATTTTCTTTTTTTAGTTTTATGTTTAAAAGTATACATGCCAATTATTCCGCCAAGTGCTCCTCCCATTAGTGATAATAATATTATCGCTTTTTCTGGAATACGATATTTATTTTTAATTGCAAGTCTTTTATCTATTCCCATAATTATAAATTCTATAATGTTAATTATTATTAGATAGGGCATTTACTTTTATTCCTTGATAAGTATCTCTTCTTACCATTTCTTTATCTATATCATTTAATATACAAAATTTTTTAATTAACCAAGTTGGTGCAACTAATTCTTTTGGATCTGGATCGCCTGTAATTCTATGAATGACTATTTCTTCTCTTAATAATTCTAATTGATTAATTACTATGTCAATATATTCTTCTTTTGTTAATACATGAAAATTTTTTTCTTTATATAGTTTCTCTAAGGGAGTGTTTTTTAAGATACTTAACATATGTATTTTTATACCTTGAATATCTAAATTATTTAAATATTTTACAGTATTTAACATGTCTTCTTTTGTTTCATATGGAAGACCATTTATTATATGAACAACTACATTTACTTTTCTTTTTCTTAGTTCTTTAACCATATTTTCAAAGCATTCTAAAGAATGACATCTATTTATTAATTTATTTGTTTCTTCTTTGATTGATTGTAGTCCTAATTCAATTGTTAGATATGTCTTTTTATTTAGTTCTTCTAGATAATCTAAGCATTCTTGAGATATAGCATCTGGTCGAGTGGCGATACTTAAACCAATTACACCTTCTTGTTTTAATATTTTTTCATATAATTCTTTTAATTTATTTACTGGAGCATAAGTATTAGTCCTTGCTTGAAAGTATCCAATATATTTAGCTTTAGGCCATTTTTTTAACATTTTATTTTTAATATCATTGAATTGTGTTTCAATGTTATCATTAATATTTCCACCAAATTCACCACTACCACTTTTTGAACAATAGATGCATCCTCCATATCCTATAGTGCCATCAATATTTGGACATGAAAAGCCAGCATTTAAGCTAACTTTAAATACTTTTCCATGAAATTTATTTTTGTAATAATAATTTAGTGTATGATATCTTTTATTTGAATTAGAATACTTAAACTTATTCATATTATTTTCCTTTCAAAAATCATGAAGATTGTAACATAATTTGTAGTTTTTTACAATTAATTGTGTTATTATTATTTTAAGGTGGTGTTCCTTGAAAAAGATTAAGAGTATTAAATTAAAAGATAAGTATGTTAATATATTAAAAATTACTGGCGTTATTTTATGCATTTTTCTTGGAATCTTTATATTTTTTAGAAAACAAATAAATGATTTAAAGAAATATGGTTATAGTGAGAAAGCATCATATAATATATTATTTTCTTTTAAAAAAGATTATATTTTATCAAAAGGTGAAAATAAAACTTTGAACGCTGCTTTTGAAAGCAAAGATTATAATGAGAATAATTTAGATAGATATGCTAAAATAAATTACGTAAAGCAAGATAATTTAATAAAAAATATTAATAAACTTATTAAGATTGGATATAGTAATGATGATATTGATCTTATTCTTACTCATGGGGATGCTACTGCTGTGGAGAGGTTTATTAAAAGAGACAAGGTAAAATATCTAGATGAATTTTTCAGTATTGATTATGCCAAACTTGATAATTATGATAGGTATGTTGCATATTCTGATGAAACTGGGGAAAATGATGATTATGTTGTTTTGTATGTAAATCTTAATCTTGATGAGGATGCTTATACTGATAGTTTTAAGGTTAAGAATTTCTCATATGATATGCTAATTAATAAGCATAGATATCTTGATAAGAAATTTAAGCCTAAAGATTTAGTTAAAATTGATACTAAATATACTAATGATAATGAGTTTTATGCTAATAAAGTAGCGGTTAATGCTTTTATTGATATGGCAAATGCTGCTTCTAAAGATGGTCTTGATTTGGTTATTAATTCTGCTTATAGAAGTTTTGATGATCAATTAGAGATTGAAAATACATATAGAAATTTATATGGTGATGATTATGTTACTAAATATGTAGCTAAGGCTGGATATTCTGAACATCAGACTGGTCTTGCTTTCGATATTGGTAGTAAATCTTCAAGAATTTTTTCTAATTCTAAAGAATATAAGTGGGTTTTAGATAATGCTTATAAATATGGGTTTATTCATAGATTTCCAAAAAAATATGAAAATATTACACAAATAAGTAATGAACCTTGGCATTTTAGATATGTTGGTAAGAAAATTGCTAAAAAGATTTATGAAGAAGATATGACATTAGAAGAGTATTTTGTTAAGTTTTTAGATAAATAAGGTGGGTGATGAAGATGAAATGTCCAAATTGTGGAGCTGATATTAAGCCAGGAGCAAATATATGCTTAAATTGTGGCTATTATATTAATAGTGATGATGATAATGAAACAACAGATGAAACTTTTAGTGATTCTTTTGATGAAATAACTGATTCTGAAACTGGTAGTACTAGTGATGAATCTTCTGCAAAGAATAAATCTTTTGATTTAAAAGGTAACATCATTTATATTGTTTTTGGAACTATATTATTTTTTTCATTATGTTTATTAATTTATGGAATTGCTACTAAAAAAGATAAATCTACTAAAGTAACGCCTACTTCAACTCCGACATCTGAAGTTAAGAAAACTGCTAAAACTGTTGAAGTTGATAATTATAAATTAACTGTACCAGCTGGTTTAGATTATCAAGTAGATGGAAGAAGTATTTTTATTTCTAATGAAGAAAATTATAATTTTTCTTTTAGAATTAATGATGGTGATTATAATAAATATTCTGATGATGTTGAAGGGTTATCTAAAAAGTTAATTGACAGTGGTTATGATATAAAAGATTCTGAGAAGAAAAAAATTAATGATAAAGAAATGCTTATTTATACATTATCACTTGATTCTGATACAAAATATTTATATTTAACTGAATATAATTCAGAGAAGATTGCTATGGGGGTTATTAGTATACATAATGAAACTTCTGTTGATGATGCATGTAAGGTTATCTTAAATGTTTTAAATAGTGTTGTGGAGATGGATGAAGATTCTTCTAGTTATAATAATTCATCATCTGATGGTTCTTCATCGGTTGATGATTCTAGTGGTATGAGTAATACTACTTCTATGATTGGAGCAATTAGTTCTCTTTTGAATTAGTATTTTATAATACTAGAATTTTATTTTAGATAACTGTATAATTGTGTATAAGATTTGAAGTTATTTTTTGATAATTAATAATAAGAAGGTGTTGGTATGTATCCACTTGGAATACAATTTGAAGTAGATGCTAAAAAGGCTAAAAGTGATAAAAAAGCGATTATTTTAGGTTCTAAATATAGAATATCTGTTATTACTGAAAGAGTTGTAAGGCTTGAATATTCTTCTAATGGTCAGTTTGTTGATGCTCCTACTCAATTAATTAAAAAAAGGCGAGTAGGTTTACCAGATTTCTTTGTTCGACAAGATTCAAACATTGTTGAGGTAACTACTAAGTATTTTTCACTTAGTTATATTAAGGAGCAGCCTTTTGCTGGAACAAAGGTTGATAAAATGAAGAATCTTAAAATTACTTTGCTTAGTAAAGAACGTGATAGGCAAAAGGATTGGTATTATGGACATCCAGAGGCAAGAAATATGCTTGGAAATATGGTTAGCGTTGACGTAAATGTTCCTAATAATTTACAAAAAGGTCTTTATTCACTTGATGGCTTTGCTTCTATTGATGATAGTTATAGTAAACTTATTTTACCTGATGGTACTTTAGGTGATCCTCCTGCTAATCATATAGATATTTATGTTTTTATGTATGATAAAGACTTTAGGCAGGCCTTATTTGATTATTTTAAGATGACAGGGGCTCCAGCTTTGATACCTAGATATGCTTTAGGAAATTGGTGGAGTAGAAATATAGATTATGATGATAAAAGTGCTCATGAATTAATTAGAAATTTTGAAAGAAAAATGATTCCATTTTCTGTAATGTTGTTTGATCATGATTGGCATATAAGAGAATCAGGTACTCAGAAGGGATTAAAGACGGGTTATACTTTTAATACCAATAAATTTAAAGAGCCTAATGCAATGATTGAGGAATTCCATAAACGTGGCATAAGAGTTGGATTAGTTGTTAATCCGACGAATGGAATTTATCCAATGGAACAATATTATAAACAAGCTGCAGATTTTTTAAAAGTAACTTCAAATAGTGTTATTGAGTTTGATCCATTAAATCCTAAATTTTTAGATATTTTATTTAAATTCTTTTTACATCCGTTGGAAAATATGGGAATTGACTTTTTTTGGAATGATTCTACAGGAAATTTGGATGTTAATAAATTATGGATTTTAAATCATTATATGTATCTTGATTCTGGTAGAAATAAAAATAAACGACCATTAATTTTGGCTCGCGGTGGTATAATAGCACCACATCGTTATCCTGTGTTGTATGGTGGTTCTAGTGAAATAAGTTGGGATAATTTAAAAAAATTACCGTTTATGTATTTAAATGCTGCTAATATTGGTGTTAGCTGGTGGAGTCATGATGTTGCTGGAAACCATGGTGGTATTGAAGATGGTGAATTATATTTACGTTATGTAGAGTTGAGTACTTTTTCACCAATTTTAAGATTTCATGGTGCTCGTGGAAAATATTATAAAAAGGAACCTTGGCTATGGGATGCTAAAACAGAAAGTATTACTGCTGATTATTTACGACTTAGGCATAGATTAATACCTTATATTTATACTGAAGCTTATAATTATACTCGTTCTGGTACTCCTTTAATTCAACCTTTTTATTATAATTATATGTGGGTTTATGATGATGATTTATATAGAAACCAATATTATTTTGGGTCACAATTATTAGTATGTCCAATACTTGAGCCAAAAGATCCTGTTATGGATAGAACTATTCATCGTTTCTTTGTACCTGATGGTATTTGGTATGATTTAGTTACAGGTAAAAAATTCCCTGGTAATAAAAAATATGTTTCTTTCTTTAAAGAAGATGATTATCCTGTTTTTGCTCATGCTGGTTCAATTATTCCTTTTTCTAATAGAAGTGATTATAATAATACTGGTCTTCCAACAGATTTAGAAATACAAATATTTCCAGGTGTATCTAATACTTATACTTTATTTGAAGATGATGGTATTACTTCATTGTATAAAGAAGGATATTATTTAAAGACTTCAATTGATTATAATTATTTAAGAAACAATTATACTGTTATTATTAGATCTATTGATGGTAAAAGTGGTATAGTTCCTGAAAGACGTAATTATAAAATGGTATTTAGAAATACTAAGCAAGCTGATAAAGTAACAACATTTTTTAATACTGATAGTATTGCTAATAGTAGTTATGTTGATGGAAATGATTTTGTTGTTGAAATTAATAATGTTCCAACAATAGGACAACTTACTATTAATTGCAAAGGAAAAGATATAGAAATTGATGCTGTTAGATTAATTAATGATGATATTAAGAGTATTTTGATGGATTTAAAAATTAATACTTATTTAAAAGAAGAAATAGATGATGTTATTTTTGGTAAGTTAGAAATTCCTAAAAAAAGAATTGCAATTAAAAAATTAAAAAAGAAAGGTTTATCTAAAGAATATATTGATTTATTCTTGAAACTTCTTGATTATATTAATGAATTTAGTTAAAAAATGTAGATAATTTCTAATTGTGTGCTATAATATGTTTATATTTGTGATGAGAAAGAAGTATTAGTAAATTAAAATTATTTAGAGAGTTTGTGGTTGGTGAAAACAAATTAATTTAATTTATGAACTTATCTTTTGAGCAAGTGGGTAATTCCGTTATAAATAAGAGATATAAGTTTACTTATAATTAAGGTGGTACCGCGATAATTCGTCCTTATTTGTGGTACTATTTTTTTTGGAGGAAATATGGAAGAATTAATATTATTTATATTATGTTTTATATTTGTATTTATTATTTATCAAGTATTTATTATTATTCCTGTTAAAAGAAATAAAAATAAAAAAATAAAGAAGAAGTTAAAGAAAGAAAAGGAAATATATGAAATTAAATATTTGCAATCTAGGTATAAAATTGATTTAAATAAAGTTAATTATAATAAATTATTAAATGTTTGTTGTTTTACTTCTAGTTTTGATATTGCTCTTATTGTTAGTTTTATGGAATTAATTGATAATTTTTTTCTAAAGTTGATTGCTACTATGGTCTTTAGTGTTGCGACTATTTTAGTTAGTTATCATTTTGTGTATATGTATTTAAGGAGGAAAATGAAATGAGTGAGTTTAGTAATATTGAAAAGAAATGGCAAGATTATTGGGATGCTCATAAGACTTTTAAAGCAAAGGAAGATCCTAATAAAAAACCTTATTATATTTTAGTAGAGTTTCCTTATCCATCTGGTGCTGGTTTACATGTAGGACATGTTAGAAGTTATACTGCTCAGGATGCAATGGCAAGAATGATGAGGATGCAGGGTTATAATGTTTTGTATCCAATGGGATTTGATGCTTTTGGTGCTCCAGCTGAAGAGTATGCTATTAAGACACATCAACATCCTAAAGAAGTTGTTAAGAAAAATATAGCAACTTTTAGAAATCAAATGAAGTCTTTGGGATTTTCTTTTGATTGGGATAGACAATTTTCAACAACTGATCCAGATTATTACAAATGGACTCAGTGGCAATTTATTCAATTTTATAAGATGGGTATGGCTTATAAAGCTGAAATGCCTGTTAATTGGTGCCCTAAGTGTAAGATGGTTTTATCAAATGAAGATGCTGCTGGTGGAGTATGTGAAAGATGTGGAACACAGGTTGAGCAAAAAAATAAGTCACAATGGATGCTTAGAATGTCTAATTATTCAGAAGACTTGTTAAAGGGACTTGATGATACTAATTTTGCTGAGCGTGTTAAACTTGGTCAAATTAATTGGATAGGAAAATCTACTGGAGTAGAAATGGATGTTGATATTGTTGGTGGAGGTAAGTTTTCTATATTTACTACTTGTATTGAAACAGTATTTGGAATTACTTTCTTTGTAATTGCTCCTGATGGAAAACTTATTAAAGAATTGATGCCAAGAGTAGAAAATAAAGAAGAGGTAGAAGCTTATATTAAAGAAACATCTTTAAAATCTAATATGGATAGAACTGAGTTAAATAAAGGTAAAACTGGTGTTCTTGTAAAAGGCGTTAAAGCAATTAATCCGGTTAATGGAAAGGAAGTTCCAATATATTTAGGTGACTTTGTATTAGGCGACTATGGAACAGGAGCTGTTATGGCTGTACCTAGTCATGATCAAAGAGATTTTGAGTATGCTAAGGCTCATAATATTCCTATGATACAAGTAATTGATGGAGCTGATGTTAGTGATAAGGCTTTTGAAAAAGGTGATTATTTAGGAAAAAATTGTAAATTAATAAATAGTGGTGAGTTTACTGGTTTAACTGTAGAAGAAGCTAAAGAAAAGATTACTGAATATCTTGAAGATAAAGGAATTGCTAGACGTGTAAATAATTATAAAATGCGTGATTGGATTTTTTCTCGTCAAAGATTTTGGGGTGAACCAATTCCAATGATTTATTGTGAGCATTGTGGATGGCAACCAATGAAAGAGGAAGATTTACCTTTAGTTTTACCTGATGTTGCAGAATATGAGCCAACTGATACAGGCGAAAGTCCACTTGCAAAAATTACTGATTGGGTTAATACTACATGTCCAAAGTGTGGAGCTCCAGCTAAGAGAGAGACTGATACGATGCCACAATGGGCTGGATCTTCTTGGTACTTCTTGAGATTTATGGATCCTCATAATGATCATGAATTTGCTTCAATGAAAGCTATGAAATATTGGAATAGAGTAGATTGGTATAATGGCGGAATGGAACACACGGCAAGACATTTACTTTATGCTAGATTTTGGGTACAAATGTTATATAAACTTGGTTTAGTTCCCCATAAAGAGATGATTTGGACTAGGGTTTCTCATGGTATGATTCTAGGTCCAGATGGTCAAAAGATGAGTAAATCTAAGGGTAATGTAATTAATCCTGATGATATAGTAAAAGAATATGGAGCAGATGTTTTAAGAGTCTATGAAATGTTTATGGGTGACTATCAAATGGATGCTTTATGGAGTGTAGATTCTTTAAGAGGTTGTAAGAGATTTATTGATAAGATTATTAGATTAAAAGATAAAGTAAATGATATAGATGGTTATACTCAAAGTTTGGAAGTATTACAAAATAAAACTATTAAAAAGATTGAATATGATATGACTCATATGGGTTATAATACAGTTATTTCTAGTTTAATGATTTTAGCAAATGCTTATGATAATTTAGATTCTATTACTAAAGAAGATTATCATTTACTAATTACTTTATTAAATCCAATTGCTCCACATATTACTGAAGAGTTAAATGAACAATTAGGCTATAAGCCAATATGTGAGGCTAGTTGGCCTACATATGATGAAGAAAAAACAATCGACGATGTAATTTCAATTGCTGTACAAGTAAATGGAAAAGTACGTGGAACAATTGATGTTAATATGGAAGACGATGACAATTCTATTAAAGAGAAGGCTTTAAATAATTCAAATGTTATGAAACATATTGATGGAAAAGAAATAGTAAAGATAATTGTTGTTAAAGGCAAGATTGTAAATATTGTAGTTAAATAAGAGAAGAAAACATAATTCTTCTTTTTTTTTATTTTTTTCTTGTTAATATAATTGTGGTGATTTTATTGAAAGTAAAATTGTTTGATGAAGAGGATGAAATTGATTTAGAAGAAGATATTAATAATTTTTTAAATAGTGAAGATATTGAAGTAATAGATATAAAATATCAAGTTAGTAGTTCAATATATAATGAAGAACAAATATATTGCTTTTCAGCTATGATAATTTATATGTCAAATTAATGAAAAGTATAATGTAAAATATCTTTTAATATTGTAAATAAATGTTAATTTATCTATACTTATAATTAAGAATAAATAGATATTAAAGACTTTTTAAATTTAATCTTTATAATAAATTTATTAATATATTATTATAATGGTGGTGATGTTTATGAAAATTGATTCTATTGATAAATTAATAGAGCATGTTGTGGAAACGACAGATAGAAGTTTACCAAAATTATATCAAATTAGATATGTTTATTTGGAAACAGGTAAGTATTTACAAAAAAATACGGATTTCTTTTTTAGTTTAAAGAAGAAATTAGGTGAAGATAACTATTCAAACGAAATGCTGAAAATATTATATAATGATGATAAAACTACAGATATTGATGGTTGGAATAAAGTTGTTTGTCGTGGTACTGCAATTGTTTTGAAAAGGATTTTTGATGAATTAGGAATAGAATCAAAAATTGTTAAAACTACTGCTACTCAAGAAAATAGTTTGAATTTAGATTTTGATATACATCATTATTTTGTTGCTGTGAGTGATGGTAAAGATAATTATTTTTTAACTTTAAATGCTGATCTTGGTAATATACAGAATCACATGCAAACTAAACATTTTGGAAATAATATTTCTTATATACGAGAGGATTCGGATGGAGTATTAAGACAAGTATATGAGGGTGAAGAAATTCCTCATAAAGTTTTAAGTGATGATGATTTGTTTAATATTGATAAAAAAATTGGTTATACTACTAAGTTTATGTTTGTTGAACATAATAATGAGGAGCAAGAAAAGGATGTTTATTATGATGATTTTCTTGAGATGCTTAGAAATGAAATGAGGGGTAATAGGTGGTATTTAAGTAGATTAGTTGAAGAAACCTCTTTTTTTAAAAGCTTAAATTTAGATGATGGCTTTATTTTGAATAAGGAACATATTTATGATTTAGAGAAGATAAAGAGGAAAATTTTTACTAGTTTTGATGATACATATTCTAATTATGATGATTGGTTATTTGATTTTGAATATAAGAAAAGAAATGATTTTTTAACTAAAGAAGAATATCAAAGGGATAGTTTAATAAAATCTACTATTGAAGAACTTAATAGAATAGAAAAAGTTATTATGAATGATCAATTTACTCCTGATGTTTCGAAGGTATTTAATACAAAATTTATTAGAAAATTATATAGATTGGGTTATTATTTTATTAATCCTAAGTATTTACCTCCTAATTCTGAAAATAATTATGCTACTAGTGATTATATATCTAAAAAATTGGAAGTTTTGTTTAGAGAAATATTTGATGCTAATAGTGGGTATAATAGTGATTTTAATAAGTTAGGATATAGTGAACAAGAGGGTTTAATAAAGAATTATATGCTAGGAAAAATTGCTTTTAATGATGTAAAAAAAGAAAATTCATTACCTCCTTATGTTGCTAATGATGAGTATATTGAAAAGGCTTACAAGTATTTTGATGAAAATATTCCAATTATTTATAATAGAATATATTTTAGAGCAGCTCGAAATAAACATGATGGAAGATATTGTCTTACTTTTACGATTTTACAACAAACAAAGGATGAAGTTGATAGATATTTCGTCTATGATTTACAAAAAAATACTTTTAGAGAATATAGAAATAATGAGTTAATTGATTTTTATAATGATTGGCGTGTTTGTAAGGTATATGATAATAAATTAAATGATAATTTAGAAGTTGAAAATATAGAAAATAATGATGATACTGATGATTTTGAAGATGAATCTACTTATAATTTTCATAGATAAAAAAGATTATCTATTGTTAAGATAATCTTTTTTTAATGTTTAATTTGTGATATTTTATTTCTACTTGTTTTATCAAAATAGACTTTATCACTTTTAATATTTTCTGATTCGTCCATAAATAATTTTTGAATTCTTTTTTTAATTATATTAATTGTTTCTTCATTTTTAATGGGTTTATATTCAATATTATTATTGTCTTCAAAAAATGCAGTTAAATTATTTATTCTTTTAAATTCTTCATATTTTGAAGAAATTGTATATAGCCCTGTTAATTGCGGTTCATTGCAATTGTCTCTGTTAATATTAATGATGTAATCATATTTATCTTGTGTTTTATCTTTGTTATTTATTTCATATATTAACCACTTCATATGATCTCCTCTTTCTTTATATTAATTGTATAATATTTTTTTTTTTAAAGCAATAAAATATTTATTTGGCTTTTATAATGATTAAATATTTTTATTAAATCCTTTTATATGATAAAATTATTATAATGGAGGGTATATGAGAAAGAATAGTTTTATTACTGGAACTTTTATTACTACTTTATGTATTTTAATAACTAAGATATTAGGTGCTATTTATGTTATCCCTTTTTATGCAGTTGTTGGTAATACTGGTGGAGCTTTATATGGTTATGCTTATACAGTATATTTATTTTTCATGTCTTTATCTTCTGCTGGTATTCCATTAGCAACATCAAGATTGGTTTCTGAATATCAGACTTTGGGATATGTCAAGGCAAAGAAAAGAACATTTCAATTGGTTAAAAAAATAGTTTTTCTTTTTAGTATTGTTTGTTTTATTATTATTTTTTTATTTGCTCCCTTGCTGGCTCGTGGAATAGTTGGTAATATTAGTGGGGCTAGTAGTATTAAAGATGTTAGCTTTGTTATTAGAATTATAGGTATTGCAATTATAATAGTACCAGTACTTAGTGTTTATAGAGGCTATTTTGAAGGCCATAGATTTATGATACAGCCTTCACTTTCACAAGTAATTGAACAGTTTGTTAGAATTTTAGTTATTATTTTTGGTAGTTTTCTTGCTATTAAGGTTTTTAAATTAAATATTGCGTCAGCGGTTGGAATTGCGTTATTAGGAGTCAGTGTTGGGGCTTTATGTGCTTACTTTTATTTATTTGATAAGTTAAATAAAAATAAAAATAAGTTTAATAAGCAATTAATTAAAAAAAATGAACCTATCATAAATGATAAAATAATTCTAAAAAAAATAATTGAATATGCTTTGCCTTTTATTATGATTGATTTATTTAAGTCTTTATACAATTATATAGATATGTTTGAGGTTGTAAGGGCCTTAGTAAGTGTTAAATATAAGGCACGAGACGCGGAGACAATTTATTCTATTTTATCAACTTGGGGGGCAAAATTTAATATGATTATACTTGCTATTAATAGTGGAATAATTGTAAATTTAATACCTAATTTGACTGAAAAGATAACTAAAGGTGAATATTCTGAAGCTAATAAAAGTATTATAAAATCAGTCAGTATGCTTCTCTTTATTGGAATTCCTCTTGTGTTTGGAATTAGTTTCTTGGCAAAACCTATTTGGTATTTATTTTATGGTGATAGTTTATATGGAGCAAATATTTTGAGCTATTATATATTTGTTGGACTATTTATTTCTTTAGCTACTATTTCTATAACTATTTTACAATGTTATAAAGACTATAAGTCTATGTTTATTAGTTTATTTATTGGTGTTGTATTAAAATTATTACTTAATATAAATTTATTAGTTGCTTTTAATAAAATGAGTTTACCTGCATATTATGGAATAATTACTGCAACTATTATTGGTTATTTAGCTACATTTATAATTAATTTTATTGTTTTAGGTAAAAAGTATAATGTTAAGTATGAAGGGTTAGTTAAAAGTCTGTTTGATATTATAATAGGTTCTATTATTATGATTTTTGTTTTATTTATTTTATCATTTATTATACCTATTTATTCTAATAATAGAATTATTAATTTATTTATAATATTTTTTTATGGTATTTGTGGTATTCTTATTTATTTTGTTTATTCCTGTAAAATTGGTTTATTTTATGTTGTTTTTGAGAAAAAATTTATTAATATGATTAAATAAGTGTTATAATGACAAATAGTATAAGGAGAGTATGGCATGGTTAGTGATGATATTAGTTTAAAATGCAATTCGAATCAATATAACGTAGGTATTCAGGATGCTAAAGATATTGATGATGCGATGGATTCATATAAGGAAAAAATTGCTAATGTATTTAAGGATGTAAAAAGTGTCGCTGAAGAGTATAAGATTGAATTGGAAGACTCTATAGATATGTCAGATATAGAAGCAAAATTCGATTTATATGATGAATATATAAGTGATATTTCTAGTACGGCTAAAAAGATGATAACTTTAGCAGAAAATTATTCAAATGATCCTACTGAAGAAAACAAAAGCTATTTTCTTGCTTGTTATAGTAGTTATTTTAATAGTAAATCTAATGAGAATAATAAGAGATTGTTTGCAACTATTGGTATGGGAGCTTTTAAATTTGGTGAAGGATTTCTTGAATTTTTTGAAGACTTTGGCGATGGAGCAATAGTTTTAGGCAGCGGTGTTGTAAGCCTTTTTGGTGGCAAAGAAGGTAAGAAGTTATCAAAAAAATGGCGTGAGTTTGCTGAAAAAGATTTATCTGTTGATTTGGTGGAAAAAAATAAAGCTTTTGAGACAATAAATGAGTATAGTTATTTTGATAAGGATAGTGTTTATGCTGATGTTTTTAAATTTGGTGGTAAGGCAGCAGCAGCAGTTGTAACAGGAAAAGTTGCTTCACGTGCTTTAAGTGGTATTACTAATGTCGCAGAAGAATCTAGTAAATTTGGTAAAGTCGCAAAAGTTGCAGGAGAACATTCAGATGGTATTGTTAATTCAACAAATAGTTTTGCAAGTAACACAAGAGATAATTTGAGTAAAGGATATGGTTTAAAAAAGTCTGTTCTTTATGCTGCAACTGGCGTTGGTATTGATGCTTTAGTTGATAAAGGCTCTTCAAAGTTAGGAACTGTTATTGCATCACATGATCGTGTAAAAGAAGTAGTTAAAGGAGCAGATACGTTGGCTACTAATTTATTTAAGGAGAATACGGATGTTGCTAAAAAAGCAATAGAAAAAACCGTTGATTTTTCTGCTAGTGAGGTAGAAAAAAAGACTGAATTGGAAGATGAAACAGCTGATGAAGAAAAAAATCGTGGTATTAATGCTGCAAAGAAAACAACAAAAACTGTTGCTAAAAAAGCAATAGAGGATGCTTTATAAAATTTGGAGGAGATAAAATGAATGATAAATTTTTACCTATAGGTAGTGTTGTTATTTTGAATGAAGGGAGAAAGCCAATTATGATAATTGGATATAAGATGTCATCTCTTGATAATAATTATATTATGAAAGGAACTGATGTTGTTTCAAATAAAGTATTTGATTATTGTGCTGTTCTATATCCAGAAGGATTAATTGATAGTCAGAATTTTATTTTATTTGATCATGATTTTATTGATAAGGTTCTATTTAAGGGATTTGTATCTAATGACTCAAATAAATTGAATGAATTTTTAAAAAATAATTAAAGGGGGGTATCATTTTGGGATTTAATAATTTAAGTAAATACACTGAAAGTATGCTTCCTGAAGCTGGACATGCTACTGAGTATACTTTATGTGAAAATATTTCTAACTATTTACCTTATGATATTAGTGGTGCTAGTGAAGCTGTTACTGCTGAATTAAATAAGATTGAATCTATTAAAAAAGATACCACTTCAACGATAAATTCTTCAGTTAATAATTTAGATGAAGATTGGGGAGAAAAGTTTATTTCGCTTGATGGTAAGGGTATGGATTTTGTACAACCTTCTAAAATGAAGAAAATACTTACTGGAATTAGTGGTGACTCTGATGAAGAAGCAAAAAAGTGTATAGAGATTATTAAAAAAATAGAGAGTAGGCTTGATGAAGTTAATGAATATATTGAAAAATTACAGAAAAATTTAGAAGATTACAAAAAAGCTGTTAGTGATTTAAATGCTGCAAAGTCTAGTGCTAATAGTGCCATGAATCAATTAAATAGAGCAATAAATAGTGAAAATCCTGATTATAATACTATTAATAGTTTAAGGAGTAGTTTATCACAAATGCAAAGCAAAGTTACTGAGTTATCAACGAAGGTTAAATCTTATGAGTTTGCTAAGATTTCTGAGCCTGATGGACAATGGATAGTTCGATAGCTTTTTTATTTAAACAAGTGTAAAGTTGTGTTATTTTTATTGCTTTAATTATAAATGTATAATATAATTTGTTTAATGATAGGAGGAATTTATATGTCAGGTTTAAGTGTAAATACTGGAGCAATGGATGCTAATGGTAGACAAACGGTTGCTAATGCTGAAGAATTTGCTAATGAATTAGCTAGTTTGAGAAGTAATATAGATGGTTTGATGTCTATTTGGAGAGGATTGTCTGCAAGTGAGTTTAATAAATCATATGAGGCTCAAGCTCAAAATTTAAATGCTTTTCAACAATTATTAGTTGATTTAGGTGAAGCAATTAGTAAAGGTGCTAATATTCTTAATAAAACTGAAGAAGATAACGCCAATGCTGGTGCACATTTATTTTAAAAGGAGGTATTTTGTTCATGAATGAATTTGAAGAGAAAGATTATGCCGGAGCTAGAAGTTATGCAGATGGCGTACAAAGAAATGCTGATAATATTATGTCAATTTTTGATGAATTGAATAATGTTATGAATAGCTTATATGGATCAAATTGGGAAAGTGCTGGTGCAGAAGAGGCAAAAGCCAGATATGATGAAATACGTAAAAATTATCAAGTATTTTATGATAAAGTTGTTGCTATGAAAACACATATTTATAATGTTACTGCAGCAAATGAAGAAGCAGATACAAGTGCTAGTCAAGTTGTTTCAGGAATTTAAAAGTGGATTTACCACTTTTTTGTATAATTTTGTAAATTATTTTTAATAAGGCTGTTTTATTTGACTTTAGGTGGTAATGGAATGTTAAAATAGTATTATATGATATTTAAATAATATTACATTTTTATAATATAATTTATTTAGTTTATTATGAGAGGATGATAAAATGGCAATATTTAAGATTGATACTGATGTTGTAAGTAATGCTTCAACTTGTATTAGTAATTTAAAAAGTGAAGCTGAATCAATTGCTAATAGTGTAAATGGTTATGATACGTCTGCAAATGATACATTTTATAATATTAGTGGTGCTGCTTTGGTTGCTAAAAATTCTATAAAAAAAGATATTTCTGATTTATCAAATAAAATTAATAATACTGCTACTCATTTAAAAGATGTAGTTTCAAAACATGATGCGGCACAAAATGCTATTAAAACAAATTTTGAAGAAGTTGATTTTGGTCAATCTAGTAGCAATTCTACAGGCTCTGATAATAATTCATCTACTAATTATAGTTATGCTTCGGCTGTTTCTGCAGTAAGTGGTGGTTATTCTGGTGGCTCATATGGTGGATCATATGGCGGTTCATCTGGGGGTTATTCATTAGGTGGTAGTTCTTTAGCAAGTCAAAAACTAACACAAGAAGCTTTAGAAAAGTTCAAAAATGGTGATATTACTGCTACTGAAGCAGTTAAAGATGCTATGGAATGGGCTTTAAAAACGGCCAATGATAGTTCTCATGGTTATTCACAAAGTACTCGTTGGGGAAATCCAAATTATGATTGTTCATCTTTTGTTATTTCTGCATATGAGGCTGCAGGTATTCCTGTAAAGGAAGCAGGAGCAACTTATACTGGAGACATGCGTGCAGCTTTTTTGAAATGTGGTTTTGAGTGGATACCAGGGAATCCTAATGTTAATTCTTTACAGCCTGGAGATATCTTGCTTGATGAAAATTCTCATACAGAAATGTATATTGGTAATGGAAAAAATATAGGTGCTCATAGTAATTATGATGGTGTTAATGGCGATTCTAGTGGTAGAGAAATATGTGTAAATAATTATTATAGTCATCCATGGGATGGTGTCTTGCGCTATGTTGGAAAAAAATAATTTGAGGTAGTAATATGGTAGGGTTAAATTCTGGTTATAGTATCAGTAATTATGGTATTTTTGATGATGCTATTGGTCTTACAAGTAATTTAAGTAATAATTTATCTGATGTAAAAAGTAAACTTATTTCATCATCTGAAAAGTTAACTGATAATACATTTAAAGGTTTAACTGGTGATCAAGCAAAAGAGTATTATGAAAAAATATCTTCATATTTCGATGTTATGGATACTGTTTTTACTAAGATTAATAACTTTTTAAGACAAAAAAGTTAGATAAATTAGAAGGGAGATTAATTATATGGTTTCAAGTGGTAGTGTTTCTAATGATGTTAGTTCTTTAGAAGATTTAATTTCAAATTATTCAAATTCAGTAGAAAGCTTAAATGGTTCATGGCAAGGTGATTCTTATGATAATTTTGTTGCTCAAACTAGTAAATTTGTTAGTAAAATAGATTCTGTAAAGGGAAGATTAAGTAATTTTTCTGAGGCTTGCTCTTTATATGAAGATTTTGAACAAAAATATTCTTCTTATCAGAATGCTGTTTCAAATTATAATAATGCATCAAGTGATTTATCTTCTTCTGATAGAAACAATTTACTTGCAACAATAGATAGTACTAAGTCTATTGCTCAAAAGGCAGCTAAAGCTGCTTATGATATGTTTTCTAATATAAAGTGAGTTGAATAATATGCCTAACAGTAATTATAGTGTAAGTAATTATGAAATGTTTGATGATGCTATTTCTGTAACAAATAGTTTGAATGGTAAATTAAGTAATGTAAATGAAAAAATTATTTCATCAATGAATTATATTTCAGATGATACGTTTAAAGGACCTGCTGCTGATGTAGCAATGGAAAATTATAATAATATAGTAGGTTATCTAAAAAATATTGCTGGTAATTTGGGAGTTATAAATAATTATTTTGCAAATGTTTCTTCTAATTATAGGGAAGCTGATAATTCAGCTAGTAATGTTATCACTGGTAATGATGGTAAAAGTGGTAGTGGATCTGTTGGAGCTTCATTATTTTTAGGTTCATCAAGTACTCGTAGTGTTTCGACTGTTGCAAATCTTTCACAGCAAGAATTTATTGATTCTATTAAAGATGGTGCGATAGAGTCCTATAAAAAGTATCATGTTTTACCTTCTTTGACTATTGCTCAGGCCATTCTTGAGAGTGGCTGGGGAAAATCGGCTATTGGTAACAATTTATTTGGAATAAAAGCTGGTAGTAATTGGACTGGGAAAACTCAAACTGTACGTACAAGTGAATATGGTTCTGGTGGATATTATCATATAAATGCTACTTTCAGGGATTATGATTCAATAGATGATTCAATAGAAGATCATGCTAAATTATTAACGAATAGTAGATATGATTCTGTTAGAGCTGCAACTAACTATAAGACAGCTTGCCAAGAAGTACAAAAGGATGGTTATGCAACTAGTCCAACATATGCTAATAGTCTAATTAAATTGATTGAACAATATAATTTAGATCAATGGGATAATATAAGTGTATAGGTGTTGTATAATGGCAAAGTATGTTTGTGATTTTGAAACGGTTACCAGTGTTGGCAATTCTATTAAAGAAGCAGGTAATGGTTTATTGGCAGAAACTAATAAATACAGTTCAAGTATTGATACCAGTTTAAGTGGCTGGTCTGGTACAGCAAAGGAGACTGCTATGAAACAAGTAAATGAACAATCTGCAAAATATGTTTCTAGCGCTACGAATGTTGTGGCATATGGTCAATATTTAATTGACGTTTCTAATGAGATTGAAAAAACTGAGGATGAACTTTCCAGTTGGTCTTTGTAATATTTTAATTGAGGAGTTTATTATGTCTAAATATGTTTGTGATTTTGATAAAGTTACTGAAGTAGGTAATAATTTATGTGATCTTTCTGAAAGTTTGAAAGAAAATATTACTAATTATAAAAATAATGTTGGTAATGCTGTTTCTACTTGGCAAGGTAGTACAAAAAATTCTTTTGATTCTGTTTCAGAAAAGCAAGAATCTTATGCTAATGATTCTGCTGATTGTATTAATAAATTAGGAGAACTGATTAAGAGTATTTCTATTACAATACAAAATGTTGAAGAGGATTTATCAAGTTTTAAGTTATAAATTTATAATAATATTTTTTGGGGATGATATATGTGAGTGAAAAATATAGTGCTGATTATAACAAACTTAGTGATGCTAAAGGTGTAGTTGGGGAAGCTAAAACTAATTTTGATAGTTGCAATGATTCTCTTATGAAATATAAGAGTAGTTTGTGTAATGATTCTGTTTTGATGGGACCTGCTTGTGATGCTTGTTTAAGTGCTTTTTCTACTATATCTAATAATATCAGTGGAATTAGTAATAATTTTTCTGTAATGGATAATTATTTAGGTACAGTTATTGAAAATTATAAGTCTGGCGATGATAAAGCCGCAAATGTTGTTTTAAGTTTTGGCTCAGATGGTTCTATTTCTACTACTAATTTTGCGTCTACTGGAAATGTGACAAGTGATTCAATCTATAATCTTTTAGCAGCAAAAGGTTTTAATAGTGCTGCTATTTGTGGAATACTTGCAAATATTCAGGCTGAGTCAAATTTTAGGACAACTGCTTTAGGTGATAATGGTACTTCTTATGGCCTTTGTCAATGGCATAATAGTCGTTGGACTAATTTAAAAAATTATTGTTCAGCAAATGGATATGATTCTTCTTCTGTTGAAGGACAAGTGAATTTTTTAGTTAGTGAATTGGAAAGTGGATATAGTGGAGTTTATAATACTCTTAAGAGTGTACCAAATACAAAAGATGGGGCTATTCAGGCTTCTAAGGAATGGACAATTAATTTTGAGATTCCAGGTAATAAATATAACGAAGCTGATAGAAGATCTTCATATGTAGACTCTTATTGGAATACTTATGGTAAATAAAAAAAGAATCATTTATTAATGATTCTTTAATTTATGATAGATTTTGAAAGCCAATTTATATGTTTTATACCAAAATGGTGAAATTACTAAATCATATTCACCAATTAATTCAACAACATGACCACCAAAACTTTTTTTAAAAAGATATAATCCATATAATGGGTTATTTTTATTAAAATCTCCAGTTATACCATAAAAATTATATCTTTTATAGTTGCCTTTTACTGCCATTTTAATACCTTCAAAATGTGTTGTATAAGCTGATTGGAATTGCATTAATTTAGCATGACTTCCTCCATGAAGTGATAATACTTCATTGCCATAGATTAAAAATAATATTCCTCCAAGGACTTCTTTTTCACCATATTCTTTTTTTAGATTTTTAATTTTTTCTAATTGTTTCTTTAATCTTTCAATTGTTTGTTCATCTTGTTTATTACTGGAATTATATTTTTTATCATTCATTTTTAATATATTATTTTCTTTTTTATAGATTCTGTCTTTTAATTGCTTTTCTGTTTCTTCTAATTCATCTTTTGTATTTTTTTCATAAGTATTAAAGTTTATTTCTGAAATAAGTATTTTTAATATTCCAGCATCATGTAAATTATCCCACATAGCTTCATAATAAGATAATGGACGATCAATGAATTCTCGTCTATCACTAGTATGTTTCATGATATCTTTGAATATTGGTAATTCATCTCTTGTTATTTCTCTTGTTGTTATTCCACATCTTTCATTTTTATGAAGAATTTGTCTTGTTTTAGACTCCATGTCTTTTTCTACATCTTCTAGTGTTTTATTCTTTGTTTCAATGACATGCATCCAGCGTGGTTGAAGAGTATCTTGCATTAAATTGAAACCAAAAAATTTATAACCTAAATCAATCAAATTTTTATTAGCTTGTTTATTATTATATCCGTTTTCAACAATATTTCCATCATTATCATGTTCTTGATATTCAACAAATGGATCTATTTTTACAAATATTCCTTTTTCTTTTGTTAAATATTTTTTTATTTCTTTAGTAAATATTTTTAATATTTCTTTATTGTTATAATCAATTAAAAATCCACGTGGTGAGTAAAACATTTTTTTATGTATTATTGGTAAGGTTTTAGATAATATCATAGCTCCAGCAACAATATTATTTTTATCATCTTTTAATCCAACATAATTGGCATCCCAACCGTTTGTTTTTTTTAAATTAGCCCATTCTTCAGTTTGATGAAAAGTAATTTGAGGATGTTTATCAGCAAATTTTTTGAATTCTTCTTTAGTTATTTTTTCTAATTTCATTTTTTAGCTCCTTTTTACTTTTTCTTCTTATTATTTTTCGATAAATTGGTACTAATTTTGTAAATACGAAATACATAAAGTGGTTTATAACATAATCCCATTCGCCAATGAATTCAATATAGTCTCCACCAAATTTTTTCTTAAATTCATGAAGTCCAAGTCTTGGATTATCTTTTGATAAATCTCCAATTGTTCCAAATTGATCATATATTTTGATACCTTTTTCTTTACAGTATCTGATATGTTCACTATATGTGTAATAATTAACGTAAGTTTCTGTTAATATGTTGTGATTTCCTGCATATAATACCCATGCTTTATCACCATATTCAATGATCATATGAGCACTTAAAGTAATATCATTACCATATTCTTTTTTATATTCTTTATATTTTTCAATTTCTTTTGTTGTATTTTCTTTTTGTCTAGTTAGTTCTTTAAGTTTGTTTTTTGCACTTTTACTTAAATTATCAATTGGTAAAATAGATATTTGATCATTTATTTTTTTTAATTCATTTTCCAATACTTTAAGAGTTTTATTAATATGAACTTTACCTAAAAAAAGAGTAGCTTTACTATTTTTGTTTCCATTGAATATTTCATATAATGTATTATAGTAATCTTCATTATAGGAAACGAAGTCTTTTCTATCCTCTGTTAGAGTCATTAAATGATAAAATTCACTTAGATCTTTTTCCGTACCGATAGTAACTTCAGTATCTAATTTCTTGGCTTTAGCAATTCGTTGTTTAGTAGTTTTAGAAAAATGATCTTCTATTTCTTCCGTTGATTGATTTAAGTCTATTCTAAATGTATATCTTGGTTGCATAGTTTCAAAGTTTTTAGTAAAACCTAAATGTTTAAAACCAGATTCTTTTAAAGTATTAAATAATTCATCATAATCTTTATTCTTTGATACTTCTTCTAAGTAATTAGTTTGTTCTTTTATTAAATCAGGATCGATTTTTACAAAGATAGCTTTCTTTTTTTTGGCAAACTCAACAACTTTCTTTGTCATAGTTCTTACTAATTCTTTATTTTTAAAATCTATTACAAAGCCGCGTGGTGCATAAAAGTATGTATAATTCATTGGAAGCTTTTTTTCTAATAAAAGAGTTGCTGCCTGAATTTTATTTCCATCATCAACAAGTCCTAAATAATGTGGAATTAGGTTCTTTTTTGTTTTAGCAAATTCTCCCCAAGAAAGTGATTGCAAAAAATGAGATTTTGTTTTATGATTTTTGACATATTCGTCGAATTCTTCTTTCTCAATATTTTTTAGATGTAGCATTAAAAGACCTCACTTTCATTATTCTTAGTATACCATAAAGTGAGAAAAAACTACATAATTTTAATTAGACCATATAAAAATTGTCATCTTTTTCTAAATAATTGTTTTGTTTGTTCTTTTCCTGATTATTTAATTTTTTTTCTATTCTTTTTAGAGTTTCATTTATTTTTATTAATTCTTCAAGTATATTTAAATTATTATTTGGAATAAACGGATAAGAATAATTATTCATAAAATCAACTTCTTTCTTATTATTTTATGTTTTATTGAATACTCTTGTGCTAAAATATTTGTGGGTGATTTTATGCGAATTAGAAATGTTAAAAATAAGGCAGAAATAATGAATGAATCTTGTTATCTTTTAAAAAATTATTTTAATTATTGTGGCAAGTGGAAAGAAGTATTTAAAAATAGTAATCCTATATATATAGAAATTGGTATGGGAAAAGGCAAATTTATTATTGAAAATGCATTAAAATATCCTAATATTAATTTTATAGGTATTGAGAAGTTTGATAGTATTGTAGCAAAATGTCTTAAAAAAATTCCTGATGGTTTGGATAATTTAATTATTTTAAGAGCCAATGCTTTAGATATAGATAAAATATTTGATAATGAAGTTGATAAAATTTATCTAAATTTTTCTGATCCTTGGCCTAAAAATAGACATAGTTCGAGGAGACTTACTAGTAATGTTTTTTTAGATAAATATAAAAAAATATTAAAAGGTGATTCAACTATTGAAATGCGAACAGATAACAGAGAACTATTTCAATATTCATTAGTTAGTTTAAGTATGGATGGTTATATACTTGAAGAGGTAAGTTTAGATTTACATCATGATAATATGCCTTTAATTACTACAGAGTATGAAGATAAGTTTTCTGATAAAGGTATGCCAATTTATTATTTAAAGGGATCTAATTTGTCTATATATCGTAAATAATTTGAAAAAATTTTTACATTTATAAAAAAAATGATATAATGTATTAAGAGTAGGTGAAATATGAAAAAAATTATAGTTTTACTCTCTATAGTAGTGTTGTTTATGACTGGTTGTAGTGTAAGCAGATTAGATAATGAGAATATTGGTAAGAATATAAAAACACTTCTATCAAAAGATAATAGTTTATATAATGTATTTTATGATGGATATAAGTATTATTTACCTAAAGGAACGGGATTTGTTTCTAGAGATGATTATAATGCTGTTATAAAGGATTCTAATGGTAATAGATATTATTTATATGTCGATGCTATTGGATATTATAAAAAAGTTAAAAATACTTATCATGAAAATACTAAATCACATTATTCTAGAAAATTAAATTATAATAATAAGAATGGATATATTCAAATTGATGAAAATGGTTCTAATTTTCTTATTCAGTTTGTTTATAATTATGCAAAAATAGAAGCTTTAGTACCTAAAGATGATTTAACAGAGACTGTTAATTATATGTGTTATATTTTAAGATCTATAAAATTTAATAGAAAAGTGATTGAAAGTATGATTGGAGAAAATACATTAGATTATAAAGAACAAAATTATTCTTTATTTAATAATGGTTCTTCTAATGAAAATTTCTTGGGTGTTGTTGAAAAATATGAGACTGATGATTACAAGAAAGATTTGGAAGATGAAAAAATTGATTTAAATAATTAAAGAGGTGGACTCATGGGTGTATTTGATAAAATAAAAAATGCTCTTTTTGAAGTTGAATATGTTGAAGTTGATGAACCTTCTAAACCGGAAAAAAAGAAAAAAGAAAAAAAACATGAACAGCATGAAAATAAACCTATTGCTAAAAAGGTTGTTTTGCCGGGAAAGAAAGAGGAAAAGGTTGAAAAGCTTGAAGAAGAAGAGTTAAAAGATGATAATTTTGAAGCTCGTCCTAAGGATGAAAATATAAAAGAAGAAGATAATAAAAGCTTTAAGTTTATTGATGATAGTGAGTTCAAAACAGATGATTATGCCAAAAGTGAGCCTGAAATAGTTAAGGTGATTGATAATAATGAGTTAGATGAACAACAGACTAGATCTGAATATAGAACTACTAGAAATAATAACTATAGTTTTGATTCAACCTATAGTAATAGTAATTCTGATGCTTATAAAGGTGCTAATGCTGAAAAATCTAATCTTTATAGTGGTAACAAATCTACAAGTAAACCATATGGTCTTGATGAATCATATAAAATGCCCACCTATGAGTATGGCAGTTATGAAAAGAAAGAAGATAAAAAGGTATTTAAACCTAGTCCCATTATTTCACCAATTTATGGTATTTTGGATAAGAATTATAAAAAAGAGGATGTTGTTCAGAAGAAAGAGGTTAGACTTACAAGCAGTTATTCCAGATCAAATGTAAGTGTTGATGAGGTTCGAGATAAAGCTTTAGGATCTCATCAGGAAAGTAAAAAAACTGAAGCTAAAGAAACCACTTTTAGTGTTGATGATGGAGAAGATGATGATTTGCTTGTTGATTTAACAAATCATGATGATAAGCCAGAAGTTAAAGAATTAACAATGGGTGATGCACTAGAATATTTTCAGGATTTAGGACTTGAGTATAATGTCGATTATGTAGATGCTAATAACAAGGCTAGTCAAATTAAGCCTAATCCAAAAATTGATGAATCAAAGATAGAAGAAAAAAAGAAAGTTGAAGAAAAAAGGCCATCAATTAGTGATGTATTGAAAAAAGAATCCGGTGTTACTAATAATGAAGAGAAAAAAACTGTTGAAGTAGAAAAACCAATTATTGTTAAAGATAAAACGGATGAGGAAGAAGAAAAAAAGGATGATGATAATTTATTTGATTTAATTGATTCTATGTATGAGGAGAAAGGAGAATAGAAATATATGGAATTTTTAAGTTCATTATTGCCTATAATATTATATGTAGTAGCAATCATATTATTAGTTATTTTAATTGTTTTGGCCATTAGGTTAATTAGAGTAATTAATAAAGTTGATAATTTAGTTGATAATGTTGAGGAAAAGGTAAATAGTCTAAATGGAGCTATATCTGTTGTTAGGTCTGTTTCAAATAGTATTTCTAATATTTCTGATACAGTTACATTTGGCCTTACTTCAGCATTTTCAAAAATATTTAATAGATTTAATAAAAAAAAGGAGGATGGAAAATATGAGTAAGAAAAATGGATTTGGAAAATTAGCAGTAGGTGCTGCAATTGGTGCTGGGCTTGGAGTTTTGTTTGCTCCTAAGAAAGGTAGTGAAACTCGCGCTGAGTTAAAGAAAAAAATTGATCAATTAGTTGAACAAGCTAAGAATATTGATGTAGAAGAGGTTAAAAATCAATTTGATACAAAAATAAATGAAATTCGTATGGAGTTAGTTGATTTAGATAAGGAAAAAGCATTGGACATTGCTAAAGAAAAGGCTAATGATCTAAAGAAAAAAGCTCAAGAGTTATATGATTTGGCTATGGAAAAGGGAACTCCTGTTGTTAAAAATACTGCTAAAGAATTACTAGAGAATGTTTCTAGAGTTTCAAAGGAAGCTATAAAAAAATTAGAGAAAACTGAAAAATAGCTGGTAAAACTTATGATTTATTCATAAGTTTTTTAAAATTATTTGCTATTAATTGGTTTATGTGTTATATTTTAAATAGTTTTTGTTGATAAATAGATTAGTAGAAGTAATTATTATTTTTTAGAGATCTAGTGTTTGGTGAAAATTAGAAGATGATTATTTTGAATTACACTATTTGGAGAAAAGTCGTTTATCGCGTTAAGATATTAAGGTGTATTTTATACATAAATAAAGGTGGTACCACGAATATTCGTCCTTTGCGGAGAATGTTCGTTTTTTTTAGGAGGAATTTTTATGACAAATTGGGAAGAGTTGAAATGGAGAGGATTAATAAAAGATACTGCAGGTGACGATTTAGAGGCTGTAATTAATAAGGGTGGTTTTACTTTTTATTGGGGAACTGATCCTACTGCTGATTCTTTACATTTGGGTCACTATAGTTCTTTAGTTACAGCTAAAAGACTTATGTTAATGGGAAATAAACCATTGCTTTTATGTGGTGGAGCAACTGGACGTATTGGTGACCCTAGACCTACAGCAGAAAGAGAGATTATTAGTATTGATACATTAAATCATAATATTTCATGTATCCAAAAGCAAATTGATAAATTATTTGATGGTAAAGCACAACTTGTTAATAATTATGATTGGTTTAAAGATTATAATTATTTAGATTTTTTAAGAGATATTGGAAAATATGTTAATGTTAATTATATGATTAATAAAGATATTATTAGTAGGAGATTAGAAACTGGTATTACTTATGCAGAATTTAGTTATATGCTTATTCAAGGATTTGATTTCTTAAATATGTATCAGAAAATGAATTGTATTATGCAAGTAGAAGGTAGTGATCAATGGGGTAATATTACTACAGGAATCGATTTAATTAGGAAGATTACTGGAAAAGAAGCATATGCTTTTACAATGCCATTAATATTGGATTCTACTGGTAAGAAATTTGGAAAAAGTGAAGGAAATGCTTTATGGTTAGATGAAGATAAAACATCATCTTATGAATTATATCAGTATTTAATTAATTCAGATGATACTAAGGTGTATGAGTATTTAAAAGTTTTTACTTTTTTAACTCCTATAGAAATTGATAAAATAATGGAAGAGCATAATAAGAACCCTGAAAAAAGACTTGCTCAAAAAAAACTTGCTGAATGTATTATTACTGATTTGCATGGAACTGAGAGTTATGAACAAGCTGTTAAAATAAGTGAGGCTTTATTTAGTGGAAACATTGAATCTTTTTCAGGAAAAGATATTGAAGTTGCTTTTAAAGGAATGGATTCTTTTGAATTAATTGAAGATTTAAATATAGTTGATTTGCTTGTTAATAATAAAATATGTTCTAGTAAAAGAGAAGCAAGAGAATTTATAAATAATAATTCTATTATGATTAATGGTAAGAAAGTAAATGATTTAGATTATGTTCTTTCTAAAGATAAATGTATTGATGATAAATATATTGTAATTAGACGTGGAAAGAAAAAATATTTTGTTGGAAGGTATAAATAAATCAATTTTTTGTGA
>Ga0256404_1002766_pt1 | contig 37702 bp, 42 predicted proteins | sample RumenRJG_01DNA_FD_185990 | JGI IMG/M metagenome (GOLD analysis project Ga0256404, IMG submission 185990) | Bovine rumen microbial communities from Lethbridge, Alberta, Canada - RJG_01 | ecosystem: Host-associated > Mammals > Digestive system > Stomach > Rumen | place: Canada: Alberta | collected...
ACGACCGACATCCATGGCAGTGTCTCGGGGTATGATGAGTTGCCTAGTTAGATGTTTGGTAGTTGTGGCTGTGAGATAGATGTTGGAAAAAGGCTTCCACACTACCATCAGAGGCGAAAGGCTTTTTGAAACAATATTACATTCACGCATTGACAACTGTGAATGTGCATGATATAATATGTACATCACACGGAGGCAAAATCATGGGATTCAGAGAAGATGTTAAAAAAATAAAGGCACTCACAGATGAGAACCGCCTGGCAATCATGCTTGCGCTTCAGCATGGAGAAAAGTGTGGATGTGATCTGCTGAGGGAACTGAATATCACGCAGCCGACTCTTTCGCATCACATGAAGATCCTTGCGGACAGCGGCCTTGTTGATTACTACAAAGAGGGGAAATGGATGCATTACTCCATCTCCGCAGACGGGGTCAGGGAGTTCCGGGACATGATCGGTTCCTACGCAAGATGTGACTGCGAAACGGACGAGAGCGTATCCTGCGGATGCAAGAAAAAGGAATAATCAATATCTTTCATTAACATAGGCAGTCCCTTGGGATTGCTTATATAAAGGCCATAAACATAGATGCATTTCAATATATAAAACTAATGGAGGCGAAGTCATGAGCAATCAAAGCAAGGGTATAAATACATTTCAGCGTTATCTTTCTGTGTGGGTGCTGCTCTGTATGGCAATCGGAGTGCTGATCGGTCATTTCATTCCGGCAATCCCCGCAGCACTCGGCAGATTGCAGATCGCCGGTATATCTATTCCTATAGCTGTACTTATCTGGGTCATGATCTACCCTATGATGATGAAAGTGGATTTTCAGAGCATCAAGCAGATTGGAAAGAATCCAAAGGGACTTCTGGTCACATGGGTGACGAACTGGCTGATCAAACCTTTCACTATGTATGGAATTGCTTACCTGTTTTTGTTTGTCGTATTCAAAGCCTTCATATCACCGGGACTGGCAACAGAATACCTTGCCGGAGCTGTGCTTTTAGGAGCTGCTCCGTGTACGGCGATGGTGTTTGTGTGGAGTACGCTTACAAAAGGAAATCCTGCTTATACTCTCGTACAGGTGGCAACAAATGACCTCATCATCCTTGTGGCTTTTGTTCCGATAGTAAAATTCCTTTTAGGCGTTTCCGATGTGGTTGTTCCCTACAGTACTCTGTTCGTCAGCATTTTTCTGTTCGTTGTGATTCCGCTTGTGGGCGGCGTCTTCACGAGGATAACAGTCACGAAGCAAAGAGGTGCAGACTACTTTGAGAGTACATTTGTCCACAAGTTCGACAATGCCACAACGATAGGTCTGCTGCTGACGCTGGTTATTATTTTCAGTTCACAGGCAGAGGTGATTCTGTCTAATCCGCTTCATATTGTGCTGATCGCGGTGCCGCTAACCATTCAGACCTTTCTGATCTTCTTTATTGCTTACGGAGCATGCAAGTTGCTGAAATTACCGCACGATATTGCGGCTCCTGCCGGGATGATCGGTGCATCGAACTTCTTTGAACTTGCGGTAGCTGTGGCGATTGCACTCTTTGGCACGACGAGCCCTGCAGCTCTCGCCACTACAGTAGGCGTCTTGACGGAAGTACCGGTTATGCTTATATTAGTGAAGATAGCCAACCTGAGATGAAAAAAGGGACAGGTCCATTTTTCATCTTTTTAGTTGATTTAAGTAAGTGAAGGGCGGATCTGTCCGCTTTTCACTTGAAAGGAAAAGTCTGATGAAAACTATTGTACTTAACGCTAGCCCGAGAAAGAACTGGAACACTGCGAAGCTTCTAAGGTCGGCTGCCGATGGCGCAGCTAAGGCGGGGTCGGATGTAGAATACATCAATCTATACGACCTGAATTATACCGGATGCAGAAGCTGTATGCTCTGCAAGAGAAAGGGAGCCGAGCGCTGCCATTGCTATATAAAGGATGATCTTTCCCCCGTAATAGACAGGATTTTTGCGGCAGATACACTCTTTATCGGCACCCCGATTTTTCTGGGAAGACCCACGAGTCAGTATTTTGCACTGATAGAAAGACTCCATTTCTGCGCTCTCTCGTATGATGATTACAGCAATTATTTCACCGGAAAAGTGAATGTCGCACTGTTTGTGACGATGAATGCCACAAAGGAATTCTATGACCGGCTCTATAAAGAACAATTCGAGGCCTATGCGAATGAATTAAAACAGCTGAATGGTGAGGTATATCTGTATCCGTGCTTTAATACTCTGCAGGTGGCGGATTACTCAAAGTTTTCTATGTCAGGCTTCGATGAAGCAGATAAGAGGAGAGCCAACGAAGAGCAGTTCCCTGTTGATTTATCAAAAGCCTTTGAGCTCGGGATGAAGCTGGGCAGGTGAAAAAGGGGTCTGTCACCTTTTTCACCTTACTTCTTAAAGCATAGCTCAGGTCCGTAGTAATGATCCAGATTCGCGAATGTGTACCCCTTGCTCCGGTAATACTGTATAAGAGCCTTCGTCACTGCAGGTGTGTGGTATTTCGCGTTTGAGTCGTGCTGCAGGAGGATGATCGGCCCCTTACCCCAGTGGGAGGTTTTTCCGTTTCTTATCAGGGTCGATTCGCTGTAATACGTACTGGCAGCATCTGAGGTGCCGGCGTTCCAGTCGATTGCGGTAAATCCTTCCTTGTGGAGCGCCTTAAGTAGCTGGCTTCTAAGAGAGCTGGAGAGATAGTGGTTGTTTCCGCCTCCTGGAAATCTGAAGTATTTCGGCGAAACACCTGTTGCATCCTCTATCAGTTTTTTAGTTTTGTAAAAATCAGAAAGATACGCAGACTTACTGCTATATATTTTTTTGAAGTCATGTGTGTAGGTGTGAATGGCGAGTGTATGCCCGTCAGCTACCATCTGGCGCAGCAGATCCTCATGCCCCTTCGCCATGGAGCCCACTATGAAAAAAGTCGCCTTCACGCCGCTGTCACGCAGCACCTTGAGAAGCTTTGGTGTGACACGACTCCCCGGTCCGTCGTCAAAGGTCAGATAAACGGTCTTTTTCATATCAGGAGTTCTTACCGTGACAGTCGCCGTGGCTGTGCCGCCGTGAGCAGATTTTACAGTGATTTTAGTCGTGCCGGGATAAAGAGCGCGGACATTACCCTTTGCTGAGACCCTGGCGATTTTTTTGTCAGCGACAGTCCAGGTCAGCTTAGATTTCCTCCCCTTGCCACACTTTACGGACAGGCGGAGGGTCTGATACGGGTAGAGGCTTATCTTAGATTTCTTAAGTGAAATCTTAGCATACACTATAGAAGGGCCGCTGGAGACTATAGAGGATCCGCTTGAAACTATGGACGAGCCACTGGAGACGACAGCTGCCCCTTTTGATACTATGGCAGTTTCCCCTCTGGCGGCCACAGGGCAGGCGGATATCACAGCCAGTATAAGTACAGTGATTGAAGCAAGAAGTTTCCTGATCATATGACCTACCTCCTTTACCCCATTCTATCATACAGGTGAAAAAAGGGACAGACACCTTTTCATCTTTTTATGCCAGGCGTGACATTTTCTGAAATGTCATGCTTTTTTTTCTTGACTTTTTCTGACAATCTGATATCATAATGATATCAATACAATATCGATTGCGATACAGAGCCTGTCAAGGGCGGAAAGGAAAACGCTATGGAAGAGAAGGAACTGGTGAAGAAGAGTAATGGTATTCATGTTTTGCTGCTGCTTATTTTAGCTTATGCAGCGTCTGTATTCCTGTTTGTGGCAGGGATTCGGTTTGGAACAGAGGATCTTCCGCTTTTGCCTGCGATTATTCCGGCTATTCTGTGGTGGGCACTCGGATGGATACTTTTTATGGGACTAAAAATCGTAAAGCCGCAGGAAGCACTGGTGCTCACACTCTTTGGAAAGTATATAGGAACGATTAAAACAGACGGATTCTATTATGTGAATCCCTTCTGCTCATCGGTAAACCCTGCTGCGAAGACCAGGCTGGGACAGAGCGGTGATGTGAATGAGAACGCTTCGATTCATGGACTTCAGCTGTCGCTTTCATCAGCGAACAGCACAGAGGTGACGGAGAACCGGAAGATTTCTCTTAAAGCGATGACACTTAACAATGCAAAACAGAAGGTCAACGATGTGCTTGGCAATCCGGTGGAGATCGGTGTAGCAGTGATCTGGCGAGTAAGTGATACTGCAAAGGCGGTTTTCAACGTTGATAATTATAAGGAATATCTCTCGCTACAGGTGGATGCGGCGGTGCGCGATATAGTAAAGATCTATCCGTACGATGTTGCGCCGAATATCGACACCACAGGTGACGGACTGGCGGATGATGGCAGCCTTCGCGGGTCTACGACAGTTGTGGCGGAACGGATCCGTGATCTGATTCAGAAAAAGGTGGAAAATGCTGGTCTTGTGATCGAAGAGGCTAGAATCACGTATCTGGCATACGCTCCTGAGATCGCCGCGGTGATGCTGCAGAGACAGCAGGCTTCAGCGGTAATTGACGCGAGAAAGATGATCGTGGACGGCGCAGTCGGCATGGTTGAGATGGCGCTGGAGCGGCTGAAGGATAGTGGCATGGTAGATCTCGATGAGGAAAGAAAGGCAGCTATGGTATCTAACCTTCTTGTTGTTCTGTGTGGCAGCCATGATGCGCAACCTGTCGTAAATTCCGGCAGCCTGTACTAAAAATCAATGGGAGAAAGCGGCGACTTTGCCATACCTGGTATGTGCAGTATGGCAAGAGTCGTTGTTTGCGTTAAATACAGAAAGCAGGTGAGCAGATGTCAAAGAAGCAGGTTCCGCTTCGACTGAGTGAAAAATTATACGATGCAATTGCGGCCTGGGCTGAGGATGATTTCCGCTCGGTAAACGGGCAGATCGAATATCTACTGACGGAATGTGTGAAGCAGAGAAAAAAGGACGGAAAGTATGTATCGGAGCACCTCGACGAGCCACCGGAGATTGACATCCGGTAGAAGGGGAGGCTGCTCCATTTTTTGTAGTAAAAGCAACGACCTGAAAAAAGATGAAAAATGGACCTGTCCCTTTTTTCACCGAGTAAGCTTAATCAGCCGGGCCGCCTGCTCGGCCGCAGCAGCCATATTTTTCCTGGCGTTTTCGCTGTCACAGGCTTCTTCTAATGTCGAAACGCCGCGTACGATCGGGAAATATGCATCGATGCCGCATTCTATGCAGGCGCTCGCATCATCGGTGACGCTTCCGGCAAGTGCGATGACAGGCTTCCCGTGTGCTTTTGCGAGTCTTGCGACACCGACCGGTACCTTGCCCATGGCGGTTTGACAGTCTAGCCGTCCTTCACCAGTGATTATCAGATCAGCGTCCTTCAGGTATGATTCTAGACGGGTCTCTTCCAGAACAATCTGGATTCCGGACTCGAGCTTTGCGGGCAGAAATGTGCGGAAGGCAAAGCCCATCCCGCCGGCAGCACCTGTTCCGGGGAACTCAGGATCAGCATCCGGATGGAGAGTTCTGGCTACCGTTGCAAATCTGGCAAGCCAGCGATCCATATTCTCTATATCCTCTGGGCCAGCTCCCTTCTGAGGACCGAAGACGCTGCTGCATCCATTGCTTCCGCACAGCGGATTAGTGACATCACAGGCGATTCTGAAGGTGCATTCCGAAAGCTCTGGTATGACCTGATCTGTGGTAATCACAGCAAGCTTTTCAAGCCCCTCGGCGCCTCGTGGTATTTCTCTGCCATCGTCATCTAAAAGACCGAAGCCAAGAGCCTGAAGCATGCCGGCGCCGCCGTCATTCGTCGCACTTCCTCCGATTCCTATTATAAAACGCCGGCAGCCTTTTTTAATGGCATCTGCAATCACCTCGCCGACTCCATAGGTTGTTGCTTTGAGCGGTTTTAGATCCTCGGCAGGAACTAAAGTAATGCCGGCCGCGCCGCTCATTTCAATCACCGCTGTCATGGAATCCTGAATCAAGCCATAGGCACAGTCTACCGGCTGTCCGAAAGGTCCACTGACCGTGACATGCTCCAGGTGTCCGTTCATTCCATTTGTCAGGGCTTCAACCGTCCCCTCACCGCCGTCTGCAAGCGGACGCACTATGATCTCAGCATCGGGAAACACTCGATGAAAGCCATCGGAAAAAGCATTCCCCGCTTCAATCGAAGTCATGCTTCCCTTGAACGAATCTATGGCGGTCACAATTTTCATATAGCACTCCTTTCTACTGGGCTGCTGCTTTTTCATTTATTTGATATGCTGATTATAGAAAAAAATATCTATTTATGCTATGTTATATATGACATATATTATGCAAAAAATAGTTTAAAAGTGTCTGATGTAACAGAGAGGAGAAATCGCAGAATATGAAGAGCCTGATACGGCATCATCTGGCACAGCAGATGGTGGATACCATTCACGATGTGTGTGGATATAACATCAATTTTATCAGTCCGGAAGGCAAAATTACCGCATCCACGGATCCGGAGCGCATAGGGATGTTTCACGAGGTGGGAAAAAAGGCCGCACAAAGCGGTGAGACCATAGAGGTGGACAGCGACGAGGATTATTCGGGTACCAGAAAGGGTATAAATATTCCAATCTATTATCACAGCTCGGTTATTGCGGTAATCGGAATTACGGCGGAGCCCTCCGAGGCCCGAAAGTATGCGCATCTTGCTGAGAGAATTTCGGCACTTCTTCTGCACGAGCAGGAAATAGGGGAGAGGTATCGGAACATAGATGAGAGGCGCGCTTATCTGATTCGCTGTATACAGAATGAGGATTTTGAAAACCGCGAATATTTTGACAGCTGCCTGAGCGAGTTTCATATTGACCCGAAGGGCAGATATCGTATGGTCTGTATCGAGATCAATACTCGCTATAATCTAGTGAATATCTCCCTGCTGGAGCAGAAGGTGAGAGCTTTTTTCGACCGACTCGGAGAGGAGGTATACACCTATATCTATCCGAATCGGTTTGCCGGACTCATACGGTCTCAAGCATATGACAGCCATCAGTCTGTCTTTGCCGGTTTTGCATCGGATCATCATCAGATCCTAAAACTGTCCGTCGGCAGTGATAAAAGCTTCGAAAAGTGCGGTGATTCCTGGCGTGATGCAGTCATTGCTATAAGCTCCATCCGCGGGAGCAGTCAGGATCTCGTTGCCTTCGATGATCTCAAGCTGGAAATCCTTCTTTCGGGGATAAGCGGTACGGCCAGAGAGGAATACAGAAAAAAGATGCTGGGAGATCTAAAACCTGCGGAGGTAGAATTCTTAAAGACATACTATGATTCGGATATGTCTCTTAAAGCGGTGGCGGCTAAGCTTTTCTTGCATGTCAACACAGTTCAGCAGAGGCTTAACCGGATTGCGGAGAAAACAGGGATGAACCCGAGAAATTTTCGCGATGCGGTTCTGTTCTGGCTGGCTATGAATGTCTGAATTAAAAAGATGAAAAAGGGGTCTGTCCCTTTTTTCATATGGTTTGACTTTTGGGGTGGGAATGTATATATTCGAGATAGCGCCTGTGATGAAACCGATAGCTTTGTGCTGATGATGGTGCTCGATGTGGCGCTAGGATAGTAATGAACATATAAGGAGAAAACAGTATGAGGCTTTTGATAATAGAAGATGAGGAGCAGCTTCTAGACGCCTTAAAAAGAGGGCTTATGAAGTGCGGATATGCTGTCGATACGGCAGAGGATGGAATAACCGGATCAGAGATGGCCTATCAGAACGAGTATGACGTGATAATCCTCGATCTGAATCTTCCCGGGAAGGATGGAATTGAAGTGCTTAAGGATATAAGAACCAGGAGCATGACTACCAAGGTGCTGATCCTATCCGCCAGATCCTCTGTGCCGGATAAGATAAAGGGGCTGGATCTGGGAGCTAACGACTATCTGGGAAAACCCTTTGATTTCCTGGAGCTCGAAGCAAGAATCAGAAATCTGATCCGAAGAGACTTTGTACAGCAGAGTACAGTAATTCATCTACAGAATCTCACATTAGATACCGCCCAGAAGAGTGCAGCAGTAAATGGACATAAACTGGATCTTCAGCCGAAGGAATATGCGATTCTGGAATATCTGGCGTTACACAGTGGAACTGTAATCAGTGCAGAGGAGCTGATAGAACACATCTGGGATGAAGAGGCAGATATGTTTTCGATGTCGGTAAAGGTACATATCAGTAATCTACGCAAAAAAATATCAGCCTACGGTGACAGCAGTCTGATAGTAACAGTACGCGGCGAAGGATATATGATAGCAAAAGGAGATAGCCATGAGTAAAATATCACTTAGAATGAGAGTGACACTGATATCGGCAGTGACACTGATTGCAGCCTGCCTTCTGCTGGCGGCACTTATTATATACAGCTCTAAAGTCTTGATCATAGATTTCACTTCTAGTCCAAAATCCGAAAGTACTCAGGTAAGCTCTGAAGATGATCAGGATTCCACAGTAGAATTCGAATACACATATCCCGGACGAAAGTTTTATCGCTACGTCGATATATCCATCCTTGCTGTGCTGGGAGCGGGAGTAGTAGCTGTATATTTCGCGACGGGTTTTGCACTAAGGCCAGTAAATACTCTGTGCAGCAAGATTTCAGAGATAGATGTCACAAAAACTGGACAGCGGATAGACGATTTTACTGCCGGAAAAGAGCTAAATGATTTAAAGACTGCGTTTAATCAGCTTCTCGAAAGAACAGACGAGGCTATTCAGAGGGAGAAGAGATTTTCTGCCGGTGCCGCCCATGAACTGAAGACGCCTCTTACTATCATAAAAACAAACCTGGATGTGATCAGGCTATCAGATAAGCCTACTGACGAGGAATATGCCCAGACGATAAGCGTGGTAGAAGATCAGACAGATCGCATGACAAAGCTTGTAAAGGATCTTTTTGCGATGACGGCTCTCGAGGGATACGAGATATCTGATACTGTGCACCTGGATTTAATGATGGGCCAAATCGTAGATGAGTGCAAGGCACTGGCACCTGACATACACTGGCAGATTTCGCTGTCTCCATGCACTGTTACGGCTAATGAGGTCATGATAAAGCATGCCCTCTCGAATCTCGTGCAGAATGCTGTAAAGTACAATACCGCAGATGGATCAATAGCTGTATCTGTGCGAAACGACGAAACAGCCTGCATCGTAGAAGTGGCCGACACAGGCATAGGTATATCAGAGGAGGCGGCGCAGCATATATTCGAGCCGTTCTACAGGGAGGATAAATCCCGCAGCCGCAAGATAGGAGGCGCCGGACTGGGACTTGCTATAGCGTATGATATAATAACCGATCATGGGGGCACGATTACTTATCATCCGAACCAGACGCAGGGAAGTGTGTTTGTGGTTAAGTTGCAGAAGCATTCTTTGTCTCAGTCTTGCTGCGCTGCAGATTGAAGCCGGATGAAATAGCGCCCTTTTTACAGGCATTGATGCAGGCACCGCATCTGATGCATTCGGTCGAATTGATATTTTTGGTGATCTCAACTCCCATCTTGCATTGTCTCTCGCATTGCTTGCAGCCTATGCATCTTGATCTGTCAAGATGCATCTGATAGAAGCTGAATCTGTTGAAGAGAGAGTAGATAGCACCCAGCGGACAGATGTATTTACAGAACGGTCTGTAGATAAAAATCGAGAGTGCCACGATTATTATAAGGATGGATACCTTCCAGCGGAACAGAAATCCTATTACGGAACGAAGTCCGGTGTTGAGAAGAACAAGCGGGATTCCTCCCTCCAGGGTACCAGCCGGACAGATCAGCTTGCAGAAATACGGTGCCGAGGTGCCGTATTCGTCCCGAAGAAAAAGGGGAAGCAAGATGACAAAGAGCAGTAGAATGGCGTATTTGACATAGCGGAGGGGCTTATCTATTCTCTTAGGGATTACGAGCTTAGGCACCGGAATCTTATACAGCAGATCCTGAATAAAACCAAACAGGCAGAAGAACCCACAGATCAGCCGGCCGAATATGACTCCGAAGAACAGCAGGATACCAGTCACATAGGCAGGAAACCTGAGCTTGCCCTTGCCAAGCTCCGCCTGCAGGGAACCTATAGGACAGGCACCGACTGCCCCGGGGCAGGAGTAGCAGTTCAGTCCCGGAACGCACGCCTGCTTCGTAGCACCCTTATATATACTTCCGGTAAAAAATCCCTTGATATTCAGATTAGTAAGCAGTGCGGCAGCTGCCTGTATTATATGCCGCTTCATCTCAGTTATCTTCATATGATCACCCGATTCCTATACATTCCAGACAAACATTGATTGCTTTGGTGAGAACAATCTGATTCTCATGGTTGAATACGCCGATAGTAATAAGAACTACAGAGGCTGCAATCAATAGTATTCTCGCATTATTTATAATGGATTTTTTCATTTTGCCACCTCTGATTCTGATCCTTCTGCTGATATCATAGAAAGACGCTTGTACAGTTCCTTTGTATATTTGTCCTTGCTTCTGGAGCCGACTATAGGATCTCCCAGTACATTTCCATTGGAGTCTACAAAAAGAGTGGTAGGCACGCCGGACACCTTGTTTAATACGGTCTTATTCAGCTTATCATCCGGAAGCAGAGCCTTAAAGTCACAATTGTTTTTCTTTAGTATCTTTTTTGCTAGATCGGCTTCTTCTTTACCATCGACGCAGATTGAGATGAGATCGGTGTCTTTAGGCAGAGATTTGTACAGCTCTCCCAGATCTTTCATTTCCGCCTTGCAAGGATCGCAGTAGGTCGCCCAGATATTTACCATCGTTATCTTGTTTTTGGCGAATACGTCCTGGTTTACAGCCGTTCCATCGAGCGTTTTGGCATTGAATTGTCCGATATTCTGGATTCGGTTCTTAGCGGACCCTGAGTCAGCCTTTTCGGCCGGGAATATACAGATATCTTTTTTCATAGTCTCGATATTATTGACCAGATTTTGTAGGGATTTTTCCTCCGATTTATCAAGCTTTAAATCCTGATAATCTTTATTATAGGCAAAATAATAGTGATCCGAGCCTATTTTGGCAATCTCGTCTATATGAGAAAATGTGGATTTCATCCTCTTCGTTATGCTGGCGGCATCTTTTTTGTCCTTGTCACCAGGGATTCGTACGACCATGACATAGGGAAATGTATATTTCTTTATATTTGCATCATATTTTTTCTGGACAGCCTCAACTTCTTCGTCTGGGGCGTCATTTGGAATAGAATTAAACAGTCTGTAGGCTGCATTAGTCATGTAATAGTATTCGAAACCGTATTCTGTATCAGAGACTCCCAGTGAGTTCACCTGTAGAAGGCTTCCCTTTTTAATCAGACTCAGCACATCCTTGTTTTTTATATTAATACCTACTCCTGCGCTCTTGCTATAATAGCCATTGTCCGCAGAGCTGTCGAATCTGTCTCCGGAAACATCCACCAGGCTATTAGCTTGATCTACAGAGTTCAGATAATAGCCATGGTCATTCTTGTATGCCTTGTTTCCTTTTGAAGCGCATCCGGTGGCTGACGTTATACATATTGATGCTGCGAGGATGCCGATTATTGCTTTTTTAGCTAGTCTTTTCATGTTTTACCTCTTCCTAGTGTATTTACTACTTGTTTCATCTGACGAAACAATAGTAGCAGATACAAGGTTAAGAGAAGGTTAAGACACGAAAAGACTTTTTATATCATACTTTTTCCAGATACCTATTATGGCTATAGAGATCCATGCTAAGTTAGGATCAGAGATCCAGGCCGTGTCTGGTAATATGAAAAGTGATGATCATTATCATCGCTATGACACGCATCAGCTCAATGTTCGAAGCTCTTTGCTTTCTGGGGGCGTTCATTCTTTAACACCCCTTCTTCCCGTTCTTATGGTCTTCTATCGAGCATGACGGCATATCCTTCCCGTACTCTCTGAGTCCTACCTTCTCAGGATCTAAAGTGATGCTCCCGTCCTCCAGGACAAAAGCAGGAATTCCTATGTCGCCTATGGCCTTGCTGTGGTCGAACTCGCTTCTGTTATCCCGAAGCGAGATGAACTCGTGCATGTATCTTACATTCGTTCCGATGTCGATGTATCTGAACTCGTCTTCTCTTCCCTCTATCTGCTCCTTTACATAGTCACAGTAGGGGCATGTCTTTAATCCGTAAATAGTAATCATAATACCTCCTTGATCACTTCTTTCTGACTGATATATAAAGCATCGGAGAGTTTGTAATTCTTGACTAACATAAATATCTGTATCAAGAATACTCTTATTATCGTATATCCAATAGTCTTTTTCAAGTGAAAAATTCTTAGTATTCCCGAATATGAAAGCGTGAAAAGCCTGCTTGATACACTGCTTATAGCGCTAGATGGAAAAATATGACTGAAAGTGCTATTCTTATCGGTGGAAGCATTAAAATCTGAATTTGCCGTGGAGGTGTCGTTATGAAAAACATCAGGAGACTTATTTCAGCAGTGGCAGTATCAGCTGTCATTATAACCGGATGCGGAGCGGAGAAACAGCCTGTCAGAAAAGAACGGGTGAAAACTGAATCAGAAACTGAAGAACAGCATCTGGAAAAAGAGGAAGAACCATATAGGTTTGTAAATCCTGAAGGCAACACTCTTGAGACCCGGATAAATCCGCCTGAGGGCTATACAAGGACTGATGAGAAGAAGGACAGCCTTGGAGAGTTCCTGAGGAACTATGAGATGAAGCCGGATGGCAGTCCTGTGCTTGCGTATAATGGTCATGAGACCATGAACCAGAACGGACATATTGCGGTATTTGATCTGCCGTTGGAGAATGTCAACCTGCAGCAGTGTGCGGACTCAATAATGAGGGTATATGCCGAGTATTATCGGAGCATAGGACAGGATGAAAAGATAGCCTTTCATTTTACGAATGGCTTCCTGGCATCATACTCTAAATGGAAGCAGGGGTACAGAATATCGGTGAATGGTAATAATGTCTCATGGGTGAAGTCAGCGAAACCAGATGATTCTGATGAGACATTCATCAGGTATCTGCACATGGTTTTCAATTATGCCGGGACTGCTTCGATGGCTACTGAATGCAGACCGGTTAAGCTGAAAGATATCAGGATTGGCGACGTATTCCTCCGAGCCGGTTCACCGGGGCATGTGCTGATGGTTGTGGACACAGCTAAGAATAAGGAAAGAAAAACAGCTTTTCTTCTTGCACAGGGCTTCATGCCTGCACAGAACTTCCATGTCCTGAAAAATCACGGGGATGATCCGTGGTATTATGAGGACGATGTAGATTATTCTGATGAAAAGAAGGTGTATTCGATCGGCAGCGAAATTCTGGAGAGACCTGAATACTGAAAGGTTGTCAGGATGATTACGAAGATACGATTTACCTGCCATGGTAATATATGCAGAACTGAATGTGTGTGATAACAGATTCAGAGAATGTTGTGGTGTAGCATTTGAGAAAATAACAGAGAGGTGATTATGACAACAGAGGGAGCAATAGTAATCGCGATTATAATTCTGGTATTGATCATTGCAGTGGGACTTGCGTTTCTTCTCGTCAGACTCGCAAAGAGTGACAGGAAGATCAATCCGGTTCTTACAGTGATCCTGATCCTGGTGGTAATTGGAGCAGGGTATGCGCTGATCAATGGTGGAAGGGATTCTTTTCTCAAGGCAGATCTGACTCCGGACAGTCAGGAGAAGACGGACTACTGGCCGAGAGATACAATGATACTTCAGGAGATAAATGATCTCGAACCATTGCAGGAGAAATCATGGAAGAAGCTGTCACCAGATGAAAAGGTGGCAGCCCTGCAGAAGGTGGCTGATATCGAGAGCAGACACCTGGGGATTGACGAAGCAACAGAGATAAAGGTGAAGAGACAGAAGCTGCCATATACGAGGATAGGTCAGTTCAATCCAACGGATCAGAGCGTGGCAGTCAACAGCATTTATCTGGATCAGGGTACTCCGTATCTTCTGATCAATACGACCTGTCACGAGGTCTATCACGGATATGAGATGTATCTAGTCGATGCAATGGCAGACAGGAAGATTTCGAGAAGGCAGCATACCTATGACAAGGCTCAGCAGTATCTGAATGAGTTATCCAACTACAAGGATGACAGTGCAGACTTCGCAGGGTATTATGGACAGGCGTGCGAAGCAGATGCAAGAACTTATGCAGAGGACGCGGTGATGAGCTACCGTTCTCAGATAAACGCACACTATGGCAGGAATGCCATCAACAACAAGCAGAAGAAATATCTGATCAAAGATCCGGGAACAAACGAGATGTTTTATGTGATGCCGGATCTGGATAATGTTGATGGAACAAATAGATGAAAAGTTTTTTGAGGTGCTGAAATGGATAGTCAGATATATCTGCCACAATCAGAAAAACTGAATATAGGCTATCTGTCACATGCATTTGATAATAAGAGCGAATGCTACAAATTGTTCTGGTTTCAGGCGATAATAAGAAAAGTAGCCGCAGGCCAGACAGAGATTACATTCGACGAGCTGGTAGACGATATGATAGCGGATGCCTGGTATATGGTGACAGAGTATCATCTGAATCTTGGACCAAGGGATAATCTGGAGGCAGCGGTCAATTATATCTATAATCTCAGAGGCTTTCGTCCTTCGGAAAAGAAAGAAGTCATTCTGGATTATTTGCAAAATACAGATGATCCAGAAGTATTAAGGTACAAGAGGATCCTTATTTCAAATGTACCATACAGACTCCAGTCACCATTCATGCAGACCGATACTGCATTCTGGAATGCAGGACAGAAGAAGCTCGCAGAAAAGATAAATCAGTTCGATCATCTGATATATTATTTTGAAAAGATAAATGGACTCGGATCCATAATCATAGTACAGGAAGCCTGGGCGGATTATATAATAGCTAATCAGCTGATACTTGAGGGCTGGCTCAAATGCGATATGATAGAATATCTGCAAAAGAGAAATCCAAGCGTTCCTGGAATCTCAGATAAGATTGAACCACCGCAGGAACGTAAGCTTGCAGATGTACAGAAATACTGGAAACTTCTTATCAGCATCAGGGATATTCATGAGATATATGACAATGAAGAACTGCATAAGAATGATATTTCGATAGACCATTTTGTGCCGTGGTCGTATGTGGCACATGATGAATTCTGGAATCTGCATCCTACGACAAGAAGTATAAACAGCAGTAAGAGCAATAACTTGCCAGAATGGGATGCTTATTTCAAATCATACGCAGACCTAGAGTTTATGTCATACCAGATGATGTGGAAAAATGAGGCGCTTCATACTCAGTTTGATAAATGCTCTAGAGAACATCTGAATAATGCTGATATAAGGCAGAGGTTATATCGTCAGGGATTATCACAGAGTGAATTCGAGACACAGCTTGAAAATGTCATAAGGCCTGTCTATGAGTCTGCACTTCAATGCGGATTCAGACAGTGGGTTTATAAAGAGTATGCACATGAACGAAACGATTGATTACTATGAAAAGAATGCCAATGATTTTGTATCATCGACTCAAAGAATAGATTTCCATGAGATACAGGATTATTTCCTAAGTTTCATTCCAAAGGATGGACATATACTGGATTTTGGATGTGGTGCAGGAAGAGATACAAAGTATTTTCTGGACAGAGGATTCAGTGTTGAGGCAATTGATGGTTCAGAAGAAATGTGCAAAGTCGCATCTGCATATGCTGGGATTAAAGTCAGACATATGATGTTTGAAGATTTGGACGAAAAAGGAAGGTATGATGGTATCTGGGCGTGTGCTTCGATACTTCATGTGCCATCGTTACAGTTGCCGGGTATAATTGTAAAAATGGCGGCAGCGTTAAAGCCTGATGGCGTGATGTATATTTCATTCAAGTACGGCAGTTTTGAGGGAGAACGAAATGGGAGGTTCTTTACAGATCAGACAGAAGAGTCTCTAAAAAGCATCTTCGACCTGGTTAATAGTAAACTGAAAAGCTATAGGCTAGATGCAAAAAAAGTTTGGATAACTGAGGATGTAAGAAAAGACAGAGATGAGAGATGGTTGAATGTTATATTATGGAATTTTTTAACTCATGCTTCTTGATGGTGAGATTCGGAACACGTGTGTTCCATATCTCACATGGCCGCATTTCTGATAGAACCGAGGTAAAGATATGCAGTATGAAAAGATCTACAATTGCAAAGATGATGCAGAAGCCGCAGTGATTCTTGGTATGCTTAGTGCGTCCGGGATAACAGGAATGAGTCGTGATGTGAAGCAGGGAGATATCCTGAATGTGATGTCAGGAACAACTCTGTATGGCAATGAGATATGCGTTCCGAAGGAAGATGCTGACAGGGCAAGAAAGCTGATGAAGGAGTATGATTCTTCTGGGACTCAGGAAGATCCAAAGGATAAGCCGAAGGTTAGAGTGCCCTATCTTATCCTGACGATAGTATTTGTAGTGGCAGTGATATTTGCGATAGTTCATGGCTGATATATGGAATCTGGAGATGTTGGTAGAGACCAGCATCTTTTTTTATTTGGCCGGTTCTGTTAAAATAGGCTCATTGAAAAGTTTATGAAATGAGGCATGTGATATGACTATAGAGGAACGAGCAGATAAAGCAGCAGAACTGAAAGCTACGGGAAAGTGCAACTGCACCCAGTCGGTACTGAAGGTTTTTGAAGATGTGCTGCCGGTTGATGATGAGACACTTATGAAGATGTCAGCAGGATTTGCTGCAGGTATGGGTGGAATGCAGTCTACATGTGGAGCTCTGATCGGAGCGGTGATGGTAGCAGGAATTTTATCTGATGGCAATGCTACGGCAGGTCATTCGAGAAAAATGGTTGCTGATTTTGAAAAGAACTGTGGGGCGACGGTATGTAAGGATCTGAAAGGACTTGATACAGGAAAGCCTCTTTGTGAATGTCCGGATTGTGTCAGAAACGCAGTAATGGCACTGGGCAGGCAGGGAGCTTACAGCAGAAGAGCAGAACTATATCGTCGATGTGCTGATGAAGTGGATTAAGAAACGACGAGGCCCGGTCTGCATGTCTTGTAAGGAATATGAGGATTACATTGAGGAGCAGGAACTACGGAAGAAGTGATCTTGATGGAAGAGAAAGAACGCACAAGAGCAGAGCTTCATAGTGAGCTTGTTCAGACCATAGTAAATATGGGCTATCCAGCTGAATTCGGAGATGCTATTGCAAAGCAGCTGGGTACAGAGAATACCATGCAGAGGATGATAGGTTATCTGCACCGGATGCAGCCGCAGTCAGCAGAAGAAATTGCAGATGAAATGATTGCAATCTGTGATGATCGTGACCGCTGGCGTAAGAAGAAGGAAGCTGAATTCTACAATCAGAAGTATAATGAGTTGATCCGGAATGGTCTGGAAAGTGAGGATGATGACAATGATTAAATGCATGATAGTCGGAGCTGGTGGTGCGATAGGAGCAATTGGCAGATATCTTATGGGACTACTTCCTATGAATCCGGAGAACGGATTTCCACTGAAGACTTTTCTTATCAATGTAATCGGTTGCTTTATTATAGGAATCATAGCAGCACTGGCGGATAAGAATGCAGTAAATCCGAACCTGGTTCTGCTGATCAAGGTAGGAATCTGTGGAGGCTTTACTACTTTTTCTTCATTTGCGCTTGAGACAGAGGGACTGATTGCAAAAGGCTCTACAGGAGTTGCATTGATGTATGTGATCCTGAGTCTCGTCTGTGGAGTGCTGGCAGTATTTGCAGCTGAGAAGATGATAGGAAATATATGAAAAATGTATAGAATGGAGGCAGACACAATGAATGAGATTATTCAGAACATGGTAGACCGCAGGAGCATCAGGAAGTTTGATCCTGACAGGATGCCGTCAAAGGAGGACATCGAGCAGATCATTACAGCGGGGCTTTATGCACCGAACGGCAGAGGAAAACAGTCATCAATCATAGTGGCAGTGACTGATAAAAAGACGAGAGATGCGATATCAGAAGCCAATCGCAAGATAGGCGGATGGGATGAAGGCTTTGATCCTTTCTATGGCGCGCCGGTAATCCTTATAGTGCTTTCAGACAGGACTGTTCCGACACACGTATATGATGGCAGCCTCACCATTGGGAATATGCTCAATGCTGCACCATCACTTGGGCTGGGAGGTATATGGATTCATCGTGCCAAGGAAGAGTTTGATTCTGATGAAGGAAAGAAGTTCCTGGCAGATCATGGTATCACAGGTGAATGGGAAGGAATAGGGCATGTTGCTATCGGATATGCGGATGGAGAGGCTGCACCGGCAGCAGACCGCAAGGATGACAGAGTGATCTGGGTGGAATAAATACGATTTTATATGTAATTTCCGGGCCGATGGTGATAGAACCGGAAAGTATATCCTCGGCGGTGAAGAACTGACATTAAATGACAGAGGCGAGAGCATAATTTCATATGCCGATTATGCAATTGCTCTTGTTGATGAGATTGAGAAGGGTGATCATATCCAGCAGAGAATTTCTGTTGTAAGAGCATAAGGAAAAGTAAAAGTATCGCATGAGAAGGTAAGACAGGCTTGTTACTTTGTGGGAGACGGCTGCATAGGCTATGGAAGCTGCCTGTCAGAATGTCTACAGCAGTGTATTGATATTTCAAAAACACCTGCAGTGATAGATCAGAACCGATGCCTGCATTGTGGCAGATGTGTACCTGTATGCCCAGTTCAGGTGATAAGAAAAGTCGGATAAAACTTTACACATATATGTTTAGGTGGGTGCTGCTTCGGCGGCACTCTTTTTTTGTGTGGGAGATTCTGATACAATAACAGTCAGAATAAGGAGGCTTTATCAATGGCGGAAATGACAAAGACCATGAAACTTCATATACATCCTGATGAAGCAGGTGTAGCACTGCTAAAAGAGCTTACCGTAAAGTATTCCTGTGCCTGCAATTATGTCTCAGAGTATGTCTTTGATCATGGATTCATCCTGAACTTTATGGAACTCCAGAAAGCTCTTTACAATGATGTCCGCAGGGAATGCGGTCTGAAATCCCAGTTTACGATATCATCGTTAAAGACTGTCACCGCCAGATATAAGACCATCAGGACACAGCTTGCCAAAAAGCCGTATAAGTATCAGAATGGAAATGGTGACTGGCAGTTTATACCCCGCACTCTTGAATGGCTCACAAAGCCTGTCAGTTTCAGGAGACCACAGGCTGATCTGGTAAGAGGACGGGATTACAGCTTCGTGAACGGGGCATCCGGTGAAAAACTGCTGTCACTCAACACCCTTGGCGGACGTATAAAAGTGACGTTTGACATACCTGACTGTTTTGAAGAGTACTTTGACGGTAGCTGGTCGTTCGGCACGGGAAAGATAGTAAGCCTTCTCGGTGAGTGGTACTTCCATATCCCTGTAACAAAGACGACTGACGAGGAGCTGACTCCCGACAATGTAAAACATGTCGTGGGGCTTGACCGTGGCCTGCGTTTTATTGTCACAGGCTATGACGAAGGTGGAAACACGACCTTTATCAGCGGAAAGGATGTCATGGCAAAGCGTGACCGTTTCCAGAAGGTAAGGGACGAGCTTCAGGCTAAAGGTACAAAGTCTGCAAAAAGAGCACTCAAGCGCATCTCAGGACGAGAGAACCGCTGGATATTTGACGTAAACCATCAGATATCTAAGACACTCGTTGACAGATATGGCAGCGGGACGCTTTTTGCAGTAGAAGACCTTGCAGGCGTAAGTTTCAGTGAAGAGAACCTTTCCAACCGTACTAAGAAGCAGAGGAAGGATCTCCGCACATGGTCATTCTACCAGCTGGAACAGTTTCTTACATACAAAGCAGAAGCCGTAGGCTCGGAAGTTCTTGAGGTGAAGCCCGACTATACCTCGCAGAGATGCCCAAAGTGTGGGCGTATCTTAAAGGCAAACCGACATCACGAGATACATGAGTATATCTGCGACTGTTGCGGCTACCGCTCTAACGATGACCGTGTAGGAGCCATGAACATCCAGCTTCTGGGAACGATGTACCTTTCTAGGGATATGCATCCCAGGTTTGGCGCACGCAAAGAAAAATAACATATTTCTGTCGGGCATATCCTGACGGAACTAAAAAACGGGTCTCGTCAATGACCCGGCGATGTATCCGCAGTCTCCTGTACCGGAGGATGCTACGTCAAAAGCATAGTCTGGAAGACATTATGTACGTTAGGACCAGATGAGCGAGATACAAACTCAAAGACCATATTGGGATGGAGACCCGACAAGCCTCGCCCCTTTATGGGGCGGGGTAATTGACAAAGGGGATATGGTCAGGGATGCAAAGCAGAAGTCGTGGATAGATCCACAGCTCAATATATTTGATTTTATCTCTAGATAATAGTGAAATACTATTTGTTCAGATTTTACCTTACTTTATTCAGCTTATTCTGGTCTATTCTGCCGTTAGCAATTGCATTGTTTACCCAGAGCTTCAGGGCTTCGACTCCCATTGATATCTTCTGTAGCTGATCCTGTATGCGGGCAAAATCTTCGTATTCATCTTCTGTGATCTCGCCATCAGCGGTGATCTCGATCATGCGGTCTTTCTTTTTCTCAAGGTCATTAAGTGAATCGAGCGTCTTGAGGGTGATTTCAGACAGGGAGTGCAGCTTTACCTCTGGAATTGACTGCCGGCCGATAGCGCACTCATGGGCACAGTAGTAATTGATGAGATCAGGACGCCTGTATGCCTGAGCCATCTCAAGAATATCCTCGGCCTGGGGATCGGTATCGCCGTATTCTATTTTTTCCAGACGGCTTTCTGATACAGTTTCCATAAGGTCAGCGGCCTGTGCGCGTGTCAGATTGAGCTCATCTCTTATCTGGAAGTAAATATTTTTATCTGTCTTCGTTGATTTCTTTCCCATAGATCCAGGCCTCCTCCGCCTGTCCTCAACATTATATCATTTTAATTCTCCGATTTGGGGAATTAGACTATCTTTTTTCCTCGAATCAGTTGTTTATTATCCTGTATGCTGGGTGTATCATCAGATCATACAGAAGAAAAGCAGATGATTGGAGGACAAAATGATTACGTTATTCTGTATCTTTATAATCGGAGCTGTGTTTGTAGGGCTGATAAAGCTGGTATTTGGTCTGATCGGAGCGATGTTTCGACTGATACCGACAATCATTGTATTCATAGTGCTGGCAGGTCTGCTCTGCCTGGTGTTCTGACGGAGGTAAAAAAAACTACTATGACAGATGAAGTTTATGATAGGGATAAAGAAGTAAGAGAGGCAGAGATAGCCGGCGAGAGAGCATATTACTAAAAGTTTCTGAGGTATACCCTAGTGGGTTTTATGTGATGCTCTAAACAATGGGGATTTCAATAAGGCCAGATGGTATTTTCAATGCATGTATAATTTTTAAAGGTTAAAATATCCATCTGAGAGTGCTATAATGGCTGTAAGTGATTCAGATAGACTGAGGAGAAAATGTATGCCAGTGAAGATTGATAATATTAAGATTTTGAACGAAACACTTGATATCTGCAATAAAGGCTTTTATTCGCAGGCAGATATCAGGAAACCATTAAAACTCACAAAGAATGAAATGTGTGAGATCAGAGTATATCTGCCTGATGATATTGAAAACTTAAAGTCAGATACCGGCAGGGATGGCAAGAAAATACCTGAGACAAGCTGTGAGAATGCAGATTCATATACTGTGGCAAGGCAGCTTGCAGATTCAGGACTATCTGACAGGAATATACTTGTACTGAATCTTGCGAATGCTGTACATCCTGGAGGTGGAGTCAGGCGTGGTGCAAGAGCCCAGGAAGAGGATCTCTGTAGGAAGAGTTCTCTTCTTATCTCTCTTGAGAGTGAGACAGCAGAGAGATATTATGCTTACAACATGAGTATCCATACGTTAATGGGGTCAGATGCTGTGATGATCACTCCGAATGTAGAGATTATTAGAGATGAGAATTATCACCTGCTTGATAATACTTCAGTCGTATCTGTAATGACATGCGCAGCGCCTAATGTAAGAGAAGGCTTTGACGGGATGACCGAAAGTGAGTATAAGACAATGCTATACAATCGGGCAGTGGCGATGCTTTCGGTAGCAGCATATGAGAAATATGATGTGATAGTTATGGGAGCCTTTGGCTGTGGAGCTTTTGCAAATGATGCAAGAGTTGTAGCAGACATTTTCTACAAGGCTATAAAGGCTTTTTCGTATAAAGGAGAAGGTGCGGATAAGCTGTTCAAGAAGATAGGTTTTGCAGTGCTCGATAATGCGAGAAATCATTACTACAATTTCGAACAGTTTTCAAAATATTTTGGATGAAGGGTACTTTCTTGAATTAAAGATGCATCTGCAAATCCAGAATGTTATTCGGGTGTGTAATGATATGCAGGACAATATAGGCGTTTAGCATAGTTAGGAGGAGCCGGATATGTCACAGTCACCATTTGACCAGTTTACGAGAGCGGTAAAGGAGAATGTCAGGAATATTGATGTTGATTCTCTGAAGAAAAATGCAGCAAAAGCAGGAGATGCAATCAGCAAGAATGCAGCTCAGGCAGGGAAGGTAATCAACAAGAAAGCAGGTGAGATTAAGGATGCTGCATCCTCGGCCAAAAAGGATATAGAGGATAAGGTAACAGAGCTTGACAGGATGCTAGAAAAATCAATCACCGATTATAATGAAGCATATACTCTGATGAACGATAAGGGGATGCAGCTGTACGTGGAGAGATGTCGTTCGGTTGATACGATCACCTTTATCGAATCTCTGATAAAAAGTATTGCTAATCATCCTAAGTCATTTGATTCTGATTTTGAAGAAATAAAGGTCAATAGGAAAAAATTTAAAGATGCCTGTGAGTTTGCAGATAGGGAACTAAATGAGGCAAGGAAAGCAGCAGGAAGTGCAGGAGCAGGTCTTGCGGCCGGTGCAACAGTAGCAATGATGGCTCCGACAGTTGCAATGTGGATAGCAACTACGTTCGGGACAGCTTCGACTGGAGTAGCAATTTCAACGCTATCAGGTGCTGCAGCAGAGAGTGCAGCTCTTGCCTGGCTAGGTGGCGGAGCAGTTGCTGCAGGTGGCGGTGGAATGGCTGCTGGAAATGCCCTTCTTGCTCTTGCAGGACCAGTTGGTTGGACCATTGCCGGTGCGACGTTGCTTACATCTATCATTCTTTTCTCTAAGAACAAGATGAAGCTGAACAAGGAAAAGAATGAAGAGATAGAAGAGGTAAAAAAGAATACTGAAAAAGTAAAGGAATTGGATGCGGAGATCAAAAAGATTCTCGATTCGACAGCATTATTGAGAAGCAATCTGAATACATCATACTCCGAGGCTATGTCTATGTATGGTAAGGATTATATGACATTCAGTGCTGATCAAAAACAGCTGCTTGGAAGCCTTGTCAATAACACGAAGGCTCTGTCCGTACTGTTTGATAAGAATGTTCAATAGTAGGGGAACGAAATATGCTGAAAGATTATTTTAAGAATATTTCGATAGACGATCTTCTTAATATGCCAATTGATGAATGCTATAAGGATATCATGGCAAAGTTTGAAAAAATCCAGGATTCCATTGGAGCAATGGTACAAAAGGATGACAGTAAAAGTCTTACAGCTGTGAAGATTGGTTCTGTTCTGACATTTGCTATTATCAATAAAATCGCTCATGGGCAGAATCTTAAGGATTTTACAAAAGAGGACTGGGCAGATATTGCTGATTCCGTAAATCAGTATGCTATATGTATGGCTGATGAGGACTATAGCGTCTTCATATTCACATTGTATGCGAACTATATTGATGTATCAGCAGGATGGGTTGAAGACAGATGTTCTGAGGCAACGATAACTTCAATAAGAGCACTTGCAGAAGAAATTAGATCAGAATCTGATGAGTTCAAGAATGGTGATGTTGATGAAGTCCACTATACGGAAGATTGTCTGTGGACATGCCTTGAGGCTATGATAAAACTCACATCGGCTACAGTTGGATCTTTGGAAGGGCAGGAGATGTCTGAACTGGCTGAAGCCTGTGAAACAATGGCTTTTGAGTATGGGAGACTTGTACTGTACAGAAAAGAACAGGCAATTCTACAGGAATTTCTTAATGACCAGCGTTGGCTGGATGATGAGCTGAAAAAGAAATATGATTTATACATTTCAGAAGTCAATAGGCAAAGCGAGATCTTTATGGGGCTCATAGAAAATGCATTTGCACCGGATTTTAAATCTCGATTGAATAATTCAGTTCATCTGGCTCAATTAACAGGAGTGAAAGAGCAGGATATTTTAAAAAACGTAAACGATGTTGATGCTTTTTTCCTTGATTAAGTTCTTAGACATCTAGTTAGTATAATTTTTAAAAGTATTATCTGACAACACTCATTTTTATGTGCTTCATTTTATTAAAATAGGCATAGTAGATAAAAAACAGGAGACGACAAATGGCCCGGAAAATACTTATAGTAGTTGACATGCAGAATGATTTCATAGACGGAGCTCTCGGCACAAAGGAAGCCGTGGCGATTGTTCCATCAGTGATTAAAAAGATAAAGAGTTATCCGAAGGAAGATGTGTTTGCTACACGTGATACGCATCCTGAGAACTACATGGATACGCAGGAGGGGAAATATCTACCTGTTCCTCACTGTATCAAAGGTACTGATGGGTGGCAGATAAGACAAGAGATTGCTGACATTATCGATGAGGATAATGCGATCGACAAGCCGACATTCGGTTCAGTGAAACTGGCAGAAAAGATCAGTGAGCTAGCGGCAGCAGAGGATATTGAGATAGAACTTGTCGGACTCTGCACGGATATTTGTGTGGTAAGCAATGCGCTTCTTCTGAAAGCATACCTGCCTGAAGTGAAGATATCGGTCGATCCTTCATGCTGTGCGGGCGTGACGCCAGAGAAGCATGAGGCAGCTCTGGAGACTATGAGGTCATGCCAGATACAAGGGATATAAAGAGATGTCAGATATGAAACCTGTATATGATGGCATGGATATGTTTGAAATCACAGATTTTAATGATACCCGGCTCGATGTTTATGCAAGGCTTAGCGAGACACAGCTGTTTCATTACTATGAACCGGACGAGGGTCTGTTTGTGGCGGAGAGTCCGAAGGTGATATCGAGGGCTCTGCTGGCCGGGTATGAGCCGGTATCCATGCTCATAGAGAAAAAGGAACTGGAACAGAATCTGGTCGAACTGCAGCACGAGATGGGTGACAGGACTGCTATACTGCAAAGTGTTCCGGTTTATGTGGCTGATACTGAGACACTGCATCATCTGCCGGGCTATAGCCTCATCCGTGGGATGTTGTGTGCTTTTCGCAGGAAAAAACGGCAGCCGGTTGAAAAGATGTTAGATAAAATAGGAGTGACCGGCAGACTTGCTGTTCTTGAGAGTGTAGTGAATCCTACAAATGTCGGAGCCATATTCCGCTCGGCGGCTGCCATGGGGATGGATGCGGTGATAGTCACATCTGATTCGAGTGACCCGCTGTACAGGAGAGCGGCAAGAGTCAGCATGGGAACTGTTTTTCAGATACCTTGGACGTATATCAATATAGATGACTGGGCTGAGAATGGTATAGAAACTCTGCACAGACATGGATTTTCTGTTGTGACGATGGCATTGAGAGATGATGCGATTCCTATAAATGATCCTGCACTTAAAGCGGCGAACAGGCTCGCTGTAGTCCTGGGTTCAGAAGGCCCCGGATTACGAGAAGAGACGATCGTCGAGAGCGATTATAAGGTGATCATCCCTATGTCAAATGGTGTAGATTCCCTCAATGTCGCGGCGGCAAGTGCGGTAGCGTTCTGGGAATTAAGAAAGAAATGAGCATACTATGAAGAATGCAACGCTTTTAGACGATGAACCATTCTTTCATCTGCAGCTGAAATATGAAGGGGACAGTCTTGTCTCGCACCGACTTATGCCACACGTGGTGTTGGCTTCTAAGTCTCCGCGTAGAAAAAGCTGTTTGGTATACTCCCATATGTTGCATCAGCTCTACTACATGGTAGGACGCTTGTGATAGATGGACTTGATGCGAAGATCCATCCGCTTCTTCTCAGATATCTGATCAATGTCTTTAGTTTATATTCAAACACCACCAGAAGCTGACACAAGAGATGACGTGAGGGAGCAACAGCAAAAGGAAACAAAGAGAAACAAAGGGGAATAGCTACCAAAAACAAGGAAAAATAAAGCAGATTGTTTTGTCTAATTTTCACTAAAATTTCTGAGCGGTGGTTATTTTTGTGCAAAACACACAAAAACAACCATTAAAAACTATGGAATATCACCAACAAATAAGGAAAACGTTTACCCAAAAAGTGGTTGCTAACCAGGGGAAATTAATATAAAATTCAAAAACATAAGAGAGAAACAGTGCACAGTTTCAGAACCGATTAGTTTCTATATTGTTTTTTAAGGAGTTTTATATGGAAAAGCTAAGAAAACTTTTTGTTTCAATGCTGCTGATGGCACTAATCATTGCGGCAGTATCACCGGCGGCAGTATATGCGGCTGACAGCAAAACAGATAACGGTGACATGAGACTAGTGTATGCTAATGTACCGGATGATTGGAAGAACCCTTGTCTTTGGGCATGGAATGAAGCGGGAGATCAGGCTTATGAAGCCTGGCCAGGAGAGGCGATGACACCAGATAGCAATAATAAGGGGTGGTATTACATTTATGCTCCATCATGGGCAGACCATATTATTGTTAATGCGAATGCTGGCGGGACACAAACGTCAGAAATTGTTCTTAAGGATGGAAACACATGGGTCACAGTAAAGGATAAAGACCATGCTGAGGCCGTGACAGAACAACAGACGAAAGGAAATCTCCCTAAATACGAAGAAACATTTAAAATTCATGTCAAGGTTGATGACAGCTGGAAGGAACCAAATTTGTGGGCTTGGTCGGCGCCAGATGGAAAAAATGCATTTGATAAGTGGCCAGGTGTGGCTCTTATGTCCGGAGAAAAATGGTACACGGGGAAAGCACCTACCTGGGTCAATTCAATTATTGTTAATGCTAATGGTGGGGATGTGAAAACAGAAGATATTTCAGTAGATCCTGCAGAGCTATGGCTGACAGTTGACAAGGATGGTAAGTATGATTTGAGCTATGTAGATCCTGAAAAAGCATCAGTTCCTAATATCACAGTGAGAGTAAAGGCCCCGTCAGACTGGAAATCTCCGAATCTTTGGGCCTGGTCAGCGCCAGATGGAACAAATGCATTTGCATCATGGCCAGGAGAAACGCTTGAAGAGAAGGACGGCTGGCTTACAAAAGAAGTTCCGGGTTGGGTGAATTCTATCATAGTCAATGGAAATAATGGCGACATACAGACGCAGGATATAAGCGTAGATGCTGGTAAGGATGTGTGGGTAGTAGTAACATCGGCTGACAAAAACCAGGTGTACTACGAAGAACCTAAAGACGCAGAGGCCACGTCAACTTCAGAAACGGTTGATGAGGAAACAGACAAGCCTGATACATCTAAAAAACAGAGTAAAACAACGCCGGTTATACCGATTACAGTTGTAGTTATAATAGCCGTCGCAGTAATCTGCATAGTAGTTGTGGCAAGAAAAAAGAAAAATAAGGCATAATTTTAAGGAAGGCATTATGACAAAAAAGATTATCTCTCTAATATTGAGCGCTACTGTAGCAGTCAGTACTATTTTGACAGGATGTTCCGGTGCAAGTGGAGGATCTTCTTCAAAGGCATCGGATCCAAATACGATTGTTATCTGGCATGATAAGGAAGATGCAGTGGCAGACGTATTGAAGAAGCAGTTGGACACGTTGAGTCCGGATATAAACATAAAGCTGGAGAAGAAAACAGATCTAACGGAATCCCTTAAAATGGTGGGAGATGATCCTAAGTCGGCTCCTGATATGTATATATTTGCGCATGACAAGATTGGCGTATATGCGGAAATGGGGATTCTAGCCCCAATAACAGATATAATCCCGAAGAAGGATCTCACAGCATATATGGATAAAACTATAGAGGCGGCTACTTATAAAGGAGAGATTTATCAGCTGCCAATTTATTATGAAACACTTCTGTTTATGTACAACAGGTTATACATGAAGGATGAAGATGTTCCAAAGACAACTGAAGAATTATATAAGTATATGCAGTCACACACTAGTGGTGGTCATTATGGCTTTGTTGAGCAGCATAGTACGCCATATTATGCTGCCGGATGGATTAACGGTTTTGGTGGACAGATTCTCGATGACAATGGTAAACCACACCTTAACTCTGAACAGGTAGAAAATGCGCTTTCTTATCATAAAAAATTTGTGAAAATGATGCCTGGGGAAACAGAGTATTCAACAGTGAATACTCTGTTCTCAGAAGGAATGGCACATTCCACGATAGCAGGTCCATGGATGGTTCCTACAGTAAAGGAAAAGGGTATGGATGTTGGAGTTGCAGCTATGCCTACTATTGATGAAACAGGAACACCGATAGCTCCTTACATGGGAGTACAGGGCGTACAGGTACTGAAAAATGCAGCAAAAAATAAGACGAAGGCAGTGAAAAAAGTGCTTGAAGTACTTATGAAACCGGAAGTTGAAGTAGAGCTTGCAAATGCTAGTGGATGTGCACCAGCAAACGAATCATGCTATGACCTTGATGACATAAAGAATGATGAGGTCGTTATGATGATGAAACAAACAGCAGATAATGCTGTACCAATGCCTAATCTCCCTGAAATGGATGTTATGTGGACGGCGTTGGGTGATCTGCTTACAGATGTCAATATGAGTGGAGAGGACATAAAGACAAGCGCGGATAAGGCACAGCAGAAAGCGGAGAGTCTTATCAAAAGTATGCAGTAAAGGAATTTATGCTATGAATAGTAAGAACAGGAAACAGACATTGCAATGCTATGCCTGGGCGGCTCCGTCGCTTATACTTATAGCAGTTATCGTGATTTTTCCAATACTATACACAGGGTATATCTCTTTTACAAATATGAATGTGTATCATTGGAACAATTACTCGTTTATAGGACTGAAGAATTATAAGGATGCACTTTTTGTATTTGATAGTGGATTCCTGAAATCATTGTTCTGGACAATAGCTTGGACTGTAGTTAGCATGGCACTACAGCTGGTTATTGCATTTCTTTTGGCGAGTCTATTGAATATGAAAGGTCTTAAACTAAAAAATGTTTACAAGACACTTCTCATATTTCCATGGGCTATGCCAGGATATGTATCTATACTCCTGTGGAAGACAGGAATGTTTAATTCACAGTTCGGACTATTGAATCAGTGGATAGGAAAGCTCGGATTTGCGCCGATACGATGGCTCAATACTGACACTGGAGCGTTCTGGTGGTGTACGATAGTCAATCTGTGGCTTGCACTTCCATTTATGATCACGATTATAGATGGTGCGCTCCAAAGTGTCGAAAAGAGTTTTTACGAAAGTGCACTTCTGGACGGTGCGAACTGGTTCGAGAGGACATTCTACATTACGATACCTATGATAAAGCCGATTATCGGACCATCTGTAGTCATTACGGTGTTTACTACATTCAAACAGTTTGATGTGGTGTATCTTCTGACCAGACAGGTAGGGGCGAAGACCGGAGCTGATTTCTCTACAATCATGACATATGCGTATGAGAATGCATTTATCACCAATAATTATGGATATAGCTCAGCAGTATCGATAATAATATTTGTTCTTCTGCTGATATTTTCTCTTGCCATTAACAGAAATACATCAAGGGCTGGAAAGTGAGGGTACAATGTCAATGACCAGGAAAACAAAGACGGTATTAGGCCTCACTCTGGCCAATATCCTTCTCATAGTGCTGTGCTTTATAACGCTAGTGCCGATACTATATGCACTCTCTGTATCATTTAATGCGGATAACAGCCTGCTGAGTGCAGATTTTTCATTTATCCCAAAGCATTTTACATTCAGAAACTATAGGGCGGTATTTGTGGATGAGCCTATAATGCTGTGGTTTAAAAACAGCATTATTCTTGCCGTTGTGACTCTCGTGATATCGCTTGGTACAGGAATTCCGGCTGCGTATGTTTTTTCGAGAAAGAAATTCCCAGGTAGGAAGCCGATACTTAGGATGCTGATATTACTATATGCATTCCCATCGCTTCTTTCAATGACAGCATTATACAAGCTGATGAGGCCGATGGGGCTCATCAATACCAAGCCAGGGCTTATCATAGTATATACTGGAACGGAAGCAGTATTTGCATTATGGAATATGAAAGGCTACTTTGATACGATCCCGTATGAGATTGAAGAAGCGGCAATGATAGATGGTGCGAGTCCTATACAGATTGTATGGAGAATTGTTATGCCTCTGGCAAAACCTACGATAGCAGTTACAGCAATGATGGTTCTTATATACGTCTGGAATGAATACATATTTGCGGTTAACTTTATGACAGGCTCAGATACATATACGCTGGCGGCAGGACTCTATTCTCTTCAGGCTAATGAGATGCAGGGAAACTGGCCTATATTTGCAGCAGCTTCAATAGTGATATCGATTCCTATACTGATCGTATTCTTTGCATTACAGAAAAATATGACAACCGGCCTTACATCAGGCGGTGTGAAAGGATAATATGGATAAAAGCGCAATACTTCATATACCAATGTCGCAATACGCATATGGTATTGATGAGGATACTATTACAATACGCTTGCGAACGGCTCACGGAGATATCCGGAATTGTAATCTGTACTATGGAGACCGCTCATGCAGGGTGACGCCGGTTATTTTTACGACAGTAGAAATGGAAAGGGTCATAGAATGTGAAAGATATGATTACTTTGAAGCTACACTGGAGAAAGTCTATAAGAGGCTTGACTATTATTTTGAGCTAAATGACGGCACGGAAACCTGTCTTTATTATGGAGACTGCTTCTGCAAAGAGCCAGTAGATGACAGGTCAGAATATTTCCAGTTTCCATTTAATCATAGAGCAGATATTGTCTCGCCTCCGGACTGGGCAAAGGATGCTGTAGTCTATAATATCTTTCCTGACAGTTTCGCGACATCAGCCAGATATATAAGCGGGCAGTCAACGGTATGCGATTATGATGGGATAGATGTTCATGGAAAGCTCGGTGGTACGATAAAAGGTATTACGGAGAACGTGGATTACCTTGATGACCTGGGCATAAATACCATTTATATCAATCCGATATTTACGGCAGGAGAGTATCATAAATATGATCTGCTCGATTACTATCATATAGATCCGTGCTTTGGTACTAATGAGGATTTCCGTGAATTAGTACAGGAATATCACAGGCATGATATCAGAGTGATCATAGATGGCGTTTTCAATCACTGTGGCTGGAAATTCAAGGCGTTTGAAGATGTGGTAAGAAAAGGGAAGGAATCCAAGTATGTAGACTGGTTCTACGGACTTCAATTTCCTGTTATCAGACCGGACGATCCGGAAGAATATCCCAGTTATGACTGCTTTGGTTACGAGCGTATGATGCCGAAACTTAATATGGCAAATCCTGAAACAGCAGAATACTTCTGCAATGTAGGAAGATACTGGGTTAGGGAATTTGATATAGACGGCTGGAGACTCGATGTCGCAGATGAGATAAATGATGATTTCTGGAGAGCATTCAGAAAGGCAGTTAAGGCCGAAAAGGCAGATGCAATACTGATTGGTGAAGTATGGCCGACAGCCAATCACTGGCTTAATGGAGACATGTTTGATTCGACCATGAATTATGATTTCAGAAAGCATTGCAGACGTTTCTTTGCAGAGAAGTCTATAGATGCCAGCGAGTTTGCAGACCGAGTAGCAGATATGTATATGAGATACAGAAAACAGACAGTATTTGCACAGCTGAATGTGCTTGATACACATGATGTCAGCCGCTTTTTATCAGTATGCAATGGAGATGTATCAAGCTATAAAGCCGCTGTCTTTTTTCAGATGACATTCCCTGGTATGCCTACGATTTTTTATGGCGACGAAAATGGACTTGAAGGAATTCTCGAAGCGGATTACCGCAGACCGATGGATTGGAATGGCAAGGGAGAACTGTATGATTTTTTCAGGGATATTATAGCCGTAAGGAAAAAACACTCGCCCCTGCAGGACGGTGATTTTCGTATAGTTCAGGCAGATAAAAATAGTGAAGTATTTATATATGAGCGTTATAATGCTGATATGGTAATAAGGGCTATAATAAATATGTCTGATGATACTATAAGTCTTAAAGATTCAGATAATTACGGTGATGTGATATATCAGAATGGTTTTGAAAACGGTAGTCTGGGTGGTAAGGGCTTTATTCTGCTAGAAAGGTGACATATGTCTGTTACGATAAGAGATGTAGCAAAGGCAGCAGGTACATCTGCCGCAACGGTTTCAAAGGTGATGAATGGATCATATTCGATTTCGCAGGAGACTACTGATCGTGTCAACAAGGTCATGGAGGAACTTGATTATCACCCGAACCTCAGAGCCAGAAATCTGGCACATAAATCCAGCATGACTGTGGTCTTTGTGACGACACTCGGAAGAAATGTGGGGTTTCAGAATCCTCATATGTTTGAGATGATGTGTGGGATTGAGCATACTCTGTCTAAAAAAGGCTATTCTCTTATCATAAAAAGTATGATGCCTGAAGAGGCTGTGGACTATGTCAGGCAGTCTTTTGAAACAAAATCGGCAGATGGATTCATACTTCATGCGTCAGTCATATCACAGGAGCTTGATGAAATGATCTATCAGAAAGAGATACCTCATCTGGTTATAGGAATGCCTGATTTTGACAGCCATTTCTGCTGGACGGATGTAGATAATAAATATGCCGGAGAAGTAGCTGCAAAGTATCTTTTGACATGTGGGTATTGTTCTGTTGCATACATAGGCGGAACAGAAAAAGATCATACATCCATGCATCGTCTTGATGGAGTTGTTTCTATCCTTAATCAGCATGATGTGATACGTCCAAAAAACTATGTTCAGTATGGTGAATCTGTGCCAGAGACAGGCTATGCAATGACAGAACAGGTGCTGTCTGGTGATAAGAGACCAGAAGCTATAATTTGTGCAAACAATTATCTGGCATATGGATGCTATAAGGCACTACATGATTTGAATATAAAAATTCCTGATGACATTGGAGTTCTCTCATTTGACGAATATCCATTTTCGCAGATTCTAGACCCTCAGCTTACAGTAGTAAATATCGACATGTATGATCTTGGAGCAGAAGCAGGTAAGACAGTTCTGCAGATAATAAAAAAACCAAAGATGCATGTACAGAGCTATATTACATATCCTACAGTGATTGAAAGAAGCTCAACAAAGAAAATACAATAGAAATGAAATTTTACGACTGTTTTTCTCGGCCAGCAGCACGGGCAGGCATTGAGTGATGCCTTATTAGGTTACTGTACATAATTAGAAAAAAATGAGTCATTGAAAGCATAAGAGACGGATTAACTGATGCCGGTTGACGCCGGCATCTTTTTTTATATGGACAGTTCTGCTAAAATATATTCGATTTGAAAAATCAGCTGAGAGGTAAGACACATGGATCTGAAGATCAAGAGAGTTTATGAAGAACCGTCACCTGAAGATGGCCTGCGTATTCTCGTAGACAGGATATGGCCGAGGGGAATAAAGAAAGAGAAGCTGGCGATGCATTCCTGGGAAAAGGAGCTGGCTCCATCAACAGAACTCAGAAAATGGTATGGACATGATCCGGAAAAATATGAGGAGTTCAGGGCCAGATATTTTGCGGAGCTGGACAGTAATAGTGCTGCTATTGATTTTATTGACAGGATCAGGGGCTATGATGGCACGATAACACTGATTTTTTCAGCAAAAGACATGGAGCACAGCAATGCAGCGGTGCTTGCTGACTGGATGGGGAGACATTTAGGAACTATATGATGCAGGCCAGAGATAAAAATGAATGCAGACAATGGGCACTTGGTGACCCATTGATGGAAGAATACCATGACCATGAATGGTGTAAAATAAACCATGACGACAGATTTCAGTTCGAAATGCTGAGTCTGGAGGGCGCGAGTGTAGGACTGTCATGGAAGACAATACTTCACAAGAGAGAGGCGTACCGCAGGGCTTTTCATGATTTTGACATTGATAAATGTGCGGCGATGAGTGACAATGAACTCTTAGGACTGCTGGATGACACAGGACTTATCCGTAACAAGAATAAAATATTCAGTGTCAGAAACAATGCGGCAGCTGTACAGAAGATACAGCAGGAGTATGGCAGTTTCGATAAATACCTCTGGAGCTTTACTGATGGCCAGCAGATTGATGGCAAATGGAAAAGCCCGGAGGAAGTACCAGTAGTCTCTGATATTTCAAAATTTTTAAGCAAAGATATGAAAAAACGAGGCATGAAATTCGTCGGACCGATCATTACCTATTCATTTCTTCAGTCGATAGGGATCGTAAATGATCACCTGGCTGACTGTGAGTACAGATGATTTTTACGAGAACCGGGCATGTCCCGGCTCTTTTTTGACGTAAATATAATTCCGTGATAATATAGTCGTTATGAGAAAAAATGAGATAGATGAGGCCATGCGGCCGTATGTAGAGAAGGAAAAAAAGGAGAAAGAGGCGGGAGAAAAGGCTGAACAGAAGGAAGAGGAGCAGAAGGGCAAAAGCGGGGAGAATGAAGAGGATGCTGAGGGTGACGGGATCGTAGATGTCAATGGCGTCCGGAAGTTCAAGCTTGGCGAGTATTATTTTGACAGTTTCCATGAGTACAGGGACGGTAAGGCAGACCTGAAGAAGATCCACCTGATCGAAGAAAAAATAGACCTGACTGACCCGCAGATGGTGCTTCGCCTGTATAATACGATAAGGGACGGGCAGATCTCTTTTAAGACGAAGATAGGCGAAGACTATTTTTCGCATATAGGGGATATGGTGGCTGATAAGTCTGTAGGACTGCTGAAGGATAAGGAAGTCGTGGATTCTGCGGAGCAGAAAGTCCGCCCGCAGAGATACCTCGGAATGGTCGTTATCACAGCGGCGGTCGTGCTTTTTTCGTATTTCGGATTCAATCAGCTGGATGATTACCTGAATACCAGGAGGCTTAAGAACCTGCAGGCGCAGACGAATACGCAGACGGCGGACAGTTCCGGTAAGGCTTCGGCTGAAAAGTCGGCAGAGCTCAAGGGCAAGGATCCATTCAAAAGGACTAAGGCTGTTAAGGAAAAAGACCTGAAGGTCCTGAAAGACTATAAAGAGCTCAAGGCACAGAACCCGAACCTGATCGGCTGGCTGAAGATCGACGGGACAGATGTGAACTATCCGGTCATGCAGTCAAAGGACAATTCTTACTATCTGACACATTCGTTTGACGGGAAAAACAGTACTGCCGGTGCACTTTTCATGGATTACCGCAGTGACGCGGTAAATCCGACCACGAATACCATCATCTACGGCCATAATATGAACAATGGCTCGATGTTTGGCGGCCTGAAGAAATTTTTAAGTGAAAAATACTTCAACCAGCATACGACAATAAAGTTCGACACGATATACGAGCACCGTGAATACGAGCTTGTTGCTGTCTGCCTGGCAAAGGTGAAAAAAGCCGACGATGATTCGTTCCGTTATTATAACTTCATTCAGGCAAAAAATGAGAACGAGTGGAACGCATTCACCGAAAGCGTCGGGGCGATGGTCGTAAATGGAGGCATGAGTGTGAAGGCTGGAGACGAGCTTCTGACGCTGTCCACCTGTAACAGTTATATCGAGGACGGAAGGCTGTTTCTGCTTGCTAAACGGGTAACTGAGTAGTATAATTAACTTTGTATGAATTTGCGCATTTATATATAGGGTAGGAAACTAGATGAAGAAGAGTACGAGAACAGGGTGGATTTTGATCACTCTGGCGCTGGTTATGGGGGTGTGGATCTTCACATCGCATAATTCACAGGCAGACCAGACTACAAACGCAGGATTAGTCTTGAGCGATGACGGTTCGAGACTGAAGTCGTATCAGGGTTCTGGCGGTTCTGTCACGGTTCCTTCAGGAGTCACGACTATAGATGCCGGGGTCTTTGCAAATAACACCTCGATCACGAATGTCAGCCTTCCGAGCTCGGTTACGACACTTGGAAGCAGGGTATTTTCGGGAGCTACGAATCTGAGAAGTGTAACGCTTGGCAGAGTCACGAGCATTCCGGCAAGCACCTTCCAGAACTGCATGAGTCTGACGCAGGTATCCATTCCGTCGACAGTTACGAGCATTGGCAGCCAGGCATTTTACGGATGTGCGGCTCTTGGGTCGGTTTCGGTGCCAGGCGGCGTGTCGAGCATCTCGGCAAATGCCTTCGGTGAATGCAATAACCTGACATCCATTTCAGCGTCGAACAGTTTTTATTCATCGTATGATGGATGCCTGTATAACGCTTCGGGTTCGAGACTTATACTGGTCCCGCCAGGAAAGTCATCGATCTCATTTTCAAATAACCTGAGAACTATCGGAGCCGGATCGTTTTCTTATAATAGGAATATCCGCACGGTATCTGTTCCGTCTTCGGCTGATGCGATAGAATCCGGTGCTTTTACGAATTCATCGGTTTCATCTATCACGATCCCGAAGTCGGTAGTGAGTATAGGATCACAGGGCAGCTGGAAGCCAAGCGAGCTTTACGGTTATCAGAACAGTGCAGCTTCGAGATTTGCTTCTGCAAACAATATCACTTTTATAGCACTTGATCCGGGAAGCGGAAGCTCTTCGAACAGCGACAATGGAAGCTCGTCAAACAGCGGCATCACGAATAACGATGATCCTGATCAGCCGGGTGATGACGATGACAGCGATTCTGATTCGAATAACGATGATCCGGATGGCCCTTCGAATGATAATAACGGAGGATCCGGAAATAACAGCCGGAATAACAGAGGCGGTTCGAACTCGAATAGCAGCAGAAAAAATGGCAGTGCTTCAGGAAACGCCTCCTATAATAATGGCGGTTCTTCTGCAAACGGCGGCTCAGGAAGCTCGACAGCCGGTGGGCGTGGAAAGACTTACAACGGCAAGGATTACACTCCGAAGACAGCTGATACGGACTTAGATCCGAGATACGCCATGTGCGGTGTGCTCCTTCTCCTTGGTATCTTCGTGATGGTATCCGGGAATAAGAGAAAGCTGACACTGGTAAGCAAAGAAAAGAAAGAGAACTAAAAATAACCTCCCCGATGTGGCAATGCTAATTAGTTAAGGCATTGACAAGGCAGGGCCTTAAACACCGTCCACTTTTGAATAAAAGTCGGGTGGTGTTTTTTTGGTTGAAACTCTGATGTCCTTATAGTACAATAGGGCAATGAGTAAAAAGAAAAGTGATATCAAACGTGGAAATATAGATGTATCCGATCTTGAAGACCTTCCAGAGGAGCATGAGTTCAGAATAGCCCGTTATTTTGCAGACAGAGGTAAGAATGTTCGCTTCATACAGCGTAGCAACATTCCAGGAGTGCATTCACCTGACCTGTATATGGATGGACTGAACTGGGAAATGAAAAGTCCGATAGGTGACGGAAAGCATACCGTAGAGCATATTTTTCGTAAAGCTATGGATCAGTCGAAATATGTCATCATAGATCTGAGACGATGTAAGATGGAAGAATCCA
>Ga0256404_1002767_pt1 | contig 37696 bp, 32 predicted proteins | sample RumenRJG_01DNA_FD_185990 | JGI IMG/M metagenome (GOLD analysis project Ga0256404, IMG submission 185990) | Bovine rumen microbial communities from Lethbridge, Alberta, Canada - RJG_01 | ecosystem: Host-associated > Mammals > Digestive system > Stomach > Rumen | place: Canada: Alberta | collected...
CATGGGCAATGCCGACCCGGAGCTGATCCGGCAGGCGGATGATACGGCCCCGGACTGCAGCCGGGACGGGGCGGCATGGTATATCGAACATAAGATACTGGGCACTGCCCGGTAAAAGCAAAGACCGTATACCGGCATTGCCGGTATACGGTCTGTATTTTATTATTCGTCCTGCGGCTCCGGCCCGGATTCTATTCGTCCTGTGGCGCCGACGCCGGCCGGATTCTTATTCGTCCTGTGTCTCTGACTCTGACGCCGACTCTGTCCCGGTTTCCGTTTCCGTCTCCGTTTCGGATTCCGTTTCCGTTTCCGTCTGATCCGCCGCCATCTCCTCTTCCGTCCGGGTCTTGACGGTCTCTGTCTCCACCTCGGCCGCTGCCGCGCTCTCCTGCGTCTCTTTGGAGCCGCCGCCGAACAGATGGCCGAAATAATCGGATCGCAGCACATTCGTGCAGTAATCGATCTTCGCGTGAACGAGCCGGTTGATATTTCTCACATAATCATCCGGTATCGCCTCGCTCGCGTTGGTCGCCGTAAAGGTCTGCGTGGAAGCAATGTAGGTGCCCTTGTCTGTCTTCCAGTCGTAGTTCATATTGAAGACGAGCGGGTCCGCATCGGAAAATACGTCCCGTCCCGGAAACAGCCGTGAATCCCATTCCGTACCGAACAGATTCGAAAGTGTCGGCACGATATCAAGACTGCTTGTCGGCTTGTCCACCGCAATCGGGTCACGGTCTTCCAGGCAGCCGCTCCAGATAATAAGGCGGCTGTGATCGCGCTGCAGGTAATTCTCGACATCATACCCGTACAGCTCCGAGAGATTCGTCATCTCGCCCGGCGCCGACGTGCTGTCCAGCCCATACGGATAGGAATCGGAACTCAGCACAATCACCGTGTCGTCGGCGATGCCCTTTTCCTCCAGCTGGCTGACCAGATAGGACATGGCATCCTCCAGTTCCAGATTGCAGGCGATGTAAGATTTTACCGTATCCGAGCAGTCCAGGTCCGCGACACGGTTCCAGTTCTTGATTGTCATCGCGTTGCCGTCCGGTGTATAGGAACTGTGTCCGCTGATCGTCATATAGTAGACGTTGAAATGTTCCTGATCAATGTACTCCGGCAGCGTTCCCTTGATCATCTCGAGGTCGCTCTCCGGCCACTGCTGCGTGACATACTGTTCCATGCCGCTGCCCATCGCCATGAAGCCCTCGGAGTAGCCGAGCGCATTGTGGGTTTTGTCGCGGTTGTAGTTGGTGCCCTCGCTGTTGTGATAGGCCTTGCCCCAGTAGCCAAGCCGGTTCAGCTGACTGCCCATCGTGAAATAGTTATTGTAATCCACGATATCATCCATCGATGAGGTGCCATCCGTCGGCATCAGCCCGAAAAGGTTCTCGTATTCGCCGCCGACGGCGCCGGCGCTCGATGGCTGATAGTAATCCTGAAACTGAATGCCTTTATTGGCCAGCCGGTAGAGGGTCGGCGTCAGGTCCTCACTGATCAGTTCGCTGCTGAACGCCTCCGCGGTGATGAAAATCAGATTCTTCCCCTTGAAATAGCCGGTATATTCATTTTTCTTTGACGGTGTCTGCGAAGCGCACCAGGTATCGAGCACCTTGTAAAGGCCGGTGTCCTCTTTCGCCAACGACGCAAAGTCGATATCCATCACGCTCTCGCTGCCGGCGTCGGCGGTCTGTGTATCCGACCCGGTGCCGGGCTCAATCATATGCAGGCCGATCATGATCTCCTTGCGGATACCCGTCATCAGTCCGAAATCACCCACGGCCGTCTGAAATTCATAGCCGCTGCTGTAGGCCTTGCCATAGCCGCCTCCGTATACCGCGGCCATGCTCAGGCCGTAGGTCAGCAGAATCATCACAGCCAGGTGAACGCGGTGCAGCGCCGTCGCCTTGCGCGCCTTGTCAAACTTCGGCCCGAGAATCCAGTATGACAAAAACGGGATAAAAAACAGCAGAATATGCAGAAGTCCGCTGCCGCTGAAGATGAGCTTCGCCATATCATCATAGGAAACGTCCGCACTGCCGGCGGATCCCGGCCCGTTCAGCGTCAGGAAATGACGGTAGCTGAAATACCACACGGTAAAAAATACCGCGCCGGCCGCCATGAGCAGCGTCCGGATGTTCCTGTTGCGCTGCGGTTTTGCCGAAAAGCCGCATAAATAGGAAAAAAGGCAGCCGATGGAAACGGAAAACAGCAGAATCATCAGGACTCTGCCGAAGCTCAGCGTGCCGACTGTCGAGAGATTGAAAACGATCTCCTCGTAAAAGAGCGCAGCCGGCAGAATCAGCGACGATACCCAGCGCTTCTGCGGCTTTTTGCGCCGCTTCTGGACCTCGCCGTTGCTCATCAGCACCTTATAGACAGGCTCCGGCTCCACGAAGAAATTGCGGACCCATCGCCTGAGACGGCGCATATATTTTCTGAAATTCTTCTGCCGCTCCGGTCTTCCCCGGCCGCGCCCGCTGCGCGCCGGTCTCTTACTGCTGCGGCTGTCAGTCTCTGATTTATTCATCGTATTTCCTCTCTGCGGTCAGTAATCCAGGACAGTCAATCGGCCGCGGCTGCCATATCAGCAAGGTGCTGCGGCACCGGTTAACGTTCGAAGCTGAAATATACAATTACGGCATCTTCCGCTCTGTGCACCCAGACGCCGCTGTCTTCTCTATCTGAGCACGGGAGATCGCAGATCTCGTAGCGTCCGTATTCATGACCCGCCTTGCCTGTCTTGCCGAACTGCGCCGCACTGCCGAAATCGCCATTCAGAAAACGGACAACGGCGCCCGTCACTTCACTGATCCCGTCACTGCCGAGATACAGTTCCCGGATGCCTCTTGAAAGATAAACCGGTGTACCATTGACATTGCCGTATAAAGCCGTACCAAATCCCTTTTTTCTGACAAGCTCTTTAAGTTCGCTGAAGTCTTTCATTCCATTATCCTCCTGTATGAAAACCGCCTTGCGGAATATTATGCTCTGCACCGGAAATGGCCGTCTGCGGCCGGACCCGGTTATATACATAATACCACGAACAGGGAAAATAATCACAAATAATATGGTGCGGTTGTGTTCCGGACTTATCAATGCTAAAATTCAGTTAACAGCATTGTGAGGTGGCAGTAATGGATAGCAGAGACAACAAGCCTTATGAGAAAGTGATCGATTACGTGGAGGAACAGATTCTGAGCGGCCGTCTCCGCATCGGCGACAGGCTTCCGCCGGAGCGCAGCCTGTCGGTAATGCTCGGCATCAGCCGCGGTGCCGTCCGGGAAGGCATGAACGTCCTCGAATCGATCGGACTCGTCTCGAATATACACGGAAGCGGCAATTACATCACCGATCATTTTGACAACACGCTCACGAAACTGATGACCATGATGTACACACTGGATGCGATGTCTTTCAGGGAAATACGGGAATTCCGCTATTCCGCGGAGCGGCAGGCCATACTGCTTGCCTGCGGCAATATCACGCCGGAGCAGAAGGAAGAGCTGTACGACCAGCTCCGCATAATGGAAAACAGCCGTGACCGTGACGAACAGGCCCGGAGCGATCTGCGGATTCACTATATTATCGTGGAGGCATCCGGCAACCGGCTCGTGATCGCGAATTTCATGGCGCTCAACCAGATCATGAACAAATTTGTCAGTGAGGCGCGGTCGAGCGTCGAATACCGCAGACCGGACGAATTTCAGGATTTCCAGTACACGCACAGAAGACTGGTAGAGGCTGTATGCGCCGGCGACTATGACGCCGCGGCGAAGGCGCTGGATGATCATTTTGTCTATATCAAGGGGAACATTGAGACCTGATCTGCCCCTGTTAATCAGAAGAAATCTTCCGGACAGCACCGGAAGATTTTATTTTTATAACCTGCAAAAAGGAGGAGGAAAAAATGAGCGGTGGACCCGTAAGGAGAGAGAAACATATCAAGACAGGCGGTTCCGGCCTGCACGTCAACGGCCCGGCCGGCGGCAGCGGCAGAGGCGGCGGCGGACACATGCTGCGCGGCGGCGGCCGGACGCATTTCGGCCTGCTTGTCCTGATTCTGATTGTGTGCTTCATCATCGGCAGACACTTCGGCAATGACACAGACACGGGGGATTTCTACGGCAATCTCGCCGGTGAATTTGCCTCGCAGTACAGCACCGGCACCTACGGCAGCTGGATGAACGGCAGCGACAATACCGGTGAGCTCAACACCTCTGTGGCGGACGGCAGCCGTGCCAAACGCACGGTGCTCAGCGGCAGCGGCAATACCGCCACCGTCATGATCTACATGTGCGGCACAGACCTGGAATCCGGCAGCGGCATGGCAAGCCGCGACATCCGTGAGATGGAGGCGGCGCAGTTCGGCGATGACGTCCACGTCATTATTTATACCGGCGGCTGCCGGCAGTGGCAGACCGATGGCATCAGCAGCGAGGTCAACCAGATCTATGAAATCCGCGGCGGTGCGCTGAACTGCATCGCCGACGATATGGGCAGCAAGAACATGACAGACCCGGCCACGCTGTCCGAATTCATTCAGTGGACGGCGCAGCGCTATCCGGCTGTCCGCAATGAGCTGATCCTGTGGGATCACGGCGGCGGCTCGCTCAGCGGCTATGGCTACGACGAGAAAAACAAAGGAAGCGGATCCATGAACCTCGCCGGCATTTCCCAGGCCCTCAGCGACGGCGGCGTGACCTTCGATTTCATCGGCTTTGACGCCTGCCTGATGGCCACGGTCGAGACGGCCATGGTAACCGAACCGTATGCCGACTACCTGATCGCCTCCGAGGAGACGGAGCCCGGCACCGGCTGGTATTACACGGACTGGCTGAACCAGCTGGGCGGAGACACCTCGGTCAGCACGCTCGAGCTCGGCAAAACCATCATCGATTCCTATACTTCCGCCTGCGAATCATCCTGCCGCGGACAGTCTTCCACGCTCTCGATGACAGACCTCGCGGAATTTGCCGGGACAATTCCATCCGCGCTGACCTCATTTGCGGAGGATACGACCAATCTGATCAGGAGCGATGACTACCAGAAAGTTTCCGATGCCCGGAGCGGGACGCGTGAATTTGCCTCCGGTTACGGCATTGACCAGATCGACCTCGTTCACCTTGCGCAGCGGCTGAATACCGACGCCTCCAAGGCACTCGCGCAGGCACTGCTGAGCACCGTCAAGTACAACAGGACATCGGATGACATGGTCAATTCCTACGGGCTTTCCATTTATTTCCCGTATAAAAATATGTCGAACGTCGACGGCATGGTGGATACGTATGAAAATATCGGCATGGACGACGGCTATACGCGCTGCATCCAGGAATTTGCCTCGCTTGAGACAAGCGGACAGATCGTCGCACAAAACAGTTCCTGTTCCCTGCTGGATGTGCTGCTCAGCCAGGCCGGCAGCGCCGGCTCCCAGGCAGCGCCAGACAGCGCCGAGGCCGTTGCCGACCTGCTAAGCACCTGGCTTTCCGGCGACCGCAGCAGCATTGACGGTCTGAACGCAGACAACACCCGTTTCCTGACAGACACGCTGGATGTATCCCGCGTCTCCGACTATCTGTCGAAAAACAGTTTTGACGCCTCCGCGCTTACCTGGACCAGCAGCGGCGGCAATCAGGTGATCTCCCTGCCGCAGGATCAGTGGGATCTCGTGCAGTCGATCGACCTGTGCGTCTATGCCAGCGACGGCGAATACTACTACAACCTCGGCACCGACAACGTTTTCGATTTCGATGAGGACGGAAACCTGCTCGAGCCGCAGGATCGGACGTGGCTTGCCATCAATGACAACATCGTCTCGTATTTCCGGATCGCGACGACCGGCGACCAGTCGGATTATTCCATCACGGGCCGTGTGCCGGTTACGCTCAACGGCAGCCGGGCCGACCTGATCCTCGTATTCGATTCGGAAAACCCGGACGGCTATGTGGCCGGTGCCACCTATGACTATGTAAACGGTGAGACCGATACCGCCGCCAAGAACATCACCGCCCTGAATCCGGGCGATACGATCGGCTTTATATGCGACGGGTACGATGCGGACGGCAATACCGAAACCTTCAGCATCGGCGATACGATAACCATCGAGGACAGCATGTCCGAGCTGGAAATCGCAAATGAAGATATCGGCGATATGGACTACGACGCCATGTACTGTTTTACCGATATTTACGGTCACAAATATTACACGCCGGTTATTCAGAAATAAGACAGGCAGCCGTTTTTCCATGACAAAAGGCGCTCTGCAGATTTGCATCATGCAGAGCGCCTTCTTTATGTCCTTCTCATTCCTCCGACCGCGACATCAGATAGCCGATCATCTTCTCCATCGCAGGCGAAATCCATTTGTCCTTGTGATAAATCAGCTGCAGCTGCGTCTCCACCGGGCAGTCATCCACCGGCAGATACACGATCTCGCCGCGCTCGATATACGGCTGCGTCACAAAATCCGGCAGCAGTGAAATGCCGGCGTCCGCCGCAGCCAGAGCGCAGAGCTGGCTGACATTGCCCATCTCCAGCACCGGATGCATCTCCAGCGACTGCTGCGCGAGGCGGTCTTCCATCACCTTGCGGTAGCTCATGCCCTTCTCCGTCATCAGCAGCGGCTGCGAAAGGAGGTCCGCCACGTGCAGGCTCTCCCGCCCGGCAAGCGGGTTGTTCCGGTTGGCCACAAAATGTACGGGGATCGTGACATCGCTCCGGATAATATACTGACTGCTGTAGATCGGACTGTCCAGCGTCAGGACGAGATCCGTCTCGTTGTGATCCAGCATGCTGAACATCTCCTGCGTTCCCGCCGTTGTAATGCGCAGCGTGATACCCGGATACTGTTTCCAGAACGCCGCAAACGGCTCACCGAAAAGCCAGCCGGTCAGCGAATCCGGCGCGGCGAGCCGCACGAGACCGCGCACCTCGCTGTCATCCCGGAGCTTCTCCATCAGTTCATTTTCCAGCTTCACAAGACTGCGCGAAAACAGCAGCACCTCACGTCCCTTGTCTGTCAGCGCGATCGTGTGGTTGACACGTTCAAACAGCATGCAGCCGAGTTCCTGCTCGAGCTGGCGGATCTGGAAAGAAACCGTCGGCTGGGAATACCCCTGTATCTCCGCGGCCTTTGTAAAACTGCCGAGTTCCGCGGCCAGCATAAAAGTTTTCAAGCATTTATCATCCATATCTTCACCATAAATTTTGCAAATGTTCTTTTTTTAATATATACTTTACCCCGGATATTTTCAAGAAATCAATAAGGAATGGTGACAAAGATGAGCAGACAGACAGTAAAACTGATCGCAGTTGATATGGATTTCACACTGCTTGATGATAACAAGCAGGTTTCGCCGGCCAGTCTGGCGGCAATCCGTTTCGCCGCGGCACGCGGCGTGCAGATCGTACCCGACACGGGCCGTGCGCCGCGCAGCATTCCCGGCGAACTGCTTGCCATGCCGGAAATTCAATACGCCATCACCATGAACGGCTCCCGCGTCGACCGCCTGCGCCCTGGAAAGGAGCTCCTGGCTGCCAATGCCATCCCATACGAGACGGCGATCCCTCTGCTGCAGGCCCTGAAGACAGAGGAGACTTTGCTGACCCTGTTTATCGACGGCGTCCCTTATATCAACCGGGACGAATATCCGAAGATCCGGCAATTTGTGCGGCCGGAGGATATCCGCTACATGATGGAATCCCGCACGCCGACCGATTCTGTAATGGAAGAACTCGCCAAGGCGCCTGACCGCCTCTTTAAGATTTCGGTCCTGATTCCGCACTGCGCCGACAAAGAAGCCATGAAAAACAGCATCCGCATAAAATTTCCGACCGTCAGCGTCGCCGAATCCAACCGCGTCATAGAAATCACCGATGCCGCAGCTGACAAGGGAAATGCCGTGCTGCAGCTGGCCGGCCTGCTCGGTATCGCGCCGGAGGAGACGGCCGCCATCGGCGATTCCAACAACGACCTTTCGATGATTCAGAAAGCCGGCGTGGGCGCGGCCATGCAGAATGCCTCGCCGGACGTAAAAGCCGCTGCCGATTTCATCACCGAGGCCGACAACAACCACGACGGAGCGGCGGAGGCGATCTACCGTCTCCTCAGGCTTTGATTTTTCCTTTATGCAAAAAGGGCGTATCCGCATGCGACATGTGTCCGGTTTCCCGGATACACTTCGCGCGGATACGCCTTTTTTATATTTTAACTTACCGGCCGGATTTCAAACATCCAGCCCAGCCGTATGCTGCCTGCCGGTATCTCCGTCATGCGGTCTTTCCATCCATCCGCACACCGCAGATACAGCCTGCCGTCCTCACGGCGCGCGCCATAGCAGAGCAGATGATGATTTCCGTACACCGGGTGGCGGCGCAGCTCCAGATAGGCAAAGCTTCCGCGCTGCAGAGCACGCAGGAGATTGCCGGCTGTCAGAAGACGCCGCACGCCGACCCGCGCGCGGCAGCCGCATGCGCGCAGACAGCGCTGCAGCATGATGCCCGCCAGCAGATCCGACGTGCCGCCAAAGCGATGCAGCAGATCAATATTGTAATAAATCAGACTGTGCCTGCCGATCGCGGCACATTTCAGAAAAACCTTTTCCGGTGCGGCCTCGCTCCTGCCCTGCCCGCGCCGCAGCGTCAGCACGGCGTTGGCCGCGGCCGTCGGTCCGCAGTGGCGCAGATAGCGGCGGTTTCCGGCCTGCGCGAACTGCCCCGTCGTGCAGTAGGCTCCCCGGCCGGACCACGGATCCGGGCAGCTGCCGTATCTCTTCATGTATCGCATACCATGCCGTTTATTTTTCTGCCGGTGCCTGTGCGGATGCCGGGTTCTGTTCCGATGCGGCTGCCGAAGACGGCGCCGGGTTCTGTTCCGGTGCGGCATCTGCTTCGGAAACCGATGACGACTCTGCCGCCGAACCCGCCGCAGTGTCTGCCCCGGAAACCGGCGTCTTATCTGCCGCGGTATCCGATGCCTTATCGGCCGCTGAGACCGGTGCGGCGTCTGCCGCAGAATCCGCTTTCTTATCTGCCGCGGTATCCGTCTTCTTGCCGCTTTCCTCTTCATCCGTCAGATCATCCAGCGTAATCGTCACCAGATCATCATGGGTCGGATTCTCCATCCGGGCAATCCGGCGCGCCTGATTGGTCACGATGTCCTCGAAGATATTGCGCACCTCACGGCCGTTGGCAAAATTCTCCGTCCGCTGCATCTTCCGCAGCGAAACCATCTCCCGCACATGCTTGCGGACATCCTCATCCAGCACATACTCGTATTTGCGGCAGTCCAGATCAAAAATCTGCATCAGCTCATCGACCGTGTAATCCGGAAACTCGATGTATCTGTTAAAACGGGATTTGAGACCCGGGTTGCTGTTAATAAACTTCTCCATCGGTTTCGTATAGCCGGCCACGATGACAATCAGGTTGTCGCGCTTGTCCTCCATCGCCTTAAGCAGCGTGTCAATGGCCTCCTGTCCGAACGGGTCATCCCGCTGCGCCAGCGCATAGGCCTCATCGATAAAGAGGACACCGCCCTCCGCCTTTTTGATCTGCTCCTGCGTCTTGATCGCCGTCTGGCCGACGTATCCGGCAACCAGACCGGAACGGTCGGTCTCCACAAGCTGCCCGCCGGTGAGAATGCCGATCTTCTTGTACATCCGGGAAAGGATGCGGGCGACGGTCGTCTTGCCCGTACCCGGATTGCCCGTAAATACCATATGCAGCGACACCGGTACATATTTCAGGCCCTGATCCTTGCGCATCTTCTGGACACTGGCGAAATCCGCCAGTTCCTTCATATCATGCTTGATCTTCGTGAGACCGATCAGCTCGTTCAGTTCCTCCTCCGGATCGCGTTCGTCCTCCGCAGGCTTTTCCGGCTCTCCGGTCTCTTCCTTCTGCTGCTGTGCTTTTACCAGCTCATCGCCGAAAACATCTCTGGCCTCTTTCAGCGCATCCTGCGCATTCTTCACCGGATCCTTCACGCCGCCGGCTGAATCCGCGCCGCCGTCCGTATGCCCGCTGCCTGCCCCGGTTCCGAAGAAATCCCGGTAGACGCTTCCGTATATATCCAGCCCGGTTCCCCGGACCTTCTCGATTCTCTTTCTGTCCTCTTCGCTCAGTTTGCTCCAGTCCATGGCTGCCTCCCTTTAAAAAAGCCATATTTCCATAATAATTATATCGCACACGCATCATATGGCAAGAAAAGTATCTGACCTTGTCGATTGAATGCAATCTGAGCATTTATTTATACCCAAAGTGCTCTATAATAAAATCCGAAATACCCATCCGGCATTTCAATTCACGATCAAGGAGTCTGACAATATGAAGAAAATACTTACAGTGCAGGATATTTCCTGCCTCGGCAAATGTTCAACAACCGTAGCGCTTCCGCTCATTTCCGCCATGGGCGTGGAAACCGTTATTCTTCCGACCGCGGTGCTGTCCACGCACACCATGTTCAAGGGTTTTACCTGCAAGGACCTTTCCGATCAGATTGAGCCGATCACGGCGCATTGGAAGAAGGAAAATGTTCATTTTGACGCCATTTACACCGGATACCTCGGCACCATCGCCCAGATCGGGCAGATGGAAAAGCTTTTCGATGATTTCAAGAGCAAGGACACGCTGATTTTCATCGATCCGGTCATGGCAGATAACGGAAAGCTCTACCCGGCTTTCAATATGGATTATGTGAAGAAGAACGCGGAGCTTTGCGGCAAGGCCGATATCATCGTGCCGAACATCACCGAAGCTTCCCTGATGACCGGTATGCCGTACAAGGAGCACTACGATGAGCAGTACATCAAGGATCTGCTTGACGGACTCACAAAGCTCGGTGCGAAGATCGCCGTCCTGACAGGTGTTTCCCTGAGCGAGGGCAAAACCGGCGTTTACGGCTATGACACGGAGAAGAAAGAGTATTTCAAATACCAGAACGACCGCGTCGATGCTTCCTATCACGGAACCGGCGATATCTTCTCGAGCGTCTGCGTCGGTGCGATAATGAACGGCCTTAGCTGGCAGCAGGCGATGAAAATCGCGGCCGATTACACGGCACAGACGATCAAGGTTACAGTGGAAAATCCGGAGAAGCCGTGGTACGGTGTTGACTTCGAGACGACCATCCCGATCCTGACAGATATTATCAGAGCTTACAGATACTATTAAAAAGTCTGATGATTGTACAGCCCTGCAGGGGGCATTATAGCCTTGACTTATAATTTCAGAATTGTATATAATCAGACTGAAGCAGCGGCGCTTTAAGACCCGGTCTTGAAGCGCCGTTTAACCATCATAAGATTTTTTCAGGAGACTGCAGATGTTTGATTTTTCAGAGATACATGAAGAATGCGGTGTCTTCGGCATCCGTATGCCGGAGGAGACCGATGTGGCCCAGCTCGCCTACGCCGGACTGACAGCCCTGCAGCACAGGGGACAGGAAGCGGCCGGCATCGCCGTCAACCGCGACCGGACAATCCGGTGCCGCAAAGATCTGGGACTGGTCAAGGATGTTTTCGACCAGCGTACTATGGAAGAACTGGGAACGGGTACGATGGCCATCGGCCACGACCGCTATTCCACCAGCGGATCTTCCGTGACACGGCAGAACGCACAGCCGATGCTGATCAAGCACATCAAGGGTCAGCTCGCCATCGTGCACAACGGCAATCTTGTCAATTCCATGCAGCTGCGCAAGCGGCTCGAACTCGACGGCTGCATTTTCCATTCCACCAGCGATACCGAGGTAATCGCCTATATCATCACCCGTGCCCGCATCCACTGCGGTTCCATCGAGATGGCGCTGAACCACGCGATGGATTCCATCGAGGGTGCCTATTCCCTGATCATCATGTCACCGGCGAAGCTGATCGCCTGCCGCGATCCGCAGGGCTTCCGCCCGCTTTGCTACGGCATCCGTGATGACGGCGGCATCGTTTTCGCCTCGGAGAGCTGCGCGCTGGACGCTGTCGGTGCAAAGTTCGTCCGCGATCTGCTGCCGGGCGAGATCATCATCGCCGACAAGGACGGTCTCCGGACCGACCGGACGCATTGCCCGAAGGATCCGTCGACCATTCACCACTGCATATTCGAGTATATTTATTTTTCCCGTCCGGACTCAGTCGTAGACGGCATCTCAGTGCATAAGTACCGTACCGGTGCCGGACGCGCGCTGGCGAAGGAGCACCCGGTCGATGCCGATCTCGTCATCGGCGTACCGGATTCCGGCCTCGACGCGGCTGTCGGCTATTCGCACGAATCCGGCATTCCGTTTGCCCTCGGCCTGATCAAGAACAAATATATCGGCCGTACCTTCATCGCGCCGACGCAGAAAGAGCGTGCCAACCTCGTCAATCTGAAGCTGAACGCCATCCGGCCTGTGATCGAAGGCAAGCGGGTCATCCTGATCGACGATTCGATCGTGCGCGGCACCACCTCGGCAAGAATCATCTCCGTCGTCCGGGCAGCCGGCGCGAAGGAAGTGCACATGCGCATCTCGGCGCCGCCTTTCCTGAATCCGTGCTATTACGGCGTCGACATCGACTCCCGCGATCATCTGATCGCCTGTCATCATTCGGTTGACGAGATCGCCGACATCATCGGTGCCGATTCGCTCGGCTACCTGTCCATCGATGCGGCGCGCAGCCTCGCCTCCGATGTCAGCAGCGGCGGCATGTGCTGTGCCTGCTTTGACGGCAGATATTCCACGCAGATTCCGGAAGACTATTCCAAGAACAGTCTGGAATAATCAGCCGCCGTCTTTATCTTTGTCATACTCTGCCGCAGCCCCGGTGGCTGCGGCATTTTTATTTCTTCTTCCGCTTTGCTTTCCTGCCCTGCTTTTTTCCGGAAACCTTATCCGATTTTTTCTCTGCCTTCTTCTCCGCCCGTTTTTCGGCGCGCTTTTCCAGTCCTTCCTCGACCTCGTCCTTGATTTCCTGGCGCATGCGGTACTCGGCGAGCCAGACAGCGTTCTTGCTCTTGCGCTCGAACTTCTCCTTCGCGATCATATCCTCCCGCTCACGGATCTCTTTTTCCTGCTGCTCAAGTTCCTCATCGCTGAGCGTCTGCAGCATCAGCTGGCCGGCGATATTTGTCGCCTGCGTCTCCTTCTCATGGTTCTGCAGCTTTTTCTCATAGAAATAGCCAAGCAGCGAAAAGACAAACGCGCCGATAAAATTGACGATCAGGTCCTTCATCGTATCAATCAGGCCGATATCCAGATAGCCGCCCATGATGACATGCCGCTGTCCGTCACCGGTCTCGATGATCGTCTGCGTGATATCCGAGATCTTATACGGCACCTGCGAATGGTTCGGATCAAGCGTCACCGAGGAAATGCTGCTGACGATGAAATCCTTCTGCATATCCAGCTGGAAAAAGCTGTCGACAGTGAACTCGATGAATTCCCAGACGACCCCGATCGTCATCGAAAAGCAGAATGCCACCAGCGCCAGATACCCCGGTGTGAGATTGATTTCCTTTACACGCCGGTTCATGATATCGACGAGCGCAAAGCCGATCGCCGCACACAGAAAGCCGTTGAGGGTGTGCAGCATCGTATCCCATCCCGGAATCCGCGTGTAGTAATTGTTGACCTCGCCCAGAATCCACGATGCGTAGATGAAAATATAGATGATAATCTCAAAAAGCGGCGGCACCTTGACCTTCAGCTTCTCCTCAAAAAAGGCCGGCATCAGAAACAGAACCAATGCGAGCAGGCAAAGTGCGAAATTCTCATATCTTCCTTTCAGCAGACTCCGCACCGCATCGAAAATAACCAGAGTACGCAGAATCGAATAAAAGATAAAGGATTTTTTATTCAGCCGTATCCTGTCCCTCAGATGCTGTACGAATTTCCGCGGCGTAATCATGGCGTCTTCTCCCCTTCCGGTAAACTGATATTTCTTTTATTATAACGCGGTGTATTAAAAAAAGGACATGTATGAGCCTACATATCCTTGTAAATGTCTTCCAGTTCCTGCGCCGTCAGCGGCCGGTAAGCGCCGGGCGGCAGCGAGTCATCCAGCTGGAGGCTCCCTTCGCTGACCCTTTTCAGATAAATGACCGTGCGCCCCACCGCCTGGCACAGGCGTTTGACCTCATGGTACCGGCCTTCCTGCACGGTGATCAGCACAGCCTGCCGCGCCCCGGCCTCATGAAAGCCCGTATCCGCCGGGCAGCACCGCGCCCCGGCTGCCTGCGCCGCATCCAGCGGTTCGAGCACGGCCGGCAGCGCCGGCTTTGCATCGCCGATATCGAGCCCGCCGGCAAACAGCCGCACCTCTTCTTCGCCGACCGGCCCGTCCAGCTCCGCATAATACGTCTTGCTGACATGACGGCGCGGCGACGTCAGATGATGGCCGAGCGGCCCGTCATCGGTTACCAGCAGCAGTCCCTCGGTATCTTTGTCCAGACGGCCGACCGTAAAGAGCCTGCGCCGCCCGCTCTCCTCAAAATAATCAAACACCGTGCGGCTGTGTCCGTTTTTCGCCTCGCACAGGCAGCCCGCTGGTTTATTGAACATATAATACACATATTCCGCGCGGGACACCGCCTCGCCGCCGGCTGTCACGCGGTCGGCGTCTGTATCCACCTTCATCTCCGGCCTTGACGCCGGCTGTCCGTTCACGGCAATCTGCCCCTGCCGGATCATCGCCTTCACCTGGGTCCGCGTTCCCAGCCCCGCGTCCGCGAGAAATTTATCCAGTCTTATTTTTCCCAAAATCAGCCTCCGTCACATCATCGGCGTCAGAATGCGCAGCGCCATATAGAAAAACGCACGCAGCGGGTGCAGCCGGCTTTCGCCCATACGGATCTCATGCGACTGCTCTGCCGCCTCCAGAAAATCATCCCGGATTTTCAGGATTTCCTTTGCTTTATAGAGATAGGTTCCGTTTTCAAAATGCAGATACAGCGAGCGGTAGTCGAGATTCAGCGTCCCGACCGTCGCGACCCTGTCGTCGCTGACAAACACCTTCGCGTGATCAAAGCCCGGTGTGTACAGATAAATCTTCACCCCGTTGTGCGCCAGATTATAAAAATACGTCTTCGCGATATTCCAGACAATTTTCTTGTCCGGAATGCCCGGCAGAATAATCCGCACATCGACGCCGCGCTGCGCCGCCAGAATCAGCGCATTCAGCATCTCGTTGTCGATCAGCAGATACGGCGAGAAAATATAGCAGTAATTTCTTGCCTGATTTAAAATGTTGATATAGATATCCTGCCCCAGCAGCCGGTCATCCAGCGGCGTCTCCCCGTACGGCGCAATCCAACCGTCCGGACTGCCCGGCCGGACGTCCTGCGCCTCGTATATACGGTAATCATCGTCCTCGTGGCGCAGCGCGTTCCAGTTTGTCAGAAACAGCACCGTATAGCTCCAGACCGCCTTGCCGGTCACGCGGATGCAGTTGTCCTTCCATATGCCAAACGGCGAATTCACATTGATATACTCATCTGACAGGTTGATGCCGCCCGAAAAGGCGACCTTTCCGTCGATGACCAGAATCTTGCGGTGATCCCGGTGATTCATGATGCCGTTCAGGACCGGGCTGATCCGGTTGAAGGCCACCGCGTGGATGCCCATCTCCTCCAGCTGCCGCGCGTAGTCGTACGGAAGCTTGTTGATCGACCCCATGTCGTCGTAGAGCACGCGGCACAGAACACCTTCCTGCGCCTTCTCCTGCAGGATCTCCAGCATCGGCTCCCACATTTTCCCGGGTGCGATGATGAAATATTCCAGAAAAATGAATTTCTCCGCCTTTTTCATCTCCTCGAGCATGACCGGCCAGCCCTCTTCGCCAAAGCCGTAGTAGTCAAACCCCGTATTTTCATAAAACGGGAAACCGCTGCTCTCGGAAATATAGGTGAACTGCCCGGCGATGTCCGGCGCATCCGCACGCGCCGCATCCAGCACATCTGCGTCCTGCTCCAGATATTTCTGCGATTTTTCTGTCTCACTGACAATATTTTTGTAGGTCTTGCTGGAAACGCGGTCCATCACCTCGAGGAAGAGGAACACGACCGTCCCGGCCAGCGGAAATGCCAGAATAATCACAATCCACATGATATTGTAGGAATAATGGCGGCTCATGCTGATCATGCAGATCACGATCACCACGCTGACCGCACGCATGACAGCTTCGATGCCGCCGATGTAAGGCTGCAGCCGGTCAAAAAGCGCCAGAATCCATAGCAGTTCCAGAATAATCAGCAGGACGGTCACGACGATCCGCCCGATTACCAGTTTAGGTTTATTCATGTCAATCCTTTCCTCCCCATACAGAATATTATAACGGACAGGATTGTAAAAGTCTCTTTGAAAAAATATAATATTATTATACAGAAATTTCGCAGAGGAGGTCTTAACATGATATACAGAGATTTTCAGGATCTGAAGCTTTCCGCCCTCGACATGGGCGCCATGCGCCTGCCTGTCATTGACGGCAAGGACGATCAGATCGATGAACCCGCAGCCGCTGCCATGGTGGACTATGCGATGGCACATGGCATCAACTACTACGACACCGCCTGGGGCTATCACGGCGGCAATTCCGAACCGGTCATGGGCCGCGCGCTGAAGAAATATCCACGCAGCAGTTTTTATCTCGCAACGAAATTTCCGGGATACGACGTCAGAAATTTCGGCAAAACCGAGGAAATTTTCGAGAAGCAGCTGCAGCGCCTGCAGACAGACTATTTTGATTTTTACCTCTTCCACAATGTCTGCGAGACAAATATCAGGCAGTACCTGGATGACGAAAAATACGGCACCTGGTCCTATCTGATCCAGCAGAGGCGAAACGGCCGGATCCGCCATCTCGGCTTTTCCTGCCACGGCAATATGCCGGTTCTGAAGGCTTTTCTGGAAAAATACGGAAAGGACATGGAGTTCTGCCAGCTGCAGATCAACTATTTCGACTGGAAATTCCAGCATGCGAAGGAGAAGGTCGATCTTCTCCGCGAATACGGCATTCCGGTCTGGGTTATGGAACCGCTGCGCGGCGGCCGCCTGTGCCGTCTGAGCGATGAGCAGGAGGCGGTTCTCAAGGCACTTCGCCCGGAAGAGACGGCAGCGCAGTGGGCATTCCGCTTCCTGCAGAGCATCCCGGATGTCACGGTCACGCTCTCCGGCATGTCGGATATGGAGCAGCTGAAACAGAATATCGTGACTTTTGATGAGGATAAGCCGCTCGATGACAGGGAAATGGCCGGTCTCATGCAGGTGACCGACAGCATGCTCAGCGCCGGCGCCGTACCGTGCACGGCCTGCCGCTACTGCGTGAGCCACTGCCCGAAAGAACTCGATATTCCGACGATCATGGAGCTGTACAACCAGTATAAATCCACCGGCGACAAACCGGATTTCATCGCGCCGATGCAGATTGCCGCGATGCCGAAAGAGAAAAGGCCGGCGGCCTGCATCGCCTGCCGCAGCTGCGAAAAGGTCTGTCCGCAGGAGATCAAAATTTCCGAGATCATGGACACCTTTGCGCGGGCACTGGGCGAGAAAAAGGAAGAAGCCTGAAAGTTCTGAGATACAAACAGGACCGGTTCCGCGGAACCGGTCCTGTTCTTTTTCTGTCAGATATTAATTTTTCTTTTTCCCATCTGCCGGTTTACGGACTTCGGTCAGCGTCGTATTGGCCGGCTCTTTGTGCACCGCCGGGATCGAAGGCGTGATCGTCTTGACCGCCGCCGTGTTATCTGCCTTTGCAACTGGCTTCTGCGCAGCGGTCTTCTCTTCTGCCGCCGGCTTCTTCGCCGCGGTCTCTTCAGCCTTTGTCGCCGGTTTCTCTGCCGCGGTCTTCTCTGCCGCTGCCGCCGGTTTCTGCGCTGCGGCCTTCTCTTCTGCCGCTGCCGGCTTCTCTGCTGCAGTCTTCTCTTCTGCCGCCGGCTTCTTCGCCGCGGTCTTTCTGGCCGAAGCGGTCTTTGCGGCTGTCTTGCGGCGCGCCGTCTTCTTAACCGGTGCCGCCTTCACACGGGCATCCTCCGGAATCACAAGCTCCGGTGCCGCCTTTACCTCGCCGTCCGCGATCTCATCCTGCGTGAAATGCACGAATTCCTGCACCTCATCATAGGTATCCAGACGAACCGTATACATGTAGCGGCCCATCTGCGGCCAGTTAAGCTCCGGCATCTCTTCCTGCATCATCATAACCGGACCGTATTTCTCCATGATCTCCTCATGAGAATGCTGGTACGGATGGCCCTCCTTGCGTCCGGCATAGACGCAGTACTGCTCCTTGTCGGTCTTCGGCAGACGGCGCTCATCAAAAGCAACCATATCGGCCCAGATCTGATAGACATCCGTCGAATGCGCAAAGTTCATCATATCCGGCGTATAGGCACCGGCAGGGCGCATGTTGACCTCAAGGCCCGCATAGTCGCCGACCTTGCCGAGGCCGCGGCGTCCCTTCTCCAGACGGAAGAATTCAAAATGAATGAAACGGCTCTTCACGCCGAACGCCTTGACGGTGCGGCGGCCGAGCTCGCGAAGCGGCTCCGGCATATACGGGCAGACCGCATATTTCAGATTGATGTCATTGACCACCATATCCATGATTGACGGCGGCCATGCCGTCATCGACTCAAACAGCGGATCGCCGTGTGAATCCACGATGGCATCGTATGAGAAAATATGTCCGTAGACGAACTCTTCCATGACATACGGCACTTCCGGCAGATGGCTGTAGAACTCCTCCAGCTGCTGGTCATTTTCCAGCTTCCAGGTATCGGTCGCGCCGACGCCGACGTCCGGCTTGACGATGACCGGATAACCGGTTTTCTCGATAAATTTCTTCGCCGCCGCGAGCGTTGTCACGGCCTGCTGCCTTGCCGTCGGCACCTTCGCCTTGGCATACTTCTTCTTCATCAGAGACTTTTCCTTGAAATACGCGATCTGGTCGTTCTGCACGCCGGTCGTCACGTTGAAATCCGTGCGCAGACGGGCATCCAGCTCAAGCCAGTACTCGTTCATGGATTCGATCCAGTCGATCTTGCCGTATTTGAAGGAAAAAAAGGCAACTGCACGGAAAACCTGATCATAGTCCTCCAGTGAGCTGACTTTATAATATTCTGTGAGGCTGTCTTTGAGCCTGCTGTCGAGACTGTCATACGGCGCATCGCCGACGCCAAGCACTGTGACGCCGTTCTTCTTCAGGCGGTCGCAGAAATTCCAGTATGTGTATGGAAAGTTTGGTGAAATAAAAACAAAATTCATAATTATTACCTCTCTTCCTTAAAAACAACTTGTCATATTTTGGATACTGAATAATATAGTATAAAATCAGAATAAATGCAAATTATCGTCTATAAAATACAATACCCTGCAAATTCAGAGAGGTTTTGCCGCCAAAAAAGGCCATTGGTCTTCCATAGCCAATGGCCTTTACCGCGTCTCAATAGAGCCACGCTTCTATTCTGTCCTGCGCACGCTCCCGGTAATCTCTGTCTTTCATCTCCTGCCGGATCTCATACGCCTGCTCCACCTGATCGGTGATGATGCCGTCGGCATCGCCGGCCAGAATCCGGCGCAGATAGTCTTCCTCGTTGACCGTCCACACAAGCACCTTCTTGCCGCCCAGCTGCAGCATCCCGATGTTCGGACCGGCCGCCAGCTGCTCCTCGATAATCAGGTCGTCCACATTGAGTTTGGTGGTGTCGCCGAAACTCATGAAATACAGATACCCGGTTTCAAATTCCGGATACGTGCTCTCCGCGTAATCCAGCACGTCGTATTTAAGGCTGATCAGCGCCGTCTGCTGCGTCATGCCTTCCTCTTTGATAATGCTGACAACATCATCCACCATCTGCCGGTCCGCGGTTTCGCCTTTCAGTTCAACATAAAGGCGGACGTTCTGCGCCCTGGCGGTCTCCAGCAGTTCCTGAAGAGTCGGCACCGTCTCACCGTCGGCCGTGCGCAGCTGCCGGATCTCGTCCATCGTCATCTCCGACGGTTTTTTGCTGACACCGTACAGCCGTTTGAAATCGTCATCGTGATTGATGATGTACTGTCCGTCCTTCGTCCGCTGCACATCGGTCTCGCAGCCGATCACGCCGTAGGCGGCCGCCTTCTCAATGCCCTCGGCAGAATTTTCCGGTGCCAGCGTGCCGCCTGTCCGGTGCGCCACAACGCCCACCGTACTCTCTGCCGGAAACAGCGTATCGTAAAATGCGGTCATCACACCGCTGATGCCGATCAGAACGGCGGCCAGCGCTGCAATGCGGATAACCCGGCCGGTGTGTCTGCTCTTCGGCGCCCGCGGCACGCAGAGCACCGTACCATCTGTATACATACGGTAATACCGCGTCAGCTCCAGAATCCTCAGAGGTGTCATCACCTCATAGAAATAGGCAAACAGAACGCTGCCCAGCAGCGCCATGAATACGCTGAAAAATCTGGAGCCGGCAGCATTTTCCGAGGCCAGCGTTACAATCAGATCCGGCACCAGCAGGCAGACACCGATGATGGCGATGGCGGCCGCCGCGATTATCAGCATAAACAGCAGATAATGCGGGATAAAATGTTTCCAGTGCGCCTTCATCAGTTTTTTCGCGTGGGCTCCGCCCTCCTTCACAGACATGCCGTCCAGCACGATGGCATGAAGTATGAACAGATAGCGCAGTCCCTCGATCAGCATGAATACCGAAAACGCCGCATAGGGAATCAGGTAAGCCGGCGTCGCAAAGATGACGGAGGAAATGAAGTTCGGTATCGTAAGGTCCTTCGTCAGCTGCGTCGTGAAGCCGACACCGACGAGCGGCACCAGAATCGCCACATACAGAATCAGCAGCAGCCCGCGGATGCCTGTCAGTTTCCGGAACGAGCGCACCGCCGCTTTTAAAATCGCGGATGTTCTGCTCTTCTCCTCGCGCAGAATATGGCTGCTGTATATCATCTTCACGTTCAGATCAAATATCATGTAAAGGCACAGGGCGGCGATGGCCAGCAGTATCACAAGCCATCCCTGCCACGTTGTAAACAGGAACCCGAAGTCCCCCGTCGTGACCGCCTCATGCCCGGTCGATGCAATCAGGACGCCGCTCAGCATCCGGATGCCGTACAGGGCTGCCGCCAGAATCAGCCCGGAGACAATCTGGTAATACAGAATGCCCGGGATCGTCTGAAAATACGGCCAGAGCCGCCATCTCTTACCGCCGCCGCCTGAAGCGGACGGACTTTTCCCCTTATCGACTGTTGTATCCAATCCTTTCTCCCCTCTGCTCAGCTGCTTTCGCCGGCTTATTGCTTCTTGTCTGACCGACGCATGAGCCTTACCGCGCTCGTCATGCCGGACAGGTAGCCGCCGCGGAATGCTTCAAAACCAGCCTCATCATGCTCTTTAAATAAAGCCGTAAAAGCTCTGGAAGCTTCATCGTCTTTGCCGGCCATATAGGCTTTCCACTTCTCCCATGCATCGCGGGCGGCATCGTCTGCCGTATCATGTCCGTCTGTTCCCATCTATTGCGCCTCCTCTCCGCTCTTTGGCTGCATTTATTTTTTTCATTATACCAGATCACGGCTCATCCGGTTTGATAAATGCCGCCTTCATGGTATAATATTGGCTGAATCTAATTACAGGAGCGTCATCATGAAAAACGGAATTTTACTTAAAGTCATGGGCTTTATCATGTTCATCCTCGGTGCCGTGACGATGCTTGTCGGCGCGTATTCTCTGGCCGCAACGATCCGCACATCAGCCGGTCCTTTTTACGTCTTCAGTGCTGTCCTCATTCTGGCCAGCGCCGCGACGCAGCTGTTCGGCGGATACCTCGGCGTGGCCTACAGCGGCTATACGGCCGCCAGACACCACTGCGTACCGATCGCTGTGATCGTCATCGTGCTGAACCTGATCGCCGCCTTTCTGAGCAGCCGCGTCTCGGAAGCATTTTCCATCGCAAGCATCCTGCAGGGTCTGGCAGTGCCGGCACTGTATCTGCTCGGTGCATGGTTCTCGGGCCGTTCATAGGCGAAGACTAAAGATCTGAATCATCGCATTCAGGTCTTTTTTTATGCTCTGAAAAAGGCTGCGGATAAAATATCTGCGATCTGACCTTATCAAATTTATTTATTTTGGGTATTTTTAGATAACCAAAATGGTCTATAATCGAATTATCCAGTAAACAGGTATGAAATCAGGAAAACCGCGGATTCCGGTATTCATGCATTTTTGAACAAGGGGAGATTGTTATGAGTATACAGAATAAGCAGCAAACAGATGCACATGTACAGGCGCAGGCACGCACAGCTGCCGCACCTGCCGACAAGACACACGAGCTGGTCATCACCGCTCTTTTCGTGGCACTGACCTATGTTTTCACATGGCTGATCAATATCCGCCTGCCGCTGCCGGGTTCCGGCGGCCTGATTCATCTGGGCAATATTCCGCTTCTCGTCGCTGCCATGCTGTACGGCCGCAAGACGGGCGCGATCGCCGGCGGTGTCGGCATGGGACTGTTCGACCTGCTGAGCGGATGGACGCTCTGGGCACCTTTTACCTTCGTCATCGTCGGCTTCATGGGCTGGACGGTCGGCATGTTCGCCGAGAAGCAGCCGATTCACAATTACCGGCTGAACTACATCGCAGCCGTTGCCTGTGCCCTCGTGATCAAGGTGGTTGGCTACTATCTCGCCGAGATCGTCATCACCGGCAACTGGGCGGCGCCGGTCGGCTCGATTCCGGGCAATGTTCTGCAGGTTACCATCGCCGGCATCATCGTTTTCATGATTCTGCCAGCCATCCGCAGATACAGAAAAATCTGAACTCATCCGGCCTGTAAAAGGCCGATCCTCCGGGCGTAAAACGCCCGAAACAGCGAAGGACCTTTCGGTTCCGGCTGATCTGCCCTCTGGTACAGAGAGTAAGATCAGGGAGCCAAAGGTCCTTCCTTTGTGTTAGAATGAATTTGCCGTGAAACCGCAGCTGCTTCTGCATGCAAAGCAGAGCGGCATAAAAAAGGTACAGCAGGTCCTGGTTCTATAATCGGGGGAAAACTATATAACTAAGATGAAATGCCTGAAATGGTCATTAACCTGCTGTACCGGAACCGACACAAAGTATATCGGTTCATGTTTATAGTTTACACATAATTTGGGATTCATCAAGTACTTTTTAAATGTTTTTATAATTTATTGTACACTGTCAGTTTGTATGTTTCACAGCAGATGGCAGGGAACAGAAAGGCTTATTGATGGCAGATATTATTGTTATTACAGACGGGGAAAAACGCCGCGCGGCCTTCCGTGAAGGCGAGACTTATCTGGCGCTTTTCCGGCGCGCCGGCATCGCGGTGAACGCGGAATGCGGCGGGCTTGGCACCTGCGGCAAATGCACCATCGCGCTGCATAAAAACGGCGTCACGCGATATGTGCCGGCCTGCCGCACGGCCGTCGATCCGTCCTGGACCGCCGAGGTCCCGGCGCAGGCGCCGGCGGTGATCGAGGAAGAAGACGCGGGATCAGACGCCGCAAAAGTCGGTGGGAAAAGCGCCGCGCCAGACGCCGCGGCAGCCGGCAGAAGAGGCGCAGGTACAGCCTCCGCGGCAGCCGGTGAAGAAGGCGCCGCGCTGCCAGGCGGCAGTTCCTATACCGCGGCCGTCGACCTCGGCACCTCCACGGTGGCGGTCCGCGTATTTCCTTCCGGCTGCGTACGCCGCCGGCGCACCTGCACGCAGTGGAACGCTCAGCGCACCTACGGCGCCGACGTCATCACGAGAATTCAGTATATTCAGGAACATCCGGAAGGCCTTGCGGACCTGTCACAGATTCTGTGGAAACAGATTCTGAAGATGGCCTGCGGCCTGCTGCCGGAAGGCGCACACCTTGACCGGATTTTCCTTGCCGGCAACACCATCATGCAGCACATTGCAGCCGGCCTGTCGCCGGTTGGCATCGCGCACGCGCCTTTCCGGCCGGAGACGCTGTTCACTGAGGACAGCTTTTTCCCTGATCCGGTGTCCGGCACGCCGGTCTGGTACGCACCCTGTGCGGCCGGCTATGTCGGCGGCGACATCACGGCCGGCCTCTATGCTTCCGGCCTGCCCCGCAGGCGCGGCACTTTTCTCTACCTGGATATCGGCACCAACGGCGAGATGGCCCTGATCCGGGACGGGCGCATCACCTGCTGCGCGGCAGCGACCGGCCCCGCCTTCGAAGGGTCCGGCATCGCCTGCGGCATGACCGGTGTAAGCGGCGCCATAAGCCACGTCCGCTGGACGGGCAGCACGTGGCAGACCGATGTGATCGGCGGCGGGAAGGCACGCGGTATCTGCGGCTCCGGCCTGATCGAACTGCTCGCCCTGCTGGTCCGCTATCATGTGATCAGCGGAAACGGACGGCTCCTGCCGCCCGATGAACTGCCGCTCCCGTGGTCGCAGTTCATGACTGCAGATAAAAACGGCGATGCCGTCCTGCATCTGATCGGCCAAATCTGCCTGACGGCGGATGACGTGCGCACGCTGCAGCTGGCAAGAGCTGCCGTGGCCGCCGGTATCGATGTCCTGCTGAAGGAAAACGGCATCGGCCCGGCACAGATCGACGAGACGATACTCGCCGGCGGTTTCGGAACGCACCTCGACCCGCAGAGCGCAGCAGATGCCGGCATGCTGCCGGCCGGGCTTGTCTCCCGCACATCCGCCATCGGCAACGCCTCTCTCGCCGGCATCACGGCGGCCGCCGCCGATGCGCAGGCACGGGAAGAGATCCGGCAGATTCAGGAAAGCTGCACCTATCTCGAGCTGTCCGGCAGCGACCTTTTTTCGCAGTCCTACCTTGCCCATATGGACTTTTACCCGGAATACGACGAGGAAGAATAATACAATCCGGCAAAGCTGTCGGCGCAGGCCGTATTTTATTCGACAAACACCGCCGGCAATGTTAGAATAGGAACACCGGAATCCAAACAGAAAGGAAATTGAGCATATGAAGAAAATATTTATGATTGCCGCACTGGCCGCATCTCTGTGCCTTAGCGCCTGCGGCAGCTCTGCAGGCAGCTCCGCTACCGACACACAGGCCGCTTCAGCAGAAACGGAGGCCGCCGCTTCGGAGACGGAAGATGCTTCCTATCAGACACTGCTCGATGACAGCACGGCAAAGATCGAATACGTCAATGTTTTCGAGGCAAACGGACTGCAGGGCGACACCTACATGACGCTGAAGGTGAAGAACAACACCGACGAGGAGATCACCGTATCCCTCGAGGATGCCGAGATCGAAGGTGAATCCGTAACCGTAAAGCCGGGCTCCGACAACAGTCTCGCCGCCGGCAAGGAGACACAGATGACCTTCCTGATCAAGGGCTACACGATGATGCAGTTCGAGGAACTCACCTGCAAAATCAACATCCAGGACAAGAGCCTCAGCACGATCGAGGAAACCGATCCGATCACGATCATCAAGTAAAACGGATGCAGATGAAAACGGGAGAAACCGAATGCGAAAGCCTCGGTTTCTCCCGTTTTTCATATCTGTTCTGCACGGCTCTTTCTGCGTCTTCTGACACAGGCCGCCGCAGCCGCAAGAAGCGTGACGGCTGTCACCGCCAGACCGGCGCGGCTGCCGGGCGCGGTGTAACGGATTTCCACTTCGTGCGTGCCTTCCGGTACCTGAAAGCCCAGAAACGCGCCGTTTACCTTCTGTCCCTGCACTTCCTCTCCATCGATCAGGATGCGGAAATTGTCCTCGTACGGCACCGTCGTGATCAGCCACTGATCGCTGCCGGCCGTCACCGTACCGGTATAGCCGTCTCCGTCCGGCGCCGTCTGCAGGTCTGCCGCCGACTGGTACAGATCCCGGCTGGCCTGCTCATCCACCGATGCACTGCAGCATTCGATGTCCTTGATGTCGTAATCGCCCGCCCCCAGTGTCAGATCCAGCGAATCCGTTCCTTCCTGCACCTGGATGACATAGTGAAACACCTCGTTATTATTGTAATAGCGCGCATCGCTGCTGCTCAGCAGATTGCTCTCCGTACCGATGTCGATCCGGACATCTTTTTCTTTATGATTTTCAACCCGGAAAGAAATAAACAGATAATCGCCTGCCGGTTCCTCATTCCATGTCAGCGTGGTATCCATGTCCTTCGATGCTTTGACATGCAGCGTATCCTCTTCTGCCGTCACGCTGCCCTTATCTGTATCCTGCTCGTCCACCGATACCGACACCGGCTCTGTCTCCGGCGTCTGCACCGCATCTTCACTGTCCGGCACGGCGGCCGCCTCCAGCAGAGCCAGCTGCTTTTCTGCCCATGACAGATCGTCCCACTGTGCCTGCGGCATGGTCTGATCCGTCAGATAAAACACCGGTGAAACCTGTTCATTTTCATAGAGAGCCGACTGCCCTGAACCGCTGATCAGGGACCAGCCATCTACGCCGCTGCCGCCGACAAGATACTTAACGCCCATAAACCGCAGAAACAGCGGATCATTCTGCGGGTCCTGCATGAAAACATTGCGGGCGGACCGCGCAAGGCCCAGCGACTGCCGGAAATCATCATACGTCTGATTGCTCAGCGATGAATAGCAGGTCGTCAGGTTCTGCCCGGTCTCCCAGACCCGGTTCTCATTGGCATTTTCATATTCCTCGCTTCCGCGGACTTCCATCCGGTACATACTGTCATCCTCCGACAGCACCGAGTGGATCGTCCCGGCCGTATCCGTATCATGAAGCGCCTGCTCCGCCTCTGCCGTCACCCGTGTATCCATAAGGTTCGCTGTCTGTATGATACACATCAGAACCATCGCCCCCACTGCCGACGCGGCCGCGATCGCTCTCTGCCGGAGCAGATAAGTCAGCAGCAGCATCAGGCCGCAGAGCAGCATATCATACACCAGCATCTCTTTGCCCCTGTTTTTCAGGACAAACAGCAGTGTCAGACAGTAGCCGCCCAGCACGGACTGCCATTTCATTTTCCCGCTGCCCATCCACTCGAGGAAACGGGCGCAGAGCAGACACACGAGCGGCAGAAACGGGATATACGCCTTGCTGCGCGCGTACAGTCCGCCGTTGAGCACCCACGCGAAAACCGGAAAAATAAACAGAATGCAGAGCACGATCGCCAGCCATCTCTCCCGGCAGCCCCGCGTGAAAATCCAGCTGCACAGCATGACAAGCGCGATAACCGTAAGCCCCAGTCCGTAGTCGGAATACAGAAATCTGTGCACGGAAAGGTCCGGCAGGAAAAGATCGGCCGGCCCCGTCACGTCCGACCCGCTTCCGCTGCTTCTTCCGCCCAGCACGGCATAGACAATCGGTCCCAGGTAGAAAGCCGAGAGCGCGATCCCGACCAGCGCCGGCACGAACTGCCGGATGCAGATGAGCAGATACCGCCCGAACTTCTCCTGGTGAAATATTTCGCTGTTGATAAAAAGGATATAAAGAACCAGAACCGCCAGACAGGCCGGTGCGAAATAGAAGCTGTTCAGGATCATGCAGAGCGTGCCGACAGCCATCAGCACGCCGCTCCCCTTCTCCCGCCGCCGGTCGGCACCGATCAGCATCATCAGCAGAAACGGCATGTATTCGACGAACATGACCTGCGATATGGTCTGCCCGACGATGGCGAAGGACAGCATCAGCATCAGCGCCCCGATGAAGCTCTCCTTCTCACCGGTATGGCGGCGAAGCCAGAAAAAGCACAGAATGCCATCTGCCAGCTGCGTAAGCACCCCGACGATCTGGAACCAGGTTTCCATGGAGATAAAAGGAAAAAACCAGGAGAGCAGATAGAGCGGGTTGTAAAGTCCGTAATAGGCGAAATACCAGATGTTCTGCCCGCCTCCGAGTTCACTCGCGAACTGCGGGAAAAAGTTATGCGTCCTGTAAAAACGTTTTCGGAAATAATCGGCATACGCCGTATGCTGATTGATCCAGTCTTCATTCGTTCCTGCGATCGTACCGTGACGGTACTCCAGAAAAAGCACGAAAACTGCAGCCGCCGCAAAAACCAGCATGTAGATCCATACCTGCCGCCGCGCTGCAGTCTTCACCGATGTATTTTCCGCCAAAGAGTGTGCCTCCTGCTTATTGATTTTCGTCACCTATTAAAACACGCTCCCCGCGAAAAAGCAAGTTAATTCAGACTGTCTGGTGACGTTTCTTCAATGCAAACAGCGTCATCATGACAATCGCCAGCGCATAGGCCAGCTGAATGGCCAGCGACTGCAGCAGCAGGGAAATGCTGCCGCCATCCAGCTTTGTGCTGGAGGCCAGCGTCTCAACGCCCGTTTCATACCAGTAAACCGGCAGGAAATGCGCTGCCCTGACAATGCCGCTGCCCATCAGTTCAAGCGGCACAAAGACGCCGCAGAGGAAACACAGGCCCAGGCTGATAATATTGGCCAGCGCCGCAACCGACTCCTCTGACCTCACAAAATTGCCGATCAAAAAGCCGATGGCTGCCGATACGGAAAGCAGCGCCAGCGTCTCCAGCAGATACCAGCCGGCCATCGATGAGGTGTAAAAGTCCGCACCCTTTGTCATAAGCGGAAGCAGCAGCGTTACCGCCCAGAAGATGAGGAAGAGCTGAAGGAAGGCGGCAATCGCCTGCAATGCCTGTCTGACCGGCGGAACCGGTGCCGCCGCGATCCGGCTGCGGATTTCCCTGTGCGAAAACGGCATCATCACATAGCTGATGATATAGATCATGACCGACAGGTACAGATACGGAAAGTAGACAAACAGCCAGGAGTAGTACGGCCGCTCGCTCTGTGACAGCGTGTCGGTCTGCATCATCGTCACCTCTGCCTTTTCCGCCGCTGAATTTTTCGCCAGAGCGGCCGCTTCCTCTTCGGAATAGCCGCTGGCCAGCAGTGCCGATACCAGTGTCATGAAATTTTCCGTAACAGAATCCAGATAATAGCCTGCGCCGCTCCCCGGCTCCCGGACGGAGCGGATTTTCAGCTGGTCCGCATCGCCTTCTGCCAGTTTTTCCCCGAAGCCTTCCGGGATGAAAAGGACATAGTCGGTATTGCCGGAGTAGAGGAGGCGGGAGAGCCGCTCCTTGTCCATCGGCGACTGCGTGACATTGTTGTCGGCGGCGAGGCAGTCCAGCAGCGCCTGCGAAACCGCGCTCTGGTCCTCATCCACCGCCATGATATTCTGGCGGTCCGGCTCGAAGGTCCGGATCTGCCTGCCCGGTATCGTATTTGTGATCATCACGCAGATAAGGGTAAAAATCGCCACATAAGAAATCAGAACACCGATATTTTTCTGTATGATTTTCAGATAACCTCTATATACTGACATAGCGTTCCCTCCTCAGGCGGATAAATGCCAGAAATGCCATTCCGACCGACCAGGCCGCCAGCAGCACGATGCGCAGCATGAATGCCGACTGGTCTTCGTAAATATTCAGGTAGTACAGCGCATCGCTGATCAGGGCGGCCGGGTTGAGGCGGTTTACGATCGGCGCCTTCGCCTCAATGATCTGCTTCATATTGCCGTACATCAGGCCCGCCATGAAGCAGAGGGCCAGCGGCACCGCCGTCGTCAGGATTGCCTTCACGCCCGGCCGCACTGCCATCGAACCGATGAAAATGCCGGCGGACACGCCCAGCAGACTGCCGCAGGCGGCAACCAGCAGCATTTCCCCAAAATGTGCCATGATATGCACCTGCAGGACATAGTTCAGATAAAACAGCAGTACCAGTACGCTGGCGAACTGAATCACAAAGCCGACGAACATATCCGTCAGCACGGTCAGCAGCTTGCTCCTCGGGGAGACGGCCCGGCGCGCTGCCAGCGGCGAAATGTTGGCCGCGCTTTCCTCGCCCAGCCGCTGTCCCATAAAGCAGCCGAAAAAGCAGGCCATCGCAATCAGCGCGAAGAAATACTCCATCGTCTCATCGAAGGATTTCCCGCCCAGCGACGTATTTTCCACATATGTCCTGGTATCCGAGCCGATCTGCTCAATAAAGGCGGGGATGCGCTCCGGGTGCTTTTCAGACATATCCCGGATCACGGAATCGTACTGCATATATTCCTTCAGGATGCCCGACAGCACAGTCTCCCCGAAACCGCTGCCGGCGACCTCCAGAGACGGTTCCTGTGCATTTGTATAGATGCCCGTTACATCGCCGTCTTCGAGCGCCTGCACCGCTTCCTCCTGATCCATCTGCCGGACTTCCAGGATGCCGCCGTCCAGCTGGCCGAGCATCTGCGTGAAAAATTCATTTTCCTCTCCCACGACCGCCGTCGGCACGGGTTCAAACGGATCCGCCTTGCCGAGGCCGCCGAACGAAAGGTAAAACAGGGTGCCGAGCGCCAGCGGAAAGAAAAGCCCCCAGAAGATGCCGGATCTGTTCCGCAGCGCCTGTATGAATCTGTATCTGAGCTGCAGCATGGCTGTCTCCTCCTTCTGATCAGTCCCGAAGATCCTTGCCGGTGATCTCGAGAAAAACATCGTTCAGCGTCGGTTTCTCGGAGAATACGCGCCCGAAGGCAATCTTTCTGTCCTCGAGATAATGCAGCAGAAGGATCAGATTGCCGCTGCTGCCGTACTTGATTGTCAGCGTTTCCTCCGCATAGGTCACCGAAAACACATTTTCCATCGCGCGGATTTCCTGCAGCGCCGTCTCATCCAGTGCGATTCCCTCGACGGTCACCGTCTCGCCCGTGCGGATCATGCTCTTGAGCTCATCCGCCGTCCCGCTCGCGATGCACCTGCCGTGATCGAGGATCGCCAGCCGCGTGCAGATCTGTTCGACTTCCTCCATATAATGGGAGGTGTAGACGATGGTGGAGCCGTTTTTGTTGAGCTGCCGGATACCCTCAAGGATATGATTGCGGCTCTGCGGGTCCACGGCCACGGTCGGCTCATCCATGAAAATGAGCTTCGGCCGGTGGGCGATGCCGCAGGCGATATTCAGTCTGCGCAGCAGGCCGCCGGAAAGCTGCTTCGGCTTCTTTTTCCGGCAGTCGGACAGGCCGGTGAATTCCAGGGCTTCTTCCACGCAGTCCTGCCGCATCTTCCGGTCGGTCACATAGAGACTGCAGAAATAGTCGATATTTTCATACACATTCATCTGTTCAAAAACGGCCACGTTCTGGAAAACCACGCCGATATTGCGCTTGGATTCATAGGAGGACGGTTTCATCGGGCTGCCGAACACCTCGATCTCTCCTCTGTCATATTTCAGCAGGGAAAGAACGCAGTTGATCACCGTCGTCTTGCCGGATCCGTTCGGTCCGAGGAGCCCGAAGATTTCCCCTTCCTGCACCGTCAGATCCAGATGGTCCAGCGCCAGTACGCCGCCGTACCGTTTCACAAGATTATGAATACTGATTACAGAGTCCATATCATCCCTCCGTTCTGTTTCTTTCTGTAATTCCATGATATAATTTACAGCGAACAGAAAACAGTATCGGATGTCATGAAATCAGATGACATCTGTCACATACGACGAGGACAGCAATGAAAACCATTCTTTATCAGACAGCCTGCATAGGCATACTGTTCGTGTACGGCATTCTGGAGATTCTGAATCAGGCGGCCGCCGGCAGCACCATCCTGTGTCTTCTGCTCACCGCTGCCGCTGCCTTCGGCTCCTCCCTGCCCGAACGTTCCTGGCCGCCCGTTCTGATTGCGCTCGCCTGCGCGGTTCTGTACTGCCTGTTTCCGGCGGGGCTGTTCTTCATCCCGCTGGTTCTGTTTGAACCGTTCCGCCGCAGGCTTTACCCGGCCGCACTGTTTTTTCTGCCTGCCCTGATTCTCGGGAGTCCCGGGGCCGCCGCCGTCGGACGCATTCTCACGCTCTGTGCGGCTTCGCTGCTCCTTTCGATCGGCACTGCCGTATACACCAGTCAGCGGCAGACCATACAGGACATCCGGGATACGGCCGCCGAGCACCGGATGGATCTGGAACGCCGCAACAAGGCACTGCAGAAACAGCAGGACACGGAAATCTACACGGCCACGCTCAAAGAACGAAACCGGATCGCGCGGGAAATTCATGATAATGTCGGCCATATTCTCTCGCGCAGCATCATCATGACGGGCGCACTTTCCACAATCAACACCGATGAGAAAATGAAAGAGCCGCTGCAGCTCCTGGAAGCACAGCTGAATCAGGCCATGACCTCGATCCGGGAAAGCGTGCACGACCTGCATGATGACTCGATGGATCTGAAAGAAGCCTCGGAAATGCTGATACGGGATTTCACCGCCTGCCCGGCCGACCTGAATTACGAGATGTCCCGCATCGTACCGAAAAATGTCAGATACTGTTTCCTCGCCGTGCTGAAAGAGGCACTGACGAACGTCGCCCGCCATTCCGACGCCACGCAGGTAAAGGTGCAGATGATCGAGCACCCGGCGATTTACCAAATGGCCGTGCAGGACAACGGCACCGTGACAGGACGCCGCCGCCCGGAACAGACCGGACAGGGCATCGGGCTGCAGAACATGCGCGACCGGGTGCAGGCGCTTGGCGGCACCGTCCATATCACGCAGGACTGCGGATTCCGCATTTTCATTTCCGTACCCAAAAAACAGACAAATCATGATCCGGAGGAAAAATGATAACAACAGCGATTATCGACGATGACAATCTGATCACCATGGCGCTCACGACGATACTCGGTGCCGTGCCCGACCTGAAAATCTGCGGCACCGGCAGCAGCGGCGCGCAGGCCGTCAGCCTTTATCAAAAAGAAAAGCCGGATGTCCTTGTCATGGACATCCGGATGAAAGATATGGACGGTCTGACCGCCCTCGAGACAATTCTGGCAGAGGACCCTGACGCCAGGGTGCTCCTGCTCACGACCTTTCTGGATGATGAGTACATCATCCGGGCAATCCGCCTCGGCGCCCGCGGCTATCTGCTGAAGCAGGATTACAGCGCGCTGCCGGCCGCCATCCGGGCGGTGGCTTCCGGACAGGTCGTCTTTGGCGAAGAGGTGACCGCCAGAATACCGGGGCTGATGACCGGCCGGCACCCGGACGGCTTCGACACTTCTTCCCTGACAGAACGGGAAATCCTGCTCTGCCGCTACGTCGCAGACGGGCTTTCCAACAAGGAAATCAGTGAAAAGCTCTTTCTGTCAGAGGGCACCGTCCGCAACTACCTCTCGTCCGTGCTCAGCAAACTCGGTCTGCGCGACCGGACGCAGCTGGCCATTTACTATCTGACCGGTGAAAAACCGGCTTAGGCAAAGCCGTCCGGCAGCAAGCCGATCAGGCAGCGCCCGGCTCCCTCTTTATCGAAAGCAAGCGCCACACTATAACCGCGGCAGCGGCTGCCACCGCCGACACCGTCCCCTGCACCGGCACGGTCATATGCATGGTCGGATTCTGCACGGCTGCACTGGCTAAAACGGACGGCACCAGACTGATCAGCACCAGAACCATATACAGCACCGGCGCACGCTTTTTCTTTCCAAACAGCATCATCAGCACGGAACCGGCAAAGGCTGCCGCCATGGCAATAAGCAGAGCCGTCAGCGCGATATACGAAATCCGCGCAGTACGGATGGCATCGTCATCGACGTCATGATTGCTGCTGGCGCCATCTATCTGCTCCACCGTCATTTTCAGCAGGTCGACATGATTGGTATAGCACGTGTACAGATCCGAACAGATACGGGCGAGCTCTATGTAGGATGCCGTGCCGTCCCGCAGCGCCCCTGCATAATAAAGTTCCATCTGATATACCTGCTCCGCGGACAGATCCGTATCCTGATACTCCACAGCCGCGCGGATCTCACGCTTTATCTGCTTTTTATTATCCTGCAGATTCTGATAAACTTTGCTGAAATCTTCGGCCGATTCCGGACTGCGGATACCCGCGCCGGAAATCCACACCCGCGCCGAAAACACCATCAGCATCAGCGTGACCGCAAAACGAAGTATCCGGCGCCTCCTGCCGGCGGCAGATGCGCCCAGCAAAGCCGCTGCTCTGTTATTTTCTTCCATTGCTATCCTTTCCTTTCCCCAAAGGCAATACCTGACTGCATTTACTTTTCAATAATAACACCGGCCGCCATCCGGAAAGGTTTCATAAATAACGGTAACGGTATCGGCAGTGCCGCCTTGCCGCAGAAAACCGCCCCGGCTGCCAGGCGCCGGAGCGGTCTTTTTGTTAAAGGATATGAAGTTCTTTTGCCTTGTCGGTCAGCTCATCCCGATAGTCCGGGTGCGCCAGGCCGATGATCGCCTTCACCCGCTCATACATCGGGAGTGCCTTCAGGTTGACGCAGCCGTACTCGGTGGCCACGTACTGGACATCCGACCTCGCCGTCGTCACCGCCGTGCCCGGCGGAAAATACGGCATGATCCGGCTCATCCGGCGGCCATCCTTGCGCGTCAGGGTGCTGGTCAGGGCGATAAAGGACTTGCCGCCCTTTGCCATCTGGGCGCCGCGGACGAAGTCGACCTGCCCGCCGGTTGCGCTCTGCTGATGCCCTGCCAGGCAGTCCGCCGCGACCTGTCCGTACAGGTCCACGGCCATCGCCGTGTTGATGCTCATCATATTGTCATTTTTCGCGATCACGGCGGGATCATTGACCCTGTAATACGGGGCGAAATAAATGTCTTCATTGTGATCGATAAAATCGTAAAGTTTCCGCGAGCCGACCGCGAAAGCCGTCACGGTCCGCCCCTTCATATAAGTCTTGCGCTGATTGGTCACAACGCCGCTTTTCATCAGCTCCATCATCGAATCAGACAGCATCTCGGTATGGATGCCGAGGTCATTGTGATCCTTCAGCCCGTAGCCGACGGCATTGGCGATGCCGCCCAGCCCCAGCTGCAGCGTGGCGCCGTCCGGGATCAGCTCGACGATGTGTCCGGAAAGCGTCCGGATCGTGTCATCGACCGGCAGATCCGGGATTTCCCAGAGCTCATCATCCGCCTCGGTCACGTAGTCCGCCTCGGTGATGTGGATCCGGTTGTTCTCCCCGAATACTCGCGGCGCATTCCTGTTGACCTGCAGCAGCACGGTGCCGGCCTGCTCCTTCACATAATCGTGAAATGAGGTGCCGAAGGCGCCGTAGCTCATGTACCCGTTCTCATCCGGCGGCGAAACCTCGAAGAATGCGACATTCGGCCGGGCGACCTCGTGGCACCAGGTTCTGATCTCGCTGAGGTGGATGGACGTGAACTGCGTCTGTCCGTTCTGAATGCCGGCGCGGCCGCCGAACCCGGCGAAATAACTGATTGTTGAGAAATGTCCTTTTGCTTCCGGGAGGAAAAAAGGAAGAACCCGCGGCGTCAGCCCATGCAGAATCACCACGTTTTCGAGCTCGTCCCTGCGCGCATACAGCGCTTCTGCCAGTTTCCATGCGATACTGGAAGCCGAACCGATAAATACGCGGTCGCCGCTGCGGACAAGCTTCACCGCCTCCTCCGGTGTCCTCCGTTTGACTTCGTAAATCTTCTTCCATTCCATACTCACAGCCTCCTTATTCATGTTTTCAGTGCAGAAAAGTGTACCGGAAATAAAAAAAATGGCATGTGTCGTTTGGCGGCGGCCGATGCGGCCGGCCGCCGTAAGCTGCATATGTCATCAAAGAAACTGCTGAGAAAGGAACTCTTTCTCAATATCAATGTATCATTTTTTATACATAAGCGCAATCATTTCTGTTCATCCGCCGGATCGCCGCTCAGCCGGTCCTCCCACACCAGCGCGCCGTTCTGCCACGCGCCGTCGAGCAGAAGATCCGCTATTTTCAGCGTATCCAGCCGGCTGCAGAAATCTCCGATGCCGTCTTCAATGGTTTTTCTGATTTTCTGCTCGCCCTCTTTCGCATGCGCCTGTCCCGGGAACAGCCGCTGCGTATAATCGGACTGGGTAAACACCATCTCGCCCTCGCCCAGCGCGGTGAAAATATCCTTCAGACTGATCTCATCGGCCTGCCGCGAAAGCACGTATCCGCCATTCCGGCTGGCACTCGAAATGATCAGGCCGCTGCGCGAGAGCTTTCGCAGAATCTTCTTCAGATACGAATCAGACACCTGAAGAAGCGCGCTCATCGTGCTGCTCTTTACCGGCCGGTGCTCTTTTTCCAGCGCCAGAATAACAACGACATAAATTCCCTGTTCAAAAGTGCTGCTTATTTTCATTCCCCAATCATCTTCCTTACGAGCTCGTCAGCCACGTCATTGACATGCACGGGCCTCATGTTTTTTGAAAAAATGCCGAAAAACTTCAGGAGCGGAACCATTCTGCTCATGGAATCATTCCTTCCGTTTCCATATACCAGTGTCGGGCTCACGTATTCGGTCCGGATGCCGCTCGCCTTCAGCTTCTCAATGATCCGCTTCTTGCCTTCCACGAAGGACTTCGGTCCGAGAACGCCGCCGATCATCCCCATGGCTTTTACCTTCTTCTGGCGGGCAATCCGCAGCATCACATCCGCCGGGGCATCATTGAACCGTCTGAACTGTTCCGGGTCCTTTTCCGGCCGTCCGACAAAATCCACAATATAATCGACCTGCTCCGGCATCACCTTCATGACCGCCTCGCAATCCGCCGAGTCCGCCTGCACATTCGTGATCCGCGCATCCGCAAGAGCATTCTTCCCGGAACGGGAAACAACGACGAACCGGGCATCCGGGTCCTTCGCCATCCACTTCTGTGTTACATTTCTCCCAAGATATCCATTACCGCCAAGCATAACCACTGTACTCATACAATACCACCTCTGTTTTAATCTGAGACATTTTTTATCCTTGGTTATTTTATATCCTGAGATATATTTTGTCAACGGTTTTCGGATTAAATATTTTTTCCGATCATCTGCGTGATGACCAGCTCAATGATTTTACCGTCGACTCTTTCGTCAAATTTTCTGGAAAACAGATGTCCGGCCTCTCTGGCCGCTTTCAGCCGGTCCAGATCGCCTGCGCGCCAGGTATACGGTCTGCCGTCCCACCAGTTGATATAACGCAGATTGCCCTGCAGTTCCTCCGGCCTGTCGTGCACCGGCTTGCTGCAATATACTTTATCTCTGAATTCCGGGTGCATGTTGACAGCCGTCTGGACCAGCAGTTCGTCCACCAGATATCCTTTCCCGAACACCTTGAAAATTCGATCCTCCTCGTTTACGATTGTCTGCGCCAGATCATCATCGATACTGAACCAGTTCGAACCGTATCCGATCCTGTCCAGCGGAATCTCCTTTTCATAAAAAGGGAAGAGATCAAAAAGCGATTTCTGCGCCTTCATCAGAATCCTGTCCTGCAGTTTTCTGCTTCTGTAGGATTTCCTGTTAATATGCGGCGATACCCTGCGTCTGAGATCCTTCGCATTTCCCATGGCACTGTATGTGATAAATTCCATGCCGGGGTGCGCATCAAAAAAATCATGGATCGTATCCTGATCCGCCAGCGGAAGGTCAAGCCCGGAAAGCAGATGATAATATGCATAGTGCTGCGGTGCGGCGGCCTTCAGCAGATTCAGTTCAGCCTGTACCTGAGAATAATCCCCCCAGTAAATCGGAATGCGGCTGACCGGAACGAGTTTCGAAAAAGAGGTGGAAAACTCTGCCGGCGCCGGCGCGTTCCTGCTCTTCCGGTCAATCAAAAGATAAATGTCATTGCGTGCATCGTCCAGAACAGATATCAGTTTTTTAAGCTGTTTAAAATTCCTAAATTGCAACAACAAGTTGGACACCCTCCGCTAGGCAGTAGCCTGGTAGATTCGGTCGATTTCCTCCTCGAAGATTTCATCCGGGGTTCTGTAACCCAGG
>Ga0256404_1002768_pt1 | contig 37692 bp, 45 predicted proteins | sample RumenRJG_01DNA_FD_185990 | JGI IMG/M metagenome (GOLD analysis project Ga0256404, IMG submission 185990) | Bovine rumen microbial communities from Lethbridge, Alberta, Canada - RJG_01 | ecosystem: Host-associated > Mammals > Digestive system > Stomach > Rumen | place: Canada: Alberta | collected...
GCATTGTTGCGTTTTGTTGCCGATGACAAACCTATTGCTATAATAGCGATAGGAATGGCAGCTTCAAAAACCTGTCCCACTTTCAATCCAAGATAAGCTGCAGCTGCTGAGAACAGCACAACCATTACCAGTCCCCATGTTACCGACCAGCTATTTACTTCTGGATACACTTGTGATGCTTTCATCACCGGTTCATATTCTTCGCCTTCCTTCAGTTCTCTAAAAGCGTTCTCTGGCAATTCTATTGCCTCTCTCTTCTTTTCTTCCATATTAGTACGGATATTGTGTTTTTTGTAATAATTTTGCTTGCAAAGATACTATTAAGTATGAAAAGTACAAAATAAAAAACAAAAAAAGGAAAACGAATGAATCGTTTTCCTTTTTTCGGTGGCTCGCATGGGGCTCGAAGGTAGAGCGGAAAGCCTTTATTTATCGGGGTGTATTGTTGTGAGTAGTGATTTGTATAATGATTTGTATAATAATTCTTACTCCTAATTGTCTTTGTCTTTGCCTTTGTTGAGGCTCTGTATTTCGTGCCTGATATCCACAAGTAAGCTATGAATATCTGCAACGTCATCGAGCATGTTGATAAACTTAACGAAAATCCACACAGCGAGAGCAAGTGCTCCCAAACCGAGAATCCAGAACAAACCTTCCATAATAATGTATATTAGTAACCTTTATCAATTAATACTTTTACAACTTTCCATACTGCGAGAATCATGCTCTTAGGGAGTTCCTCGTCCTGCACGTTAGGATTATGCGAATGACATAGTACGTACTCCTTAGGATTCTCGCTATAGCGCTGCACCTCCTTTGTTATGCGCCTACCATCTTTAAGGACAATTACAAAGATGTTACCATAGCCGAAATACTCTCGCCAATCAGGTACGTTCCTGAGTAATAACAGCGCACCTGGTGGAATGGTTGGAGACATACTCTCTCCACTCTCGGTTATGCACACATCACCATCACGAGCGCCGACAAATGGCACCATCTTAACGACGTATTGAGGTTCATCGGTAATGGCATTATCTGAGTGCAATCCACCGACACTATCGATGTTTATCTGAGGTACAAGACGGTAGTCGTTTTTATCTGATACGCTAAGAGGTGATGATGGAGGAGTTTCTTGCTGATCGTTGAGCATTGGTCCTGAACCTGTAAGTAGCCATTCTTCTGATATTCCGAAGCTAACAGAAAACCTTTGTAAAAAACGAGAAGTAAGAGCCTTGTCGTTACCTTTCAAAGCTTTTGAGAACGTGCCAGCTCCAGCGCTCATTTTCTTCGCTGCATCATCTTGCGAAGAAACCAATCCTCTACCTTGAAGATATCGGAACGCTTCATTGAATCTTTCTACAACATTTCCCATAGTCGAAACCTTAACAAGTTTTAATTATAACAAGAATATTGTTACCAAAGTTTAAATAATAGCAATATTCTTGTTGTAATTTTGATAAATAACAAGTTTCTTGCTATATTTGCATCGTGATAACAAAACAAATGCTTTTAGCAAATGTTTTTAGTGCACAAAGATAAACATAATTATTAATCATATAACAAGAAAAAGGAGAAATTTATATGTTGTTAGAGGAATTTGTGAATATTTCAGGTTTTGCACCAAGCGACCAGGAGTACATGAAGCTACAAGCTGAGTATGAGAAGAGCGACATGAATAAGCAAGATTGGATTGCTGAGTGGAAGAAGAACGGTGGCGTACTGGAGGCATCCAAGGCAATGCGCACAGAGCTGTACGATCAGAGTGAGAAAATCAAACTGTTGGAGTATCAGCTTAAGCAACGCAAGGAGGAAATTAAGCAAGCGAAAGAACAACGTGAAAGCGACCTTAATACTCTCGTAGAGATAGCAAAAGCGCGAATGGAGTTAGCTGAAGAAAATGCAAAGCTAAAAGAAGAAATGAAAGAGATGAAAGAGATGAAAGAGGCTTTCTTGACATGGCAAAATAGTTGTACAAACTTCATGAGAGTGATGAACACGAGCAAAGAGTAAAAATGAAATACGAATAAGGGAGTGTAAAAGAATACTTCAAACATACCTCCCTTATTTGAAACAAGATAAAAAAAGAAAATCAATTATTATATAATATGGCATTAAAAGATATTTACAACGAGCAGACAAAAGAGAATTTTGTTAAGCGCGTAGCAAAATTGACAAAGAAAAGCCCTAAGACGGTTAAGGGATGGATACATGCTGGACGTGTTCCTGACGCTCTTACTCGTTCTATACTGGCTAAGGAATTCGGAGTGAATGAAAATGAATTGTTTCCCGAAAAAGTGAAAGCTGATGAACAGAGTAGAGGCGCGGATGATAGCCGAGGAGATAGTAAGGCTACAGCCTAAGGACTACAGGGAAGAGGAGTTTCTGAATGTGAAAGATTTGAGTGCGAAGCTCGGAATAAGTGAAAGCACAATTCAACACATGAAGAACTTACCAAGAGTGAATATCGGCAAGGTGGTAAGATACCCACTGAACCAAGTGATTAACTTTTTAACCAGGAAAAGAAGATGAGAATAATTGAAGGAATCACAATAGCAACGTTAGTTGTGCTCGCAATAATAGGAGCACGCACAGTAGCAGGCTTCATAAGCTATCATTACAAGCGAGGCAAAGAGATTGCCAAGAAGATGCGAACGAATAGCAAAGGCGAAAAGGAGGAATAATCATGGAGTGTGTAATAATTGGATTGCTTGCTATCAGACTACTGATAATTGCAGTTGGTGAGATAGCACGATACTTCGAAGAGATAGCGGAGGATTAATCTATGAAGAAAAGAGTTGAATGGTCGCCGTTGATAATTATCGGAGGAATAGACATCAACGGAATCCACAGACACGGGTACAGAATTATCCACAAAGGATTAGTGAGAGCGACGAAATTTTGGGAGGACCGAAAGACGGAGGAGGCAGATAGATGTAATGACTTCTTTATGGCGATGAAAAAAATCGATGAGCTCTTTCCAAATGAATATCCTGATCTTTACGAAGTTGGCGACTCCACAAGTTACATACTGACGAAAGGAAAGAACCTGAAACTATACGAAAAAGAATTCATGGAGGACATAACTCATGGAACAACAACAGGCTTCAAAGTACGGAAATGCCTCGGAGACAGAGGCGGAGGCTTCCTTGATGGCTGCATTACTGAATGATGATAGCACATTTCTGAAACTAAAGGCACTAGGTGTTACGGGAGCGATGTTCTTCAGTAGTCAAGCGAGAGTATTATACGATATCATCGCAACGTTTTACGAGACGAACCATCGAGTACCTATCAGTACAGAGATACAACGATACGTCCGAGTAACTAAGCCTCCAGCGCTTGATATGTGTGCGCTGACGCAAGCAGCCAATAGATACACAGGCTTCGAGGATATCTCAATCTTAGGTCAATACATCATACATGCTTATGTTAAGCGAACGGCTGAGGCTGATCTCTACAAGGCCGTTGAGATGATTGAAGACCCGACGAAATCGGTGTTATCTGTATTACAATGGCTGCAGTGTCGAGTAACGGAGTGCAGCTCTGCTGTAGCACCTCAGACGGATGACCAGGCAGAGATAGACCAGTGGACTTACGACACGGCGGATGACGAGGAAGAACCGAGATACTTAATGAGTATCAACAACGGTGAAACGATTCCAGAACGATCTATAACAGCTGTAACGGGTAAGGCTAAGGCTGGTAAATCTAACTACATCATGTTGCTCATATCCGCAATGATCAACAAGAATCAAGACAATATATGCGGAGTGCGATCTTTGATAAAACTGAACAGGATATTATACATAGATACCGAGCAGCCACGCTACGCAGTACGCAAGAAGTTCAGGCGTATGCTCAGGACTGCAGGATACGATGCTAAGACATCGCTAAAGAAGGTCGGTATCCACTTGCTAACAATGCGAGGAGCTGACACGGAGAAACGCTTGGATATCCTTCGCAAGACGGTCAAGAAGGAACAGCCTCAGATAATCTTTATTGATGGTATTGTAGATCTCTGCAAGGACTTCAATGATGTGAGTGCATCCAGCTCTCTAATTGCTGAGCTCATGGCATTGACCGAGCAAGGTATTACGCTTGTGTGTCTCCTCCACGAGAACGAAGGGAATGCAGCAACGAAGATGAGAGGACATCTCGGAACAATCCTCTTGCAAAAATGTGATGATATGTTTGTAGTCTCTTCATCTAACGGTCGCTTCAAGGTCAAGCACCTCGGACGTGAGACGATGGTTGATGATCTCGAATTCCGTATCGAGGACGGTATATACACAAGTCGCCTCGATGTTGATGATGATAGACGCAACTTCGTTATTCAATTCTTCAAAGAGAAGAACACGGAGATAGTGTCAAAGAATGAACTGCATAAGGCTCTTACAGAGAAGTTCCATGTAGCTGGTAATAGCACGGTGGATAGATGGTTGAGGAATTACACTAAAGGAGAAGATGCTCTTCTGGTGTATGATGGCAAAACGAAAAGATTCAAACTCAACAAGCCATTTTAATATATATTTCTCACCATGTAGAGGTATCTGTGTGTGCTTTATCCCACTCCCATATATATCTATATAGATATAATGGGATGTGGGAATATACACACAAACATACATGCCTCTCTGGACATAGAGATACAGCTGGATATATATTCAGGCAGCAACAGAGGTATATACAGCGATGCAGAGAGGCAGACAGCTGCAGGGAGGTATATAGGCAAGCTGACAGGCTGATATATATACACTCAACACCGAAAAATGGGGGTGCGATTTATTGGTTACGGGGCATCCCGCCAAACCCTCACCCAGCTCGTTGGAGTGAAAAATTTTTGTGACGGAGAAAAATTTGATTTTTTTCTGGTCGGAAATAAAATTTCGGTTGTGTGGCGAAAATTTGGATTTTTGGCTGGTTTTTGGCTCTCTACGGCTTTTAAGTATGTTTTGTGTGTACTTGTTAGGGTAGATAAAAAACAAGCCCTTAGACGCGAAATAAATGAGTTTTTGAAAAATGATGTTGAAAAATGGAAGGAGAAAAGAGATTATTTGACTTGAGTAGTTAGGTATGTTCTGTATGGTGGATGTGAATTTATCTGCAGGATAATATAGCTTTTTACATGGTTTGTTTTTAGTGGTTTTATGTTTCAGGTGGAAGCGTTCACCAGGGCTGCGAGGGGATAGCCCTCGTTGCTATCGGAGGAGGAGTGTTGTTCCTGATCTCTCTTTAGCAATTTGCGTTGCTCCTCCTCCTTAGTTTGAAATTTCTGTTTTTACTGTGAATATATAGTTATCGCTTCGGACCGCTGTGATGGCTGAGGCTGTGAGGTTGAAAACCATTAGATACGGTGATTCGGAATTGATTATGTGTTAATTTATTTTTAGTGTCAGGCTCGAACCTGTGAAGTGATGTAGAGCCTTTTTGAATGATTCATATAGATACGAGATATTTAGCTGTTAGTTTTTTGGTTGAAGATTGTGGATAACATCGGGTGTGCCGTATGGCGTAAGTGATTACATCGGAACTCACACACCCACTTGCTGCTATAATTTATTTCTGATCATGAGCTTGTGAAAGTGATGTATCAGGCGAATTTCAAAGGAGATGCGAAAGCGTAAGGAGCAACATCGGAACCTCCATCTCCACCAAACTAAAAAGAATGGTTATGAAAAAGTCAACAGAAGATTATTATATCAACATGGCAAAAGAAATCTTGGAACGCCGTAAGGATGAAAGCGCAAGAAGATTTGCTGTTGATAATGAGCTGAAATTAGATATGCAGCGTGTGATAGTCTATGGCGCTTATTACAGTGGTGCAATGGCTATGGCTCGACACTTGGAGGCTCTGTTATATGAGGACGATGGTACGAGCTCTATAACGTTGAAGCAACGTCCATATATCAAGGCTATACTTGATAAGATTGGCACAAGTAAGCGTAACGCAGAATTATTCTTGGATGGATATGATATTCATTATCGTAATCACAAGAAGAGCAAGAGCGGAAAGGTCGTTAGTTGTGAGGTCTTCTTTACGAAGCAGAAGACGATAGATGTAGAAATTGTTTAACTCCTAAAAATATAGATTATGAAAAGATTTATTGAACGTGTTGATAGTGTAGGATTCAACACAAAAAATGCGAAAGGACGTGCTCTCTGGGAGTACTGCAAAGACAAGTATGAACATGTGCTGCTTAATGATGAGTGTGATAGCAAGGTTATGCTTGATGACATCAGGGGAAAGATACGTGAGCTTAACGAGAAGTTTCCCACGCTTAGACAGCACATTGTTATGACTGAGGAACCAGCGAGGTTTGGAGATTTTTGCGATTATACCGCAAGATGGGAGGACAAGAATAATACAACGGCATTTATCATGCGTGCAAAATACGTGAAAGGCGTAATGACTGGTGGTTGTTTATCGATGGAGGACAAAGCATGTGTGAAGTAACAATGGTAAGTATTATCAAGGATTTGCAAGACAGGAGGTTTGCGAAACCGAATAATCCTTCTAAGCCAAAGCGATTGTCTTTCCTTGATGCTGCGAGGGAGTTTGTGAAGGTTTTCAAAACTAAAGATAGCACGTTGCAGCCTTATTCGGTTTATGTGGATTCTGTGTCTGGTGTTAGACAGAAAAGAAACGATGTATGTATTTGCGTTCTTTGTAGAAAAAATAAAGTTGAATATTAAAATATTGAATGATGGATTTAGAAGATTTAAAGGCAAAGTTCCAGCCTCGCCAACTGGATAGTCAGATTGAGTTTGACGATGTGATGAGTGAGATGAATGTGGAACAATCGAGGATGGTGCATCCTCTGATAGACAAAGATATTGAGCTCATCAAAAAGCAGAGTAGATTGCAGGAGAAAATCAGTGAGATGAAAATCGAAATTGAGGTTATCAAGCGTGCTAAGCTTGATGTTGAAAGCCAGAAAAAGGAGATTAACAGAGCTTTCCACGAGTTGAAGCATGAACTTATTAAGCTTAATCCGAGAGAAAGATTTTTGAACGCTTGAGCGTGAGGACGCTACAGCGTGGAGATAGAAGAATTTTATTTTAAACTTTAAAAATTATAAAATTATGGGATTAATTAAATCAGCAGCGGAACTTCCTGTTCCTTCAACATTGAAAATGCTTATCTATGGCCAGCCTGGTATGGGCAAAACGACTTTGGCTGTCAGTATGCCTAACTGTCTTATCCTCGACTTCGATAGAGGAGCTTATCGAGTTAACCAGGAGCATCTGCAGAATGTAGATAGTGTGGAGGTTGAGACCTGGAACGATATCGAGCAGGTGTTGCAGATGGACTTGCGTAAGTATGATACTATTGTTGTCGATACTGCGGGTAAGATGATAGATGCTGTTATCGTGGCTTGTTGTGGAACTCGTCAGCCATCTATTAGAGACTGGAGCAGTATTAACGCTAAGTTCAAGAGCTTCACCGTTGCACTCAATTCTCTTGGTAAGAATCAGGTGTATATCGCTCACAGATCAGAACGTCAGCAAGGAGAGAATCGTGTGTTTGTTCCTGATATGCGAGAGAAGAACTTCTCTGCGTTATCTACAGAACTTGACCTTATCGGCTACTGTGTAGTGAAGGACGTGAAAGGTCAGAAGGTGCGTACTCTGTCTTTCGATTCTTCGGATGAGCACGAGGGTAAGAATACATGCCACTTACCAGCCGTCTTGAATATTCCTGAGATTATTGACCGTGATGGCAATGTAGTTGGAGAGAATAATTTCCTTGAGGAATATGTGCTTAAGGCATTCCAGGCTAATGTAGCGAAAAAGAAGCAGGCTGGTATAGCATTCAGCAAGCTGATGGATGAGATAGCTGATAAGGTGAATGCCATCAAGACAGCAGGTGATGCCGATGAATTCGTAAAGTACGAGAAGAGTATCAACCATATTGGCATCAGCAAGGAACGTGCACGTCAGTTGTTCATGAACAAGGTCAATGCACTTGGATACAAGTACGATAAGGATAGTGGCCACTTCGTAGATCCGAATAATAAGCCAGAGCCTAAGACAGAGGAGAAGGCTGATGATAAGAAAAAGGCTAAGTGATATGAATGAAGTCAAGTATCAATTCTCTGCAACACTCCTCGATTCATTCGAGGGGTGGCTGCATCCCGATAAGGTGTATGATGAATATTGGGGTAGTCAAGACGAGCCGAGCAAGACCTTCGAGGATTTTTGCAAGGAGCAGGAACAAGGACTCCTTGACCACATCAACAAGGTTCAGTTCGTTAGCGAAGCAGCAAGTAAAGGCACAGCCTTCAACGACTTGATTGACTACCTTATCACTGACCACAATGCCGATGTTAAGACGAATATCACTCCACTCTATGATGGTACAGACTTAAAACCTACTGCTTATGAGTGTCAGCTTGATGGATTCTTCTTCAAGTTCCCCTCGTGGATAGCGTTTGAATTGGCGAATATGTACGGCAAAGGCTCTGATAATTGCGCATTGCCTCAACATTATACGGAGGGCATACTCGACACTGCTTATGGCAAGGTGAATATACATGGCTACATTGATGAGCTTATGCCGATGAAGGTTCACGATATCAAGACAACGAGCTCGTACAAGTTTGGCAAGTTTAAGAATCATTGGCAACATCTTGTGTATCTGTACTGTCTGAATCAGCAAGGCAACAAGATTGATTCCTTCCAGTATGATGTAGTGGTGTGGAGGAAGAATTATAGCAAGAAGGCCAGCCGTTCTATTGAGTGTAATGTGGATAGTGTATATCATGAGGAATACCTCTATCGGCCAGAAGAAGCTGAGATGAGATTGAAGGCTCAGTGTGAGGCTCTCATCGAGTTCATCGAGACCCACAAAGACCAGATATACAACGAGAAGATTTTTAATTATCGATTTAAACTTGAGAAGAAATGAAGATTATCGGAATTATAACAGAAGCGTATGCGCCTGAGAGTGGTGTGAACGAAAAGACAGGCTCGGCGTGGCAGAATCAGAGTTTTACAGTTGAGGAGGTTAGACTGGATGGCGAGCCACTTGAGAGCCCTAACAGAATGGTGTTTACAACTTACGACACGAATATTATCGGTAAGCTGGCTAAGGGCATGACAGTTCAGGTGTATTTCACCATGAACATAAGACAGGGTGAGAAGGGTGTGTTTATGAGCGCTCGAATATGGCACGGCGGATTGAAGTGCTTGGCATTGCCTAAGAAGGATGCTGGAGCGTTAGCAGGGCAGTCAACGACTACACCGACACCTCAGCCACAGCCTCAACCACAACCAAAGCCAGTGCAGCAGACACCGACACAGGGAGCAGCTGGAGGACCTGCACAAGGTGCAGCACCTCAACCAACACCTCAGCCACAACAGGCGGAGATGTTCCCACCTAAGGTGGATGCACAAGGCAACCCTCAGCCGTTTGGCGAAACCGCGTCGGAGTATGCCGACGGAAATAGTGATGATTTACCATTCTAAGGCATGGAAAAAGAACAAGTGATATTGGGCCAGTGCCCGAGCAAAAGTAACAGTTACAAGGTTATACGAATTGCAGGGCACGGCTCATTAGGAAAGACACCAGCCATGAAGGCTTATGAAAGTAGCTTCTTTATGCAGTGCGGTAAGTATCGAAACAAGAACATTCAAGGTTATTTCGAACTGCATATCGATGTGTACTTTACTACACAGAGCCACGACCTTGATAACTCGTTGAAGGTGGTCCTCGACTGCTTACAGAGCTGCAAGGCTATCAAGAACGATAACAAGTGTGTGAAGATTGTAGCTCAGAAGTTTATCGACAAGAATAAACCGAGAGTTGAGTTTACCTTGGTAGAAGTGAAATTGTAAGCGTTGAATTGACTGAGTAAGTAAGTAGATTATGAGACGAAGAACAAGTAATGTTGCTAAGATTAAGATTGCACTGCAAAAGGTTAAATGCTTGAACTGCTTGCACGCAAGATTGACTCAGCGACGTAAGAATCCGATAATAGCACATTGCAGGAAGAGGAAGGATGTTGATCCAGTTACTTTCATGATGGAGGAAGTGCGGGAGATAGCTTATCTTGACCGAGCTTGTGATTTGTATGAGGAAGATCCTAACGAGAAGGTTGTAGAACATACTGATTAGATTAATGACTATGGATGAATATGAGAATATAGAGCCTCGCTATGTGCAGGCTGTTCAGATTGGTGATAATGTTACGGACATATACAATTTACCTTATTGCGATGGCGTGGTTAAAGACATTGTCCACGGGAATACTTTTCTGTTCGGAGCGACTAAGGCGCGTAAAGGTGAATGGGTGGTTATCCACGGCGATGGACGCTACAGTATTGTGCCTAACGAACTCTTTGTGAAAAAGTACAGAAAGAAGGTATGAATTGGCATGATGAATATTCGAAGTGGATAGCCGAGCATCCTAAAGCTACACTTGAAGATGCTTATATGGCAGGCATGTATAGACATGTTGAAGCCGTATGCAAAAATGAACGTTGAATAAAATTAAAAACAAGACAATGAAAACAATAACAGGAGAATGGATGGAGGTTGATGTTCGCTATCGTAAGACGATGGAGGACGGTGAAGAAAAGGCAGTTACTGAGCGTTATGTAGTTGACGCTATGAGTTTTACCGAGGGTGAAGCCTCAGCAATCGAGGAGGTGAAACAGTATGTGAGCGGAGACTTAAAGGTAAAGAAGATGAACCCTGCAGCATATCGTGAAGTGATGTTTAGTGAAGACTCAGAAGATGAAGGCTGGTATAAGGTGAGGATAGCAGAACTGGACATGCAGGATAATGGTAAGCTGAAGCGTATTCCTGTTAACTACCTTGTTCAGGCAGGAACGCTACAGCGTGCCGTTAACAATGTTATGGCTGTGATGGGTAACACGATGATAGACTATGTGTTTGTGTCGGTTGCCGAGACGAAGATAGTAGATGCTTTCGAGCATAAAAAGAAAGATTAAATCGTTTTTTATCATAACAATTGGTGTTCAAATTATTTTACGCAAGAGAGCGTATTTTTATTATCACAAAGTGAGTTGTTGAGAAACAGCTCACTTTTTTTTATAATTTGCTTGCAACTTGTTTGATTTTTTACTATTTTTGTAAAAAGATTGTTTGACTCAGGATGAATAAGAGAATTAACCCTATTACCGTTAAGATTGGAACCCGTATCTCCCAGGAGGAGAACAGGCGACTTGAGGACCTTGCAATAATGGCAGGCTTCAAGTCAACTTATGCTTTATTACACTACCTAATTTTTGTGTTTTTGCGTGCCACCTCTGGCGATGATTGTGTAGATCGTGCGCTACCTGTAGAGGTTGTTAAGCTATTCCTCAACTCTTACAATGGAGATAAGGAGTGGATGCTTCGAATGATTGAGAAAGTGAAGCAGCAAGAACAATGGAAGGCAAGGCAGCGAAAGCACCGAGCTAAGAAGGATGCAGAACCGATTAAAGATGAACCTGCTTGGCGTAAAGGCTTGTTTGACGAGGAAGAGCCAGTAACTATCGAGAGCGAAATTCGAGATATGTTCAATGAGTGCCAGGAGGAAGGCTATCGTAATCAGTGGAGTGCCGATATGAACAAGCGAATTGATAAGTGATGTTGTATGTTATAACGCTACAGCGTAATGACGCTTGAGCGTAGGTGGTAATACCGTTATGGCTAAGGATTGGCGATATAGAGAATTGATAACCTCTAAGGAGTGGACCGAACTCAGGGCGTTGAAGGTGAAGAATAACCCTTGTTGTGAGATGTGCTTGAAGGAAGGTAGATGGTGTAAGACTCAGGAGGTGCACCATATCATACCGATAGAGCGTGGGCGAACATTCGAAGAGATGAAAGCCTACGCTTTTGATTATCATAATCTGATGAGCTTATGCAAGGAACATCACCATAAGATACACTTTGAGATGCAGAGCCACAAGGGGGCGAAAGCCAGACAGCAAGCGTTAAGACAGGAGGAATTAGATAACTTTTTCGAAAAGATGTATGGAAAGATATAGCAAGTATAAGGTGCATACAGAAGATACCTACGCTAAGTTGCTTAAGGCAGCTTTCGAGGCAAGAGGTATCTATGACAGCAATAGACATGATACAGTTATTATGGCTATTGCTCCACTCTTTGTCAGACTGGAACAAGCACGCAAAGAGATTGCTAAATATGGCGTGCTTATCAAAACTAAAGATACAAATCAGAACGATAAATTTACACGAAATCCTGCTATTGATATAGAGATAGCGCTTGTGGACCGAATTCGTAAGAGTTTGAAGGATATGAACCTCTTTGTCGAGAAGCGTGTCGAGGACAATGATGAGGAGGATAACAGTACAGATAACGATAGCGGAGATCCATTGGCACAACTGACAGCCATCATGGGAGGTGTGGAAAAACGCACATATAGAAAGCGAGCATAATGACAGAGGACGAGAAGCAGCGAGATAGAGCAATAAAAGCAGAAGTGAGCGAATACCTTGCAGGTGTGAACTTCGATAGCTATGGCCTTGGGGATATTGACCCGAGGCTTGATGTTTATTGCCGAGGCGTTGCAGATGCTCCTGAAGAACATGGAATGTATGAGCAGTTGCAGTTGAGACGCTTCTTGCAAAGGCTGAATAAGTATGATTTCCGCATCGATGAGGTGCAGAAGTTCTTCAAGTTTTATGAGTTCTTGAAGTTCGACGGCACGAAAGGCAGGCAGCGCTATAAGCTCACACCTGTACAGACCTATCTGTTTTCGAATGTGTATGGCTTCTACGAGGATGATACTCATAGGCTTGTGAACGATGTTATATGGATGATTGCTCGTAAGTTTTCAAAGACTACAAGCGTGACAGCTATTGCCATATACGACTACTTATTTGGTGATGATAATGCACAAGTATATACGGCAGCCAACACGTTTCCGCAAGCAAAGATTTGCTATGACGAAATATGCAAGGTGTTAAAGTGTTCGATAGATCCTGGACTAAAGCGAATGAAGACTTTGCGCGATACGATCAAGTGGAAGAAAAGCGAGAAGCGCAATAGTTCGATAACGTGTGTTGCGAATAGTCCTGATAAGTTGGATGGTGGAAACTCCTCGACTAATATATTCGATGAGTTTTCACAAGCTGATGATAATGAGTTGTATGGTGTGTTGACCTCATCAATGGGTGTGAGAGAAAATCCGTTGAATGTGATTATTACAACTGGAAGTGATAAGGTTAACGGACCATTTTACGGCATGGTAGAGAATGCGAAAGCCATACTGAGAGGAGAGCTCCCAGATAACCCTCATAGATTTGATGCGCTTTTTCTTCCTGATGTTGGCGACGCTGAGGATAGTCTCGTGACATGGCGGAAGGCTAATCCACATATCGGTATTACCGTACGCGAGTCGTTCCTCGAGAAGGAATGGACTAAGGCTCAGGAGAGTGCTGAGAAGATGAAGAATTTCCGTGTTAAATACCTGAACCTATTCGACACAGGTAGTAATCACCAGTGGATAAACGGCAAGGTTATTCGAGATCATACACGTAAGATTGACATTGACAAAGTAGGCTTTATGGATTGCCATGTTGGTGTGGATTTAAGTGCAACGAATGACTTGAGTGCCGTGGCTTATCATGTATATCTGTACGAGGAAAAGAAAAGTCATATCCATGTTGATTTGTATTTTCCAGAGGGAAAAATGGCGCAGCATCCTAACCGCAAGATATACGAGAAGTGGGTGGAAAAGGGCTGGCTAAAGTTATGCAAAGGCGATATAATTGATTACGACCAGATTGCAATGGATATATTAGAGCATGGTAAGCACTTGCATGTTATGAAGATAGCTCTTGATCCGAATAGAGCAGAGGAATTCCGCAATATCATAATTGCTACTGGTGGCAAAGAGTATCTGTATGATTACAAGCAGACGAACTATTACTTTACGAAGCCAGTAGAAGGCATGGAGCGAGCTATCGCAAGGAATGTGATGAGCTTTAACGATAATCCAGCCGTGGCATGGTGCTTTGATAATTGTACGCTCGATGTTGATAACATGGAGAATTGCAAGCCAATGAAGGGTAACGGTGAAAATGGCAAAATTGACGGAGCTATCGCAGCATTGCAGGCTTATGGAGTGGCTATGCAGCAAGTGAGACGGTGACGCTAAGCGCATTTCGCGCTTAGCTATTGAATATTGAATAATGAAAGCGTGGGGGCGAGAAATGAAAGACACGTGATATTACAGAAAAGTAATATCGAGATATGAATTATTTTAGAAGGATAGGAAATTGGCTCGGTGGTAGGAAGAACTACAGAAGCCAGAACAATAGTCAAGGAGATCGACCAATCATAATCACTACTGATGATCATGATATGAGCGCTATCTTTGGCGATAGTGGTAGTGACAATACGCTTGCGATGAAGGTTGCGACAGTGTATCGATGTGTGGATATACTTAGCTCGGATGTGGCTATGCTATCGATGCGGTTGATGAGACGTCGCACATCAACCATCGATGGTGAGAGAGTGAGTTATTTCCTTCCTGACGAGGAGATGCAGCTCGCTAAGGTGCTGAAACGTCCGAATAGCCGAATGAGTTATTACTGGACCATGAAAAATGCAATACAGCTGATGTTATTGCAGGGTAACGCTTATCTGTACAAGTGGTATGATGCAGGAGAGCTTACTAAGCTTGTGCTTATCAATACAGCTGAAGGTGGTGGCAGCGTGACTTATAACAATGTTGCTGATAGCTACACCATCGTTGATCCGATTAACAGAATATACAAGACAGTTCCGAGCTCTGCAATTATTCACTTGCGTAATGTGAGCCTTGATGGTGGCTTGACTGGAGTAAGCACGTTGGAAAATGCTGCTAATGTGCTCGCTATTGCCGTGGAGACCGACCAGCAGCAAAAAGACACCTTCAAGGTAGGCTCTACGATGCGAGGATTTGTGACAGGAGACAACGGCGGAGTTGCAGGCTACGGACAAACACAAGATGCTCAGTTGGAGAGCGTGACTGACCGCATTAATTACGGCTTACTGAAGAATCAGCGTGTTAATTACATTCCTGGTTCGATGAAGTTCATCCCCGTGAGCCTTAGTCCTGCAGACTTGCAGATACTTGACTCGAAGAAATGGAACTGCTTGGAGATATGCCGTTTCTTCGGTGTGCATCCTGATAAGGTGTTCATGCAGACCTCGACCAATTACAAGGCTTCGGCAAACTCTCAGACTACCTTCATGACAGACACTCTGCAGCCGTATCTTACCATGATAGCTGAGGAAATGAACCTGAAGCTAATTCCTGATAGCATGATGTTTAAGTTGAAGATAGAATTTGACTTGAGCAATTATTATCAGACTGACTTGACGGCTAAGGGCGACTACTATAAGAAGATGCAGGAAGTAGGTGCGATGACACCTAACGAGATCCGCATGAAGGAAGGCATGGCGCCTGTGGATGGTGCGAATAAAGTGCTTGTAAGTGCTAATCTTAAGACGGTGGAGGAGCTGAACGAGGAGCAGAACTCGACTGGTGAAGGGGGCGAAAAAACAGAATAACGCGTAATTGTGAAAATTTGGAAGGATATGAACAAGAATCTTATTAGAAGTTGTATTGACGCTACAGTGTCGCACCTTAGAGCGGTGGACGATGAGAAGCGAATAATTGAAGGCTATGCGATAGTATTCAATAAGCGCAGCCACTTGCTATATGATTGGAATATAGGCAAGCGAGTGGAGGAGGTGATACTCCCTGAGGCTGTGTCTATGGATATGATTAGAACGCAGGATATTAGCGCATGCCTGGAGCACAATGGCGGACAGCTGCTCGCACGCTATCGTAACGGGAAAGGCTCGTTAGAAATCTCTATCGATGAGGTGGGTGTGAAGGTGAGATTTAGCGCACCTGATACACCTTGGGGACAACAGGCATACGAAGGCGTGAAACGTGGTGACTACTACGGCATGAGCTTTGGATATTATAACAAGCTGGACGAGAGCGGTGACGAAGTAGGCGTTACCTACGAGAAAGAAGGTGAAGGCGAGAATGCAGTTACAGTGCGTTACGTGCATTCTATTTACTGCATTTTCGATGTGTCAATTGTGGCGCATCCAGCTTATGAGGACACAAGCGTTGAGGCTCGCAGCATGGATGAGAATATCCGAAAGGCTATCGATAAGCGCTTTGGCAAAGCTGAGGAAAAGAAAAATGAAGAAAATACACGCTCGGAGGAAATGATGCGTGACTACGATGAGATAAGTAAAGTTATTAATAACCATTTTTAAATTTTGTTTTTATGAGTAAAACTACAATGACAGTGGCTCAGATGCGTGCGCGTATGGTCGAGATTGATACTCGATTATCTGAGTTGAAAGACACCCTTGCTAAGGAGAATCGCTCTCTTAACGAGGATGAGGACAAGGAGTTTGCTAACCTTCGTGCAGAGCGCTCGAGATTGCAGCTTGATAGCTACATTGCTGAGAATCCAGTACCTGCTATGCCACAGAAGCGTTCAGCTGTTAGCCGTGATAAGGTATTTGGTGAGATTATCCGTTCAATGGCTGATGGTAAGGGTATCCCAGAGAAGTACGACTATTTGCGTTCTGCAAATGGTGGCTTGATGATCCCTCAGTATCGTGATGATGAACCAGGTGCAGGTGAGGGCACTGGAGCAGGTGAAGCAGGTTCTGGAACTGAAGAGCCTACTGTAACCATTCAGAATAACGAATCGGTTGCTAATATCACACCTGTGCACATGGGTGAGATTGTCGAGGCTCTGCACCCTGGTGAGGTTATCGGAGCTCTCGGTTTGAATATTCAGACCCTCGTAGGTCAGTGGAATTTCCCAACCGTTGCAGGTGCTGAGGCTGAGTGGGCAGATGAGAACGTCGAGATCAGTGACAGCAAGATTGAGATCGGTAAGATTAGTCCATCTCCTAAGCGTTTGGCTATCTCTGTGCCAATTTCGAAGCGTGCTATCTACCAGAGTGGTGGTAAGATTCGTGAGATAGTTCTCAAGGCTATCAATGACGCTATTACTACAGCGTTCAACGTGAGCATGCTTGCAACCTCTCAAGAGAGTGGCTCAAAAGCTCCTTTAGGTGCAGTTACTAATCTTAAGAATGCTCGCAAGATTACCTTGAATGCTGCTCCTACTCGTGCGAATGTTCTTGCTTTAATGAAGAAAGTATATGAGACTGGTGTGAAGAGCAAGAATCCTGCTTTCGTAGCTGGTTCTGATATGTTCTTCACTTTGGCTGCAACTCCTAAGGATCAGGGTAGCGGTCGTTTCATGATTGAGGACATCAAGACCGAGGGCGACATCGTTACAGGTGTAATGGAAGGTGTAAAGGTTGTGATGAGTGACTATGTAGGCTCTAATAACCTTGCCTTCGGTGTATGGGGCTATGAGCTTCTTGGTATGTTCGGCGCTGCTGATCTTACTATCGACTCAACATCTAAGGATGTGGCTAAGAAGCACCTTGTTTACTTTGTTCTTAACGTTGAGGCTGATATGCTTCGTTTGCGTGATGAGGCTTTCGCTCTCATGATAGGACAGTAATCTCTCTTAATTAGTAATTGCTTAAAACTGATAGGGCTGGACTCTGATGAGCCCAGCCTTTTTGGATTGAAGGATTGAAAATTGGAAAGATTATGGGACTGAAATACACGAATATTGATCAGCTTAAAAGACAGGTACAGATAGACCTGTTGGAAACGAGTGAGGATGTATACCTTACAGAGTTGTTGGAACGCGCTGAGGATTGGGCTGCAAGGCGCTGCCAGTGCGATCTTGATGAGTGGGCGAAAGATGGAGAATTGCCAGCCTCTCTGTGTGGCGCTATCGTGGTGTATGCAGCTGGATTGTATGCTAACCGTGAAGGTGCTGCACCTGTTAACTTCTCGAGTGTGCCATACGCTAATCCTGACGACTTAATAACACCATTCATAAAGTATCGAGGCGTATGAGGGCAGGACTGTTGAACGAGTGGTGCGAGCTCTACAGAGAGGAGCGTACACAAAGCAAGAGTGGAGCGGTGAAGAAAACTCTTGTGTTGGCTAAGCGCGTGAAATGCTACAGAAAGCGCAAGAACGAACAAGCAGCAACGGCTGGAGGCGAAGAGATTACGAAAGGTAATATCGTGCTCCAGGTACGTGCTTTTGATGGCATAAAGGCCATAAAGCAAGTTGTCTATGACGGTGACAGGTACAACGTTGTTGGTAAGCCTGACAGACAGGCGTATGATAACACGTACCTGATTACTGCTATCTTGATAGATGAATGAGAATGAACGAAAATGAACGCTAATGAATATTGATCCTAAGTTTAATGTGCAGGTGGAGTTATCTCCACAACTGCAGCAAGCTCTCTCGCTGCTTGAAGGACGTAAGAAGCGGTTGAGTAGGCATCCGTTAATACGCAAGGCGCTGAATGACGGTGCACGCTACTTGATGAACAAAGGAAAGGAGCGACTGAAACAAGGCTTAGACCCGACAGTGCAGCATACAGGCAACCTAATGCACGCTTTTACCGCAAGAGTAAAGCGTAATAGAGAGGGTGCGCTTGCTGGTTTCACTCTTGCTGGAGGAAAGCAGAGTGGACACCACAAAGGTGATACTGAGGTGAAAGGCTGGCATGCCTGGTTAGTTGACCGTGGAACAGAACAGCGAACAACGAGTGAAGGTTATAACAGAGGACGCTCTGGCCATGGTAAGAACTCGCATTCGTCGTCATTAGGCTACTGGACTAAGACGCGTGAGAATGACGGAGATGCTGCATTAAGTAGAGTTATGGATGGTGTTGATGTGGCATTTAGTCAGATTTTGGGACGTTGAACGTGGATGCTTGAGCGTGATAGTGTGGGGGCGAGAAATGGAAATGATGTGTAATTGTGATTAAAGAATTGACGTATGAGCAAGAGTGTATTATCGGCAGGTGATGAATTGAGAGAGGTGCTTATTGAAGATGAGAGCCTCAGCGCACTTATTGGCGAGAAGGTGTTTCCTAAGGTTGCACCAGCTGGTACAAATGGCGCATTCATTACGTATCGCATGACGAAATTTAAGCAGCTTCGTACTAAGTTCGGTGTGTATGATCAACAAGCTATGTTTGAGTTCATGATCTGCAGTCCTGATAATGACGAATGCGTTGAGATAGCGGAGGCATTCTGTGACGTGATGACTAACCGCAAGGTAGGCGGTGTGAAGGTTGGTATAGAAGGAGGTGAAAGTACCCTTACACCTTTCGAGATTAAAGGACAGGCATGGCACGTGATGTTCTTCGATGTACAGATAGGAGATTTGGATTATCATAGTAATAATAACTATTAATTAATTGATTATGAGTAACGGAAATGTAACTTACAGAAGTGACGAAAACGTCAAGATAGGACAGTTAATCCTATTCATTGACGGTAAGCCACACGCTTATGCGACAAGTGCTACACTGAACCTTAGCGCTAACGTTATTGACACCAGCAACAAGTTTGATGGCTCCTGGCAGAGTGGTAAGGTTGGAAAGAAGAGTTTTACGGTGAACTCTGAGGCTTTGCTTACTGAGCAGCCTGACACGCTGAGCTATGAGCAGCTTATTGATAAGTATATAGAAGGTGCTCCTGTAGAATTCGAGTTCGGAACATTGAAGTACGATGAGGATGAGAATACAGGAGACATCTCTAACGTAGCGATCGACAAGAGTAAGCCTTGGTATAAGGGAAACTTGCTTATCACAAATTGCGAGATTCAAAGCCAGAGTGGAGACCTCGCAAAGAACACTTTGCAGACACAAGGCTCAGGACCTTTGCTGAAAGGCACAAATACACAAGCTTCTAATGGCGGTTCAGGTACTGGTGGTGCATAATTTTTTTTGCCATAGTTGTAAATTTAAGAGTTGAACATGACTGGGGCGGGCTTTTTGCCCGTCCCTTTTTGGTTAAAGGCTATGATTAAGATAAAACATATAGTTGCATTCGAACAGCTGACGGGAAAGAGCTTCTTTGCCCTCGATGATAGCAACGAGGATGATGTGATGGCATTTGCTTTCATTATCAGCGAGCAACGTTGCGAGTTGAAAATCTTCAAGTCGCTATCAAAGATTAACGATAAGTGGCTAAAGAAAGCCGTGGAGGAGATAAACCATGACTTGCGGTATATTAACCAGTTTGCACACGAAAAAGAGCGTGAGCGCGAAGAAAATGAGGAAAAACCGATGGTTGGAGATATTATCGGAGCGTTGGTTATCGATGGCGTGGATGCTCGTTGGTTGATGGATAGCGGTATGGAGGTGCTCGGTTGGGTGTGGAAAGCTCATATTGAGAAGGAAAAGCGACTTAACATGAGGCTGAGACACTGGATAAAGATTTTGCTTACTCCAAATCTTACTAAGGAAGGACGAGAAATGAGCGAAAAGGAGTTCATGCCTTTTGCGTGGGAGGAGGAAGTGAAAGAGAAGGAAGATGTTACGGATAAGGACCTGAAGATAGCTAAGGCTCTGTTTGGGCATTGAAAATGGAAAGATTGAGATATTGAAAAATTGAAATATGGGAAAACTTAGTTATTCGATTGCTATTAACCTGTTGACTAATGGCGTTAAGAATGGCGCTCAACAGGTTGAGAATACCTTTAAGAGGTTAGGCAACACAATAAGGAATACGTTAGGTACATTGGGATTGGGGCTCGGTTTTACCGAGTTCGGATTGTCGATGATTAACGCGGGAAAAGAGTTTGAGAACGCTATGGCACGTGTGCAAGCCGTTACGAATGCCACAAAGGAGGAATTCAAGGCGATGAGCAACGAGGCTAAGAAGATGGGCGCCAATACTCAGTATTCAGCCACACAGTCGGCTAACGCGTTGGAAAACCTTGTGCGTAATGGTTTGAAGCCATCGCAAGCCGTGGCGATGCTTAATAAGACAATGAAGTTTGCGCAAGCCAACGGCATAGAACTTGCTGAGGCTGCAGACCTCGTTACTAACAACATGAATGCTTTTGGCTTGGCTGTTAACCAGGCAGGACGCGAGACTGATGTGATGAGTGCCACGGCTGCTAATTCGGCTACTAACGTGCTATCACTTGGTGAGGCCCTGACACAAGCAGCACCATTGGCGCGGAACGTTAATGCGAGCATCGAAGAGACTAATGCAGCCTTAGGAACATTGGCTAATGTTGGTATCAAAGGCTCGGATGCTGGTACGGCGCTGAAACAATTCTTCATGGGATTGTCAACGACCACTCCACAAGCAACGCAAGCGTTGAAGGCTTATGGCTTGCAAATAGACCAGACTACACTGCAGACTAAAGGCTTGACTGGTGTGCTGGAAGACATGGCAAAGAGCGGTATCGGCAAGGATAACCAGGCATTGGCTAATGTTTTTGGTCGTAGAGCATTTGCGGGCGCTGCTTCACTGATAAACAACTACGGCAATTATTCGAGCTTGCTTGGCACGTTGAAAGGCAGCGGTGGAACTAACGACCGCATGTTTGAGCAAGGCGTAGGCAATATGCAGAATGCTCTCAAGAGCCTTGAAAGCGCATGGGAAGCTTTTCGTGTGAAAATGTTCGAGGGAGAGGAAAGCATGTTCCTTGCGCCAACACAAGGATTGACGAAGTTTGTGCGCTATGCGACTGAACATCTTGGCGACCTTGTGGCACAGATAGCAATCATCTTTGGTGGTGCTAAGCTGCTGAAGGTGTGGGATGGCTTCAAGACAGCAGCTAAGGGAGCATTTGAGAGCACCGTTGCAAGCGCCACACAAGCTAATGCAAAGATGAAAGCGTTGCAGCGCTCGAGAATACAGATAGAGCGCCAGATGGCTACGCTCGAAAGACAGATTAGCGAGACTACAGGTCAGGCTAAAGTGTTGTATGAGCAGCAATATCAGTTGAAGAAAAAGGAACTGATTGCTAATGGTGTAGCCTTTGAGCGTGCAATGGCAGAGCGTAATACCCTTGTGGAGCAAGGCGAGAGGATGAAGCAGTTGAGTGGCTGGAAACTCTATTGGACTCAACTGAAAACAGGCTTTGCTGGTGTGAAAGCTACATTAGCCTCGGTATGGGCAACGGCTGGACCTATTGCATTGCTCGCTGTTATTACTGAGATTATCTTTGCATTAAAGGATTTTTATGATGAATCGCAAAAAATCAAGAATATGCAAAGAGAGTATAACAACGAGCTAAAGAAGGCTACTCACACTAAAGAGATAGCCGAATTACAGCGGTTGCAAAAACTCTATAATCAGACTAAGGAGAACAGCAAGGAGCGTATCAAGTACGAGGACCAGATAAGCGCTATAATGGGTAAGCACCTGAAGGGCGCTAAGGATATCAACAATGCTCTCAATGACCGTATAGGCATCTTGAAGAAGGCTGCTGAGATGGAGTTCTACACGAACAAGAGTTTGAGCGCAGAGAATGATATGACAGACCTTCGTGACAAGTACAAAGGTTACAGCCCTGTTGAGGTGATGAATAACAAGAAGCTGCGTACTAAAGTGATGGGTAACATTGAATGGGCGTGGGAAACCCTTAGCCTTGAAAATGACGCAGAGAAATATAAACAATTACAGAAGCAGAAGGCTCGCTCTGACAGAGCAGCGGAAAAACTTCAATCCTCAATGCCTGTACAAGGTGGTGGAGGTGGTGGCGACACCTTCACACCGAAAGACCTTGGAGGAGGAAGTAAAGGAAAGACTGATGCAGAGAAGGCTGCTGATGAGCTGAAAGGCATGGAAAAAGACTATGCTAACAGCTTGAAGGCGCTGAAATTGCAGAAGGATAAAGGCTGGATAACTGAGAGCGAATATCAGAAGAGCTTACGCGAATTGGAGCGTAGCACCTACATGAGAACACAGAGCGCGGAGTATGCAAGTACCAGGGAGAGCGACTTTGCTAAGAAGATAGGTGCACTTGCCGATAATGGCAAGAGTGATGATATGCTCAAGATGTATGAGCTTGCTGAAAGAGTAGGTAAGGCGGAGGTGCAATATGAGCGTGATATACAGGCAGGTGTGAAGCGTCAGGACGAACTCGATGAGGCTATGCACGAAGTGTATAAGAGCGCTATTGAAGAGGCTGCATCTCTGCAGGGCTTGACCGACACTCAAAAGAACATGGTGAACCTTTGGAAAGACAAAGGCGTGTTGTTGGAGAGCGTGCCAGTGACGAGCGGTAAGGCTGCTCATGATCCTTCGAACGTTGGTGCAACGAGAGATAAGACCTTTGATTACAAAAAGAGCCGTAAAGAGCGCTTGGAGCTCGATTTGGATTTTGCACAAAGGCAGCTTGAAGCATTGAAGGAACGAGCAAAAGAGAGCCTCGTGAACATGACGAAGGAGATTAACGACAGCATGAAGAACGTGCAGAGCCTTAGCGATGCACTGAAGCTGGAGGAACTGAAAGAGGACTGCAAGGAAGCAGGCAAGGCACTTACTAATAACCTTACAGATGGCATAGGCAAGATTAATTCTCTTGTGAGTTCGTTCCGCAACTTCAACGATGTGATGGCTAATCCAGACACAACAGGCGTAGAGAAGGTGCTTGGAGTGCTTGACACACTTGCCAATACGGTGCAGGGTATTATCAGCATATACGAGACATTCCAGGCGATACAGACAGCTATCAACTCATTGAGTGCAGCTCATGCAGCTATCAAGACTGAGGAGGCGGTGGCCACTGCAGCCTCAGCTACAGCAGAGGAAGTAGCTACAGCAGGAGGAACGGCACAGGCTGCAGCAGCTGAGACACAAGCCGTGGCGAACAAGGCAGCAGCCGTGGCAGCTGAGCAACTTGCAGCAGCTAACATCTTCCTGGCACACTCTTATATACCATTTGCAGGTGTGCCAATAGCAGCAGGATTTGTTGCCACGATGGAGGGTGTGCTCGCTGGAGTTAAGGCAGCAAGCGTAACGAAAGCCTTTGCTCATGGTGGTATAGTGGAGGGATTGCCCTTTGATGGCAGTCTTGCAAAGGTGAGCGATGGTGAAATCGTGATGAACAAGCCTCAACAAAAGAAGTTGTGGAACGCTATAGAGAGCGGACACTTTGGCGGTGGAGGTGGTACTGAGATGCAACCATACATGAGGAATGATCTTATTTATTTAGGTTTGAAAAGTTACATGAAGAAAACGGGAAAAACGTTGTGATGGTGAGTATTTAAGCGCTACAACAAAGAACGCTACAGTGTGAATATATTAACGGGAGGGGTCGAGAGATGCCCTCCCGTTTGTGTTTATAAGAAAAGGATAATGATATGATATACTACAATGATTTTGCCGACGATAGAGGCACACAGTACACGATAGAATTTAATACACTTAACGGAGTGGAGAGACAGGAGATGCTGACGACGGATGCTCCTGTAGAAGTGAAGTGGCAAAGCGATGATGGCAATATCTATAGTCCGATACGTAAGAGTGTGGCATCTATCCATGTGCGCGGTAATACGGCTACGGATATGAAGGAGGAGTTATACACTGGCTTGCGCAAAGGAGTAGAGGTGAAGCTCATACGCAAGAGTGATAGCGTGACGATGTGGCATGGTTGGGTAGATCCGTGTAGCTATAACAGTGACTACAGCGGAGAGCACGATGAACTGGAAGTGAATGCGAGTGACGGATTAGGTTGCATGAAGGATATTCCGTATAGGAGCACATCGAGAAGCGTGAAGACTTTGAAAGATGTGCTGCTAAGCTGCTTTCGTGCCGTAGGTGTTGGCAATAACGTGTACTATCATAATAGCTTAGCGATAGACGGCATACACTCAGGTTGTGTGCTCGATAATCTGTATATATCGGAGAGTTGCTTTTTCGATGAAAAGACCGACGAGAAGCGCACAGACGATGATGTGGCATGGAAATTATCGGACGTGGTGGAAAACGTGTGCTTGTGGCTGAATATGATAATAGTGCAATGGTGTGATGATTACTATATCATGGATATTGATGCGCTAAAAGCTGGCAATAGCAGCTTTACGAAAATTGCCATTAGCAATGGCGTGGAGACGAGTGCGCAGCTGCAGAACCTGACGGAGATAACGGCTGAAAGCTATGGAGGAAGCGATAACAGCATAAGCAAGGAAGGATTGTTCAACAAAGTGAATATCCGTGATAACTTCCATACGTTTACGAGCGTTATTCCGAGCATGTATGGTAAGTTGGTTAACATCACTAAGGCGAGTGACGAGACGTTGCAGAACTCTACCGAGATGGCGAACGGAGCGAAAGCTGAGATAATAACCTCGCATGATGGTGAGACTGGCGGTGAGGCTGGTAATATGATTTGCTTCCTTGACAGACCCTGGGATAGCGAACATAGCAGGCCTGCAGATAGCTTAAATTTCGTTGCCGTTAAGTACTTCCGTAATCCTTATTACAAGTTGTACAAGTATGATTCTCGAGGTAATGATATTACTGGTAGTGTAAACGAACTGAACTATACTGATACTAAGAGCATGATTGGCGCGACTATCGCTAAATTCGATGTAAGCAAGATATCGGATTCAAGTTGGTTCTTCGGTATTGTTGACCGTATAGATGCGAATAAACCACTTGATGAGTATCTGGCACAAGCTGATAAGTCAACGCTATCGTTCCAGGAATATGTATTTTTTCATAATCCTGAATACAGGCACATCGAAAATGAGAATGCAAAGCCATTCCTGGAGAGTGTACCAGCAGAGCTTACTGCATTCTTCGGTGGAGATAATGCCTATCTTGTGATACAAGGTACTTATATCTATCACTCGTATATGGACGATGACCCTTATCCAGTTCTACCAGACGAAACAGATATATCAGAAGGACGATATGCAATGGACGATGGCGATACCTATCTGTTGGCAAAACTTGAATGGGGTGGCAAGTACTGGAACGGATCGCAATGGCAGACTACCGCATGCACTTTCAACATACCGTATATGAAGGATAATCTCGGAAGTGGAGACAGACGTGCAGACGCTACGATGTTCAAAGACCTGCCGATAGTAAACTCTGTTACGTGGCGCATGGGCGTAGACGCAAAAGGCTATTGCATACCGATACCTCGTGACGTGGTAATAGCAGGTATGCCACACATCGTGTTATACTCGCCACACGATCCGAATTACCACAGTTCGAAAAGCGGTAGTAACGAAGGTAGGTATTTCAGGCACAACTGTGTATTTTTGAAAGATTTCGATATACAAGCGGTGATTGGTGATCCGACTTTTTCAGGAAGGAACGAAAAAGATACGGTGTACACAAATAACACCAGTCTCGACGATAACGTTAACGACTTCGATGATGTGGAGTTCAAGGTGTGCACTTATGATGGAAAGTCGCCTAATTATTCGAGCGTGGTGTATAAAGGAGCAGATAATCAGTATCACTTTGTGGGAGAGACCACGACAGGCAACCATACAAGCGTACAGGAAGCGCACATGCTGCGAAGGATAGTGACTCAGTATAAGAAGCCTGCAACAAGATTGAAACTTGCTCTAAGCGGATTCTTTGAGCCTTGGAGCGTATTTGAGGAAGGGATAACTGATAAGATATATTTCCTTGATTGCATGAGTTGGAAGGTGGCTGAGAATGTTACAAACGTGGAATTAAGGGAGTTGGTGAATTAATTTTTTCATAACCATTTTTTATTTTAATGTTAGACGATGGTGGGGGCTGCGAAGTTCCCACCTTTGTTTTTATGGATAAATGATAAGAATATGGAAGTAATAAAGTATGATATACCGAAGACCAGCAGTACAGGTAATACGAAAACTTCTGTTGGATATACTGGCAGTGGTGATGGCGGTATCACTCTTGATGAGCTGAAAGAGGCTGTATCGCACTACTTGCGCAAGGATGCTGATGATGTTGCGCAATGTATTATCAGGTATATGAGCGAGCAGAAGTTAGACGGAGGTGCGACCTTTGGTAATTACTTCGCTGGATTGGATGGTACAGGCGGTAAGATAGACCGTAACGGTGACGGAGAGTTGAACAGCCTTGCGGTAAGACAAGGCTTGAATATTAATGAGGCATCGTTGAAGTATAACGATGAGACACGTGCATTATCTCTCACAGATACACAAGGCTCTTTACTCAATTTCCTTGGAGGTATCGTGTTAAACAAGGACTTTTCAATCAATACTGAGGGTGTGGCTGTCCTTAAGTCGATGTTCGCCTTGGATAACATTGTAACAAAGAACTTGACTGTATCAGGCTTGTTCAAGGTGTTCCAGCTTGTAATAGACAAGGTGAAGGCTGCAAGCGGTGGAATCATCTGTACCTCTGCAGACGGCTTTACTGTTGATGTAGTTGAGGATAACCAACAGAGCTTAGACGGTGGCATATACAGGACGTCTTTTATTTCCAATCCTAACGACGGATATATCGATACTGGAGTAGTGCCAACGAATAACACACGAATCAAGGCGAGAGTGAGAGTCACGCGACCAGCTGCAAGTAGTCTGCAAGTGTTGTATGGTGCAACAGCTGATAATATAGACGATTACTTTGACGCTGATTACTCTGATGGCGATATAGTGTACACCTACGACGCGGATAAGGTGGCTGTATCTGTTGATGGCGAAAGTGTATCCATTGTGTCGGAGGACTTGTCTTATCCTTATCTGTTAGGCATGACTAATGGAGAATCAGCAAGTAAGTTACTTGTTAATTTTGGCAACACATACGATGATACTCTTGACAACGAGGAAGGTACTATAACGATAGAGCAATCATTAAGTGGCATTACAGTAGGCTCTGCAACTAAGGCTATTGACTTTGCACATCTTGATGTTGAGAATCTGTCTAAGACGCTATATCTCTTTGCTAACAATGGTATCGAGGGAGCAGATAGCTTCTGTCATAACGTTGAGGTCCTGGACCTGAAAATATATGAGGGTGAGCAGGTGATAAGAGATTACTGTCCTGCGTTCTATTCTGTGAAGAAACCACACCATACCCCTGTAACAGTATATGGTTTGTTTGATAGAATTAACCATGAGTTCAAGCAGTCGGAAGGTGATGCCTTCGGTGGTGGCAACATTATCCTACCTACAACATACACTCTATATTGGCGAGCTACTGACTTTAGCGGAAAACAGCGTGGTAATATGTGGCAGGTCGGAGATCAAGCCTTATGCCAGTCATATAACAATGCCGTTGCAGGAGAGACGAGGACCGCAAGCAACAAGAAGTATTGGGCGTTAGTGACAGCCGTGTCGGACTTCAACAATCCGATAGAGGTGACATTACCAGATGGCACTTCTGCTCCATGCCATTACATATCAATATCTAAGACTGATTATACAGGTACGCTGAATCCTGAGATTGGAGATGATATTGTGATGTTAGGAAATAGAACCGATGCAGCACGTCAATCAGCAATATATCTTACAGCCTACGATTCGTTGGATACAGGCTATACAGGTGATGATGAGACGATAAGCGGAATCACCGCACCATTGCTCGCATTCTATGCTGGCATTAACGATTTCAACTTATCAAAGCATAGAACAACATTCTTTGCCAACGGAGAGAACTCGCTACAGGGTAACTTGAAGATTGCAACAGGTCAATCCGTTGAGGACTACGTGGCTGGTGAACTGGGAGGTATGAATAACAGTCTATTGGCTACAGGTGTCGATATTACCAATGGCAAGATTGGTATGATTGCAAGCCAATTTACGCTGCGAGATAATGATGGTACTGAGCGCATAAAGGCTACCAATGGCAAGGTAACTCTTGATTTCGATAACCTCAAGGTGACTTCACAAGGTGTACAGGCAAGTAATGGTACATTCGATAATGTGAATATCGGCTCAAGTTCTACGTTCAGCGGAAAGCTGACAACGATATTTAAGAATATTACGGATAGTGATGCTACGTATGATAGTGGAACAGGAAGGTACACATTGCACAATGACCTTGTGTTGCTGACGGGAACGAACAACATCATCAACTTACCGACCGATAGAAGCTATATAGGCGCACATGCTATCCTGTATGATAATGGCTTTCCACCATATAGCCGTATGTCGTTGGATATATATACTACTATCAAGTGCAATAATCCAATCTTGATGAATCAGCAACATGAGAATTATAGTGATTATTCTCTCAAGTATCAGATGATATTCAAGGGAGGACTTGTAGAACTTGTAGGAGTACCATACGGTTCTTTGTGCGCTTGGGCAGTCATGAGCAACAGTACGATATACACCAATTATTAACGCATGGATGGATTTTTATTGTGGATAATATTTTAAAAAAAAAAGGAATATGGCAACAACACAATTAAGAGCAGGATTGAAGCCGAGAGGAGAGTACTCTGCTTCAGTAAGTTACGAAAAACTTGATATAGTGTGCGTGCTGGCTAATTATACGATGTATATATGTAAGCAAGCGTGTACAGGTGTGCCTGTAACTAATACAGCATACTGGACTAAGTGTTTCGATGCAGCAAGTCTTATGGAGGATATACAAGATGTGCTCGACGAGGGAGACATATACACTCCACAAGTAGGTACAGTTACAACAGGCAACACATCGAGTGTAGCGATCGTTAATAACGAGCAGACTAAGAGGTCTGTATTTAATTTCGTTCTTGAAAAAGGAGAAAAAGGAGATAAGGGTGACAAAGGAGACCGTGGAGAGAAGGGTGATACTTCTGTCTTAGGTGAAGGTACGAATTACACCTTATACAACCAGAAAGGTAGTCACACAGATGGTGCAATGACGCAAGAGGCAACCACTAAGGAGATTAATAGGCTGAACACCTTGGTTAGCGAGTTGCAGCGTATTGTAGCAACGATAGGCGATACGGTTGAAGGTTACGTAAGAGTGGCTGGCTCATCATCGCCTGCACTATCTTATAAGCATTACCAAAAGGATGGTGGCGATTTCGGTGTGCCAAGTGTGTTCAACATCTTTTACCCTTGCTTGGTTGGTACACCATTGACAGGCTCTGGTACGGAAGGTAAGATATTGCACATACTTGATAAGTTCGGAGCACAGAATGATAACGGTGTAGCTAAGTGGGCAGACCTTGAAGGCGTGTTGCACAATATTGATGGCTCGGAGGGTGATGTTATAGTTTGCAATACTATACCATACTATCGTATCATGGGCAAACGAACAGTTAACAACGTGGTATATGATGTGTTCCTGATGTCGGCGCAGCCGTTCAGTTGGCAAGGACACGAAAGCGAAAAGGTAGAGAAATGCGGTATGTCTCCAGACTACTGTGTGTCGCACACCGATAGCGATAATGTAACACGTATGCACTCGGTGTATAATCCATCTTGGAATGGTAGTAGATATACAACGAGAGGATGTGTTGGTAAGTATATCTTCAGCTATAACGAACAAACAGGCGAAATGGTTGAGACCTATGACGCTAATGCTTCGCTGATGGGTGATGCAGGCGGATTGCATACCACAAGCATTAACTTGCCTACAGCAGAGCAGAGGGCGATGAACAACAATCCAGACACAACAAAGACTGTGCCTTGTATGAACTCAACAGCTGCAATGATAGAGAATATGTTTGCGTTGATGTTGGCTGAAGGTGGCACTTTCGATATGCACTCGCAGAATCTTATGGGTAGTGGCTTCTGCTCTAATGACACGGCTAACGCCGATGTTGATTATCAGGCAAGCGGTTTCAATGCAAGAAACGGCATACGTGTGAAGGATAAGAATGATACTTGGAGGTACGGAAGTTTTGGTTCGAACTTCAACTTCCTTGCAGGAGGTACAGGAAGTATATATGCTCCTTACCTCATCAATGAGTGGAGCAACGCTTTCCGAATAATGGAAGCACAGCGAGCTATATGCTACGCAATACAACACAGAATAGGCGAATTAGAATGGTTTGCATTTGAGGGCAACAAGTACAAGTGGCGTTCAGTTGACGGATTCTTGAATCCTACACAAGGTGAAATGACTTGCGTGTTGTTTAAAATGTTTGAGACGAAAGCAACGAGTGATGCAGTTGACCCTACGGATATGACAACATCTATTGCAGGCAACAGAATACAGATTATTGTATCAATAGCTCTGTATCATGGTGTGACAACTCAGGTAAGTCCCGGATGGTGGACGAGCGGTCTGCTCTTTACCGAGGATGCGAACGGATTGTATAAGTGTTATATGCAGCGAGACCAATCGAAGCTCTCTGTTACTCCAGTGGGCGATAAACTTGTTACAGAAGGCTGGGACTTTGAACAAACATACAATCATGTTATTGATGTGGCGTATAAGTCTAATTATGTTACTGACTACAATAACGATGCGCTGATGCTACCAGAATCAGATAATACATTTGGTGGCAGCTTACATACTTACGTGTGTCAATATAAGTGGTTCAACGGAGGAAAAGCACCAGAAGGTAAGAAAGGGGTTCGTGGCTTTTTGCGAGGTAACTACGCTCTCAATGGCGTTTACTCCCCGCTTGCGTTGGTCGCTTACAACTCGCCTGCGAATGCGTATTCGTCCGTCGGCTTCGGCATCTGTTATCAAATCGTTGACTAAGCGTAGCCGTAACCTGCGCACAGAGTGCGCCTCCATCTATGAGGTAACGAATAGATGGTGAGATATACTCAGAGGTGCTGCTGAGATAAAAGAAATCCATGCCAATAGCCAAAGAGCACGTGGGAATTGGAGTACCTGCTATTGGTGAGGTTGAAATAAGGCTGCTGCATTGAGGGTTCGTGGCTTTTTGCGAGGTAACAACGCTTCCTTGGCGTTTACTCCCCGCTTACGTTGAACGCTAACAACTCGCCTGCGAATGCGAATTCGAACATCGGCTTCGGCAAAAAATAATGTAAAATAAAGATAAGTCCTGTGATGGTAACATTGACAGGCAGATGCAGAGCCTGACTGAGACGAGAGTCGAACAAAACATGAAAAGATGTTAAGAGCATTAGCCGACCGCACAATGAATAGTGAATGAGGGTAGGCTGTGGAGCATTCGGAAACTCCACCTCGGCATTATCAGATGATAATTAATTGATAAAAAAATGAGTATAAGTACATGGACGAATATTACAACAGGAATGATAACTGCTATATACGACAGTTATCAGCACAAAAACGCTACTCGCAAAAAGAAGAAAGAAGTGGCTAAGGTATGGAATAACAAGGAAGCCTTTGCCACCAACGTAGAGCAAGAACTCGCACACGAGGACTATACAGTTGGAGCTTACAAGCATTTTGATCTGCACGACCGCAAAAAGGTGCGACATATAAGTACTTTGAGTTTCAAAGATATATGTGTGCAGAACTCTATCAAGAATGCCATCGAGAACATACTATTACATAGAATGACTGATGACATGATGGGAGGACTGCCAGAGCGAGGAGTGATAGCGAGAAAGGCTCGCTATTCTGTGGTGACACAGATGAAGATAGCTATGAACAACGAGCGGAATAGATATTACTTGCAAGGCGATATAAGCAAGTTCTACGATAACATCGACAATGTAATATCTATGCGCTTGATAGAGCAAGTTATCAAGGATAAGCGTACTCTGGCACTTATCAGGCAACACTTGATGAATCAGAAGGAACTCGCTATTGGTGATCCTATTTCGCACCTCGTAGCAAACCTTAATATGACGGTTATCATTCGCAAGGCAAAAGCCAAGTATGGCAAAAGGATTAAGCTGGTGAACTTTGCTGACGATTTCATTGCATTCGCTTACGACAAAGAAACTCTGTGTGAGTTGAGACGTGATATGTATGGTTGGGCGAAGGGAATGCGCTTACATTACAAGCGTATGTATGTGCAGCCAGTTGATAACGAGGAAGGCAAGCAGAAGCGTCTTATAACATTCTGTGGCTATCGGTTTGGTCGTGGCTACACGAAGATGACAAGGCGAACGAAAAAGAAATATATAAAAGCAAGGCACAAGAAGGTGTCTATGGGTGCATACAACGGCTTTTTAAAGGTTGCTGACACTAAGAACTTGAGGAAGAGAATAGAAATTGAGGACAATAAGATGAACAAGATAAGACGAAGATTTTCAGGTAAACCAATGAAAATTGATGTGCTTGAAGGAATACCACACACCATTGTAGATTTTGAAAAAAGACCGAGCAACAAGAAGGATTGCGAAGCCTACTATCATGTGCAAGCGATAGCTGACGGAATAGGATTGATTGTGTATTGCACTGCATCGAGCAAGATAAGTCAATTCCTTGGTACACAGACCAGAGCAGATATTCCGATACGTAATGTGACGATAGTACATGATTGGAGTGGCTACTATTACGATGGTACGGTATATACGGATAAAGAAGAGGAGGAGATGATTAAAAAACAATATAATATTGATTAGCTATGAGAACAGAACGATTTTTGGAAAAGCATCGCCTTGGCTTCATCAGGCTAACAGGCGATAATTCAGGACTCTATTACGCCAATGAGCGTAAAGAAGAAACAACAGATGTTGACGGCAATGCTGTAACATGGTGGGTGTACGATGTGTATGCAATTGACGATATGCGTTTCCCTGACAAAGGAAAAAGCGAGGTTATAAAGCAAGAATATCCGCACGATAAGGAGTTGAAGATATTGCGTAAGACAATAGCGAAGCTGTTGAAGGATACAGATAGATATGACTTGGCAGAGTTTGCGGAGTTCAAGCAGTATAATGAGTTTTCGGAGGGGGTGTGACACTCTCGTATAAAAGGAGCTCTCTTGGCGTTAACGCGTTGAGAGAGCTTTTTATATGGGGGCTGCTTGCTGAATGATGTGTGTATTAATGTAAGGTTTTGAATGTTAATATAATAAAGATATGATTTGGCATTTTCTACACAAATTGCAAGCTATCCTGTCAACTTTTAGTGGATGGGTGTCTCTGTTGGGAGTTGTTTTGGCGAATTTTTTCGCGGGTTATCAATCAGCTATCGAGGCGGTGGTTATCGTGGTGGCACTTGATTTAGCTTGGGCTATAGCGTCGGCGGTGAAGCGTGGCACTTTTGCGTATAGCTATTTAGGCAAAGAGAGCGTGAGCAAGCTATCTGTATATGGCAGCGTTATTGTTGGCTTCGTAGTGATTGATAAGATCGTGGGCATGGCATTGCCAGTAACAACGATTGTGGTGTGCTCGCTGATATCACTTGTGGAGTTGTGGAGCATGGCTGGTTCGATGCTGATTGTGTGTCCTAATATGCCTTTCTTGCGATTGCTGCGTCCTATACTGAGAGGTGAGATTGCGCATAAGCTGAGGATTAGCGAGGCACAAGTGGAGGAATATCTTAACGGAACAGTAGGAAAGGAGTAGGTTATGGCAGATGCGAATATATTGAAACCTTTCGTGCTCGTATGGGAGGGTGGCTATGTTAACGATCCGAGGGATAAAGGCGGAGCAACTAATATGGGCGTGACGCTTGCGACATACAAGGCACTTGGGAGATGGGATAATAACAAAGATGGTCGCATTGATGAGAAGGATTTGAAACTGCTGACAATGAAACAATGGGAGTGCATCTTTAAGGTGAACTTCTGGAATAGGTGGAAAGCTGACGAAATCAAGTATCAGAGTGTTGCGAACTTGCTTGTTGATTGGGTGTGGAACTCAGGGCGCTACGGCATCACCAACGCACAGATTGTGTTAGGAGTGCAGCCAGATGGAGTGGTAGGACAGAAAACGCTTGCAGCTATCAACAACTATCCTGATGAGGCAGAATTGTTCAGGAGGCTATGGATAGCGAGAGCGAACTATTATAAGAGGCAGAACAAGCCTGAGTTTTATAACGGCTGGATGAATCGGTTGAACGGCATCCAGCTGAGAGAATTGAAAAAAGGAAATAAAGTTATAGTAAGATGGTGAAAGTAAAATATATGGCTATGAGCCTCGTTGCATGGTTGTTGCTGATATTATGCGCTGTGATGTGCGAAGGCTGCAAGAGCAAGGAATTCGTGCCTGTAACAGAGATACGAACGGACACAGTAATTAAGGCGCACTATGACACGGTGTATATCGAGCGTAAAAGCGCAAAAGATAACAAAGTGTTAATTAAAGATAGCATTGTCCGCAAAGATTCCGTGTCCACAACCGTCGATGAGCAGGGGAACATTAAGAAGGTGGAGAGCTGGCACAACATAGAACGATATAGAGATACACAGAAGATTGCAGAACTTCGTGATAGCGTGAAGATGTTGAAGGCTGCTACAGACTCGCTAACGTCTCAAGGTTATCACTACAAGCCGAGTGCACCGATATACGTAGATAAAGAGCTAAGTTGGTGGAATAAATTCGAAATGTGGTGTGGAGATGTTCTGTTGGCTCTCTTATTTCTCAAGGTGTTAGGCGCATTGCTTACATACAAGATCGGTAAGAATAAGTTGAAGTAACATATAGATTTTTTCATAACAGTTTTTTTAGTGGTTAATTTAGTTTAGGAGAGGCTACCTGTGAAGGCAGCCTCTTTTTGTGAATAAGTCTTAATTTGATTGTGTACGTACTAAATCAAAAGTTAACAATTGATAAAACACGTCATTTTTCTATTGATTTTGTGCACACTTAATCAAAAGATTACTATCTTTGCAACAGATAAAGTTACTAACAATTAAAACATTACGATTATGAAGTACAACGAGTTTATTAAGAATATTGAGTTTGGTAACACAACCGCCTTTGTTTATGATTCACCAAACAATCGTTATATTTATTCAAATGGTGAGATTACTGAAGATACATTTGAAAATGTTACAGACGAAACAGAATTTGAAATTGTTGGCATTAATGAATTACCAGAAGTGAAAGAGGTAATAGTAGATAATTTTTTACCTGAGTTAGAGCCAGCAGCAAATGTTGAAGATGATGAATACAACGAAATCAAGAAAAGACTTGAAACAGGTGATGCTAAGATAGGTTATTGGTCAGAGAATGACGGTAACGATGATATCTATATGTTGATTTTTTAAGAACATTCAGCCCTCGACATCACGGTTAAGTCAATATTATGGCAAAAACTTATAGAATCCAAGACAGAGAAGCAGGTAACGTAATAGAGACTGGATTAAGCTATCAAGAGGCACAAGAAATGTTGGCTAAGTTCGAAGCTGATGACAAAGCAGACGGGACTTACACAGAAGATTTTTATGAGATCGTAGAAGAATAATGGCAGAAGGAAAGAAACTCGGTGGCGCTCGTCCTGGTAGTGGCAGACCACCAACAGATAGAAATGTAAGACTAACAATCAAGCTGTCAGAGGAAGCCGTTAAGATACTTGATGAGCTAACAACGAACAGGAGCAAGTATCTTGATGAATTATTAAAAAAGCAGAACCGATAAGGCTCTGCTTTTTGCATTTTATACGGTTTTAAACACGGCATCCACTTTGCTATAGTCTGAGCGTACATCCTTGGCGAGAATAGCAGCGTATCGCATAGTCTGAGAGATACGGGAGTGTCCTAACATCCTCATAACGTTCTGAGGCGCTGCACCATGAGAGAGCATATATGTAGCGAATGTGTGGCGACCTAAGTGAGTGTGTAGGCGCTGCTTGATATTGCATACCACTTGCACGGATTTTAACGCATAATTCAATTTTTGATTACTCATCTTTGGTAACTGATAGTTGTATTTCTCGAGGATGCGCACGGCTGGAGTGAGCAGCTGTGAGACGAACACCGTGCCAGTCTTAACGGCTTCGCTGTTAGCTATCCATATATCATGCTCCTTGTGATAGTTGTTAATATCGAAGGCTATCATATCGGAGTAGCGCATACCAGTGAAGCAGAGGAATACAAGGAGGTCTCTTGCGTGTTCCATCATCTCGGAGGGCATTGGAGTATTTACGAGCTTGTCGAGATCGGAGGTTGTGAGATACTCAATGAGCATTCTGTTACCAGTCTTGACTTGACCACGTAACTTGCTGCATGGGTTGGAATTTATCTTCTCGAAGAGCACCGCCTCGTTAACAAGTGTGCGGAGGCACTTGTAGTAGTTATATACGCCTGCATCGTTGACTGGCTTGTTATGGCGTATCCATTCCAGATAAGTAAGGATGTTACCAGGAGTGAGGTCCTGGAACGTTGAGAGCTTACCATAATCAGCAAGCGAATTGAGAAACACATCGTACTTCTTACGTGTTGAGGCTCGCATCTCTCTGTCATTAACTCTATCGTTGCAGAATTCTATAAATTCATCTCTTGCAGCCTCTTGCAGAGCGTTGACACGAATAGCAGCAACGCTAACAGGTGCATCCGTCTTAAGGCAATGGTTAATGTATCCTTCGATGTTATTACGGATAATCTGTAAGCGTTCATGTTCTTCGTAAGACAGACGTGTCATACTCTTAGCCTTGATACCAGTAGAGAAGTAATACGATTTGCAGTTCATGGCTATACGTACCTCAACAGTGCCATTGTGGCGACGATCATGAACGAATTTAATTGTTGGAATTCTCATAATTAGAACAATTTTAAAGTGATGTACAATGATTTGCAATCGTTGGTCAATGATTTGTACAATGATTTTTTGCTACCATGTACAAATTTGCCCAATTACGTGCAAGCTGCTAAACTGCTCTAATCTTCTTGGAATGCCTATATCTAAACGAATTTCACTAAAAAAGGGGTATCGAATGATACCCCTTTCCGTGGCTCGCATGGGGCTCGAACCCATGACCCTCACATTAAAAGTGTGATGCTCTACCAGCTGAGCTAGCGAACCAATGCCAACTTACTTATCGTAAGCGGGTGCAAAGGTAAGGAGTTTTTTTGAGA
>Ga0256404_1002769_pt1 | contig 37679 bp, 31 predicted proteins | sample RumenRJG_01DNA_FD_185990 | JGI IMG/M metagenome (GOLD analysis project Ga0256404, IMG submission 185990) | Bovine rumen microbial communities from Lethbridge, Alberta, Canada - RJG_01 | ecosystem: Host-associated > Mammals > Digestive system > Stomach > Rumen | place: Canada: Alberta | collected...
TGAAAAATGATTTTTGCGAGGAATATGAAAAGTCATTTCCTAAAGCAGTGGAATGTCTTGAAGAAGGATTTGAAGATTCGGTTCAGTTCTACGCGTTTGAGGAACTGGACAGCCGTAAGATTTCAAGTACGAACACGCTTGAACGTCTCAATCGTGAAATCCGAAGACGGTCATCAGTTGTTGGTATTTTTCCTTCAACGGATGCTTATATAAGACTGATAACAAGCTATTTGCTTGAGTATTCAGAGGACTGGCAGACTGAGCGTTGCTACATAAATGCCAGCTCAATAAAAGTTCAAAAGGAGATTCTGTTTAACGCAGCATGATGGATTTGAGGCTTTTTTCAGAAACGAAATTGCGAACTAAATTTGACACAATCTTTAGTTTTTATGGAGGTTTTATGATTTCAATATTGGTTGGTGTTGCAAAAAACAAATTGCCTTATTACCTTCATTTTGTTGAAGAAAAGGATGAAAATATCCAAGTCACCAGACACGGAAAAACTGTAGCTATTATCAACAATTAAGAAATCTCTGATGATTGAAAACTGGTTTGAAGAATAATCTTTCGCAAGGAATATTTACACAAGCAAAAACGCAATATATTTATCAATTGAAAAAAAATCGCTATAATTTGCGGTATGTCTGGTTTTTATGATTTTTATGATGTGGTTGTTGTTGGTGCGGGACACGCGGGAATTGAGGCTTGTCTGGCAGCAGCAAGAATGGGGCTAAAAACGCTTGTTGTAACTCAATCCCCGGACGCAATTGGACGAATGAGCTGCAATCCTTCAATCGGCGGAATTGCCAAAGGAAATATTGTACGCGAAATTGATGCGCTTGGCGGTGAGATGGGAAAACTAATCGACCGCTCAATGATTCAGTTCAGAATGTTGAACAAAAGCCGCGGACCTGCGGTTCAGGCGCCACGAAGCCAGGCTGATAAAATCACTTATTCGCAGATTGCGCGTAAAACTTTGGAATCCACACCGAATCTTTTTACGCTTATGGATACTGTCATCGACATTCTTACAACAGAAAGTTCAACAGATATGCCGCCAGATTCTGACAGTTCCGCAGAAATAGGAACAATTCCGGGCGAAAAACGCGGAAATTCTGGCAAAAACACAGACAACACAAAAAGATTAAAAGTCACAGGAATTGTTACAGAACGAGGAAGAATAATCCCTTGCCGCGCAGTTGTCCTTACAACAGGAACTTTTTTGGGCGGCAGAATTTTTATCGGTGAATACGATGCCCCTTGCGGAAGAATCGGAGAACCAGCCGCTTATGGACTTACAGCAAGCCTGCACAAACTTGGATTTACAACAGGACGGCTAAAAACAGGAACTCCGCCAAGAATCCTAAAATCCACAATTGATTTTTCCAAGCTTGAAATAAACAATGGTGATGACGAGATTATTCCCTTCAGCTTTGATGACGAAAAAGTTGAACGACCGCTTGTTCCTTGCCATGTTGTTTATACAAACAATGAGACACACAAAATCATCCGCGAAAATATCGGAAGAAGTCCGCTTTACAGTGGAAAAATAAGCGGTGTCGGGCCTCGCTACTGCCCAAGCATTGAAGACAAGGTAATGCGCTTTGCAGAACGCGAGCGCCACCAGATTTTTGTTGAGCCGGAGGGGCTTGAAACTGACGAAATGTACATGAACGGACTTTCGTCTTCTTTGCCGGAATGTGTGCAAGACGCTTTTATGCGAACTATGCCAGGTTTTGAGCACGCGGTTCAGAGCAGACCAGGTTATGCTGTTGAATATGATTATGTTGAGCCAACGCAGCTTTATCCTTCCCTTGAAACAAAACGAGTCTCAGGACTTTTTGACGCAGGTCAGATAAACGGAACTTCCGGCTATGAGGAAGCGGCAGGCCAGGGAATTATCGCCGGAATCAACGCCGGACTGTATTCCCGCGCGCACAAAACTTTCTGCGGTCCTCTTTGCGAAATCCCGCACGACTTGAATGGAACTCCAATCAGCATGGAACCGGGTGCGTTCTGTACAAAGGCAGTTTTGAATGCCGCCGAACAAAAGCGTTTTTATGAAATCAGCGAAAACATCAACGCTCGGCTCAACGATTTTGAAAATCAAAGCCAAAAACAAGCTGGTTTTGAACATTTTTATGACATTCCAGAATGGAAACCTCTTGTACTTGGACGCGATGAAGCTTATATCGGCGTTTTAATTGATGATTTGGTTACTCTTGGAACAAAAGAACCATACCGAATGTTCACCGCACGCGCAGAATATCGCCTTAAACTAAGACACGACACCGCAGACCAAAGGCTTACAAAATACGCATTTGAAGCTGGACTTAAAACCAAAGCCCAGCTGGAAAAAATTGAAGCAAAATACGCGCAGATTAACGAAATTGTTTCTCTTCTTTTAAAAAAGCCACAGACCGAAAATCCTGGCTACCCGGAAAAAATCTGGAACGAAGCGCAGATTGAATTTAAGTACAAATATTACATTGAAAAGCAGGATAAACGTATTGAAAAAATGCACAAAATGGAAAATGTGAAAATTCCTGCAAACTTTGATTACGGCGCAATTCCATCGCTGAGCGCAGAAAGCCGCAACAAACTCGAAAAAGTGCGACCGCTAACATTAGGTCAGGCAGAACGAATCAGCGGAATACGAAATTCGGATATTATGCTGCTTATGGTGTATTTGCGTTAAGTTCGAAGGACATCCACGATGTGTGTGCCGGCTCCCAACAGCTCAGGGCGCTCGCTTATGGAGATTGTGTAATCTATAAAAAGTTTGAATGTCTCTTCGTCCATCGCATTAAGTTGAGCGCGCATATAATCTGAAGCTCCTTCCTGGCTGAACATTTTTACGCGCTCAAGACCGGATTTTTTCTGGATTTCATTTACATCTTCAAGCCGCAGATAGCTGTACAAATCTTCCGGGGCTGTAACACAATGAAAATCCTCTGAAATCGCACCATTGGCAAGCAAATCTTTTATTTTATTTTTTCCAAAACAATACTGAAGAACCGCATAATCATTTAAAATATACGCAACAAAAATTATTCCGCCGTTTTTTGTAACGCGTTTTATCTGGTTCAGGGCACACAAACGCTCTTCCTGCGAGTGCAGATGATACATCGGACCAAAACAAATTGTAATATCAAATTTATTTTCATCCAAAAACGAAAGGTCAAGCGCATTCCCTTGCCACGTTTTTATTTTTTCATGCTTTGAACGCAGAACCTCAAGATTTCGTGGTACAAGCTCAACCGCTGTAACTTCGTGCCCAAGATGACAAAGTTCCACCGAATACCGACCAGTTCCAGCGCCAACATCAAGAATTTTCAGATTTTCGCGCCCTTCAATCATCTTTTTAATATGATGCATGCTAGTGGAAAATTCCACCAGCCCATGCCGCGTCCGAAGCCGATGCTCCTCGTTGAATTTATTGTAGTATTTTTCGATATTTGTCATATTTTTCGTCAACTTTTTTGCACCAAGACTCTTTTTCTGAATCAGGCAGATAAGTTGCGTTGAATCCGTTTTTAATCAAGGTTTTTATTTCTTCAAGAGAAAAATTTGACTCGCTGTAAAGTTTATAAAATTCATCGCACAGCGAAACTTTAAAGAAAACCGGATCATCTGTGTTCACTGTAACAAAAAGTCCGCGGTCAAAAAATTCACGGATTGGATGTTCAGCAATTGATTTTACATATTTTTTTGTAAAAACATTGCTCGTAGGGCAAACCTCAAGAACAATATTTCGTTCCTTTAAAGTTTCCATCAGTTTTTCATCCTGAATTGCAGAAATGCAGTGCCCAACCCTGTCAACATGAAGAAGATCTATTGCTTCCCAAATTGATTCCGGCCCAACATCTTCGCCCGCATGCGCAACAACTTTGTATCCTTCTTTTTTGGCAAGCTCAAAAACCGGCTCATAATCGCGGCAAGGACCTTTTACTTCTGCACCGCCAAGCCCGATTCCAATAATATTTTCACTAGGAAATTTCTTCAGAAGATTATAATTGTTCATCGCATTTTCAAGACCAAAAGTGCGGCTAACATCCATTAAAAGTTTTACAGTAATGCCATGTTTTTCCTTGATTTCCGCAATTTTTTTATCAAAAACCTTCACCATCTCTTCATATTTAAAGCCATTTTTAAGAAATGAAGTCGGCGCAAAAAACGCTTCCGTGTAAACAATCCCATTTTCAACAAGATATTTTGCCAAATCATCAAAAATATAGTCAAAATCCTGAACCGAAGTATAAAGCTGCTGAATTTTTATAAATGCCTGAATAAAACCGTTCAAATCCTCGTAAGTAAAAAGCTCCTTTATTTCCTTGTCAGAAATTTCCTGGCCCTTGTTTTTTTTGTACAAAGCCTTTATCGAGTCAATCGAAGGAACTGCTTCAATATGGATATGAACTTCCGCCTTTGGAACAGCTTTTACCAATTTATAAAATTCTTCTTTGTTCATAATCGTCTCCAGAGTTTTTCCTAACTTGTTTATCGGTTGATTTTCTCATTAACTTTAACTTTTTTTCAAGAAATAAAAATTTAATATCAGAAGGGCGTCTGCCCTACGTCTCAAACCTTCGGTTTTCGCCTACCCCTCCGACACAGGACCTCGCAAGCTGGTCCAATTCTAAATCACATATTTTAAAATTTTGCAAGAAAAATAGTTTTCTAAATTTATGTTATTAATCTTGTATAAAAACGCTAGTAATAGTATAGTTTTAATTGCGCAAACGCTATATATAGTGTTGCGTTTTTTTTACGCTTAATAAAAAAAGGATGGGAACAAAGTGAAAATAATCAAGCGCAATGGCGAAGAAGTAATTTTTGACATAAGAAAAATTGTTACAGCTATAGAAAAGGCAAATGCCGCAGTTCCAGAAAGCGACCGAATCTCTGAAGAATACATCCAGGCTGTAGCCTCAAAAGTTGCAAATCAGTGCCATGCCAGCAAAGTAGAACTTAACGTAGAAGCAATTCAGGATCTTGTAGAAACTGAACTTATGAAAATCGGTGCATTCAACATTGCGAAACTTTACATAACATACCGCTACCGACATATGCTTATGCGAAAACAGAATTCCACCGACAAACAGATTCTTTCGCTTTTGGAATGTGCAAACGAGGAAGTAAAACAGGAAAATTCAAACAAAAATTCAACTGTAGTTTCAGTTCAGCGCGACTACATGGCAGGCGAAGTCTCTAAAGACATCACAAAACGATTTCTTTTGGACGAAGACATTGTTCAAGCTCATAACGAAGGAATTCTGCATTTCCACGACGCGGATTATTTTGCCCAGCACATGCACAACTGTGACCTTGTAAACCTTGAAGACATGCTACAGAACGGAACTGTTATCAGCGGCACAAAAATTGACCGTCCACATTCATTTTCAACAGCCTGCAACATTGCAACACAGATTATTGCGCAGGTAGCTTCATCTCAATACGGCGGCCAGAGCGTTTCACTTGCTCACCTTGCACCATTTGTAGACGTAAGCCGCAAAAAGATTGCAAAAGAACTTGCAGAAACAGAAGAAGAAACTGGAATCAAATTCTCAAAGGAACAATTTGACGCAATTGTAAAGCGTCGCCTTGCAGACGAAATTGCGCGCGGTGTCCAGACAATCCAGTATCAGGTTGTAACCCTTATGACAACAAATGGTCAAAGTCCTTTTGTTACAGTTTTCATGTATCTTAACGAAGCAAAAAACGAACAGGAAAAAGCTGATCTTGCCCTTATAATTGAAGAAGTTTTAAAACAGCGTTACAAAGGCGTAAAAAACGAAAAAGGCTACTGGGTTACTCCAGCATTCCCAAAACTAATTTACGTCCTTGAGCCAGACAACATAACAGAAGGCGCAAAATATTACTACCTTACAGAACTTGCCGCAAAATGCACTTCAAAACGGCTTGTTCCAGACTATATCTCTGAAAAGAAAATGTTCGAATTAAAAGAAGGAAACTGCTACCCTTGCATGGGCTGCCGCTCATTCCTTACCGTTTACCGCGATGAAACAGGTCGCCCGAAATTCTACGGAAGATTCAACCAGGGCGTTGTAACAATCAACCTTGTTGATGTTGCCTGCTCTTCTGGAAAAGACATCAATTTGTTCTGGAAAATATTCGACGAACGCCTTGAGCTCTGCAAACGCGCCCTTATGCTCCGCCACAAACGGCTTTTGGGAACACCTTCAGACGTTGCCCCGATTCTTTGGCAGAACGGCGCACTTGCCCGCCTTGAAAAAGGTGAAAAAATCGACAAGCTGCTGTTCAACGGCTACTCAACAATCTCTCTTGGCTACGCAGGTCTTTGCGAATGTGTCCGCTACATGAAAGGCAAACCTCATACAGATCCAAGCGCAACGCCATTCGCTTTGGACATAATGCGCTACATGAACAAAAAATGCGCAGAATGGCGCGACCAGACAAACATCGCATTCAGCCTTTACGGAACACCGCTTGAGTCAACAACATACAAATTTGCAAAATCATTAAAACGCAGATTTGGCGAAATTGCCGGCGTAACAGACAAAAATTACATCACAAACAGCTATCATGTTCACGTAACAGAACCAATCGACGCATTCCAAAAACTTACATTCGAAAGCCAGTTCCAGGAACTTTCTCCAGGCGGCGCAGTAAGCTACGTTGAAGTTCCAAACATGGAGCAGAACATTCCGGCAGTAATGGCAGTCCTTAAACACATCTACGAAAACATAATGTATGCGGAACTGAACACAAAATCAGACTGCTGCCAAAAATGCGGCTACACAGGTGAAATCCAAGTTGTGGAAGACAACGACGGAAAACTCATCTGGAAATGTCCACAATGCGGCAACACAGACCAGACAACAATGAACGTCGCGCGCCGAACCTGTGGCTACATCGGAACCCAATACTGGAACCAGGGACGAACCCAGGAAATCAAGGAACGAGTTCTGCACTTATAGTTCAAAATTTAAAAGGGCGGACAACCGCCCTACGTCTAAACCCTACGGTTTTAGACTACCCACCGTGCGGGGAGAACCCCGCAACGCCCCCATTTTGAAGGTTTTTATGTTTTACGGCACAATTAAAAAATTTGACGTGGCCGATGGCGAAGGTGTTCGCGTAAGCCTTTTTGTTTCCGGCTGCAGAAACTGTTGCGCAGGATGTTTTCAGCCACAGACATGGGATTTTAACTTCGGCAACGAATTTACAGAAGAAACCCAAAATGAAATTATAAAAGCGTTAGAGCCGCCACATATTCAGGGGTTCAGTTTGCTGGGCGGAGAACCGTTCGAACCAGAAAATCAGCAGGTTCTTGCGCCATTTTTAAAAAAACTCAAGGAAATTTATCCCAAAAAAGACATCTGGTGCTGGACAGGATATATTTTTGAAAAAGATTTGCAGCCCGGCGGAAAACGCTACATTCCTGAATACACAGAACTCATGCTCAACTGCATTGATGTTCTTGTTGACGGTCCGTTTATTCAGGAAAAGAAAAATCTTATGCTGCGCTTCCGCGGCTCAGAAAACCAGCGGCTTCTTCACCTAAAAGATGGAGAAATCCAAAAAATAGAATAAATTTCCGCACGCAACACAAGCGGCGCGGATTATTTTTTTTGCTTTTCCGCAACAATTTCTTTTGCGCGGTTCATGGCGCTTTCAATGTCATCAAAAATATTTTCACGCCCAATTTTTTCCGCCATTCCAGTTTTTTCAAACAAAATATACGGCTGCGTATGAATTCCCGAAATAACAATTTTTACACCGCGGCGGTCACAAGCGGCTTTGCACTGCTCCAGAGCCTGAACTCCACCTGCATCAAGATAAATTGTGTTGCGCATTCGAATAACAAGAACGTCAAATTCCGCACCGGCGCGCTCAACCGCAAGCTCAAACTTTCTTACCGTTGCAAAAAACAGCGGGCCTTCAATCTCGTATACAATAACACCAGCAGGAACATCAAGTTGTTCTTCTGTGCCATCACCAGTAATTCCAGAAACAATTGTATTTCGTTTTTCCTGGACTTCGCTAACATCTATCATCTTTTTTATAAAGAAGAATGCCGCAAAAATAAGCCCGATTCCAATCGCATAAGTCAAGTCAACAAAAACAGTGATTAGAAAAGTCACCACAAGAACCGCAATATCAGATTTCTGACCTTTCAAAAGTTTTCTGATAGAAGAAATACCCGCCATGTTCCATGCAACACTCATAAGAACCGCAGCCAATGCCGCCATCGGAATATATTCTACGTACTTTCCAAAAAGCACCATTATCAAAAGCAGGACAATCGCATGGATAATGCCAGCAACTGGAGTTCTTCCTCCATTGTTTATATTTGTAGCCGTTCTTGCAATCGCGCCAGTAGCCGGAAGCCCAGCGAACAAAGGGCTTGCAATATTCGCAATTCCCTGACCAATCAACTCATTATTTGAATCATGTTTCGTTCCAAGCATACCGTCTGCAACAACAGCCGAAAGCAAAGATTCAATCGCGGCAAGAACTGCAATTGAGCAGGCAGTCGGAAAAACTGTTTTTATTGTAGAAAGACTAAAATCTGGAAGCGCAGGTTTTGGAAGTCCATTCGGAATTGTGTAACGGTCTTTTATTATATCCGCATGCCAAACAGGATTTTCCCCGGCAAAATGCGAAACCAGCAGATTTATCAATGTCGCAAGAATTATAACAATCAGAGAACCCGGAATTTTCTTTGTTACTTTAGGCCACAAAAAAATAATAGCAAGACAAACCGCTGCCATTCCAAAGGAATAAAAATTGATTGATTTTATAGAAGCCGCATACACAAGAATTTTTCCGGAAAAAGTTCCAGGCATCTTTAAATATTCATTTCCCAAAACTGTAAGCGGAAACTGCGGATGCAACCCGAAAAAATCACCAATCTGACCAGTCGCAATCGTAACAGCGATTCCTGCCGTAAATCCGACAACAATTGTATACGGAATAAACTTAACCAGACCGCCAAGCTTAAAAACACCAAGAAGAATCAGCATAACACCAGCAAGAACAGTCGCAGTCGCAAGCCCACCAACACCAAGCTGAGGATTATTTACAATCGCGTAAATTATTACAGTAAAAGCCCCTGTCGGACCACCAATCTGGCAGCGAGTTCCACCAAACGCCGCAATACAGAATCCCGCAATAATAGCAGTATAAAGCCCAGTCTCAGGACTGCAACCACTGGCAATAGCAAACGCAATGGAAAGCGGCAGTGCAACAATTCCAACAATCACACCTGCAATAAAATCTGTCAAAAACTGCTTTCCATTATAAGTTTTTAACGTATTCAACAACTCTGGCTTATACATCAAATGCTCCAACAAAAATAAAAATAGTGTTCTGACAAAATACATCTTTTTGTCAGATTGAGCAATAAGAAAGAAAAATGATATAATATTTTCATGAATTACCGTTGTCCACGCTGTCAGAAAAAAGGCGATTTTTGTCTTTGCAAATATACGAAAGAAATTGATTCTGGAATAAAATTTGTGCTTTTAATGCACCCGAAGGAAGTCAAAAAAAATAGGACTGGAACTGGCTGGATAACAAGAATTTCCTTAAAAGGCTGTGAAATTCTGGAAGGGCTTGATTTTTCAAAAAATGAACGGTTGAATGAGCTTTTAAATGATCCGCAATATTTTCCGGTTTTGCTTTACCCTGAAGAAGACGCTTGGAACGCAAAAAAGCCGGAATTCAAGGAAAAAGTGAACGGACGCACAATTCTTGCAATCATAATTGACGCAACTTGGTTCTGTAGCCGAAAAATCATCCAGCACAACCCAAACCTTTTGCAGCTGCCAAAAGTTTCTTTTGCCGGCGAATACCGCTCAATTTTCACATTCAAAAAAGAGCCACGACCAGAATGTGTTTCCACAATTGAAACATGCTATTATCTGATAAAAGAATTTCAAAACGCAGGACTTGCAAATCCCCATGCAAATCCAGAACCGCTCATGGATGTCTTTAAGCAAATGATAAAAAACCAGCTTCAGGCGGAAAACGAACGGATTCTTGGATTGCGCCCGGACATTCACGGCTGCGACGCAAAATACACAAAATTAAAGGAAATTCCTAATTTTTAAAAGGAAGAATTCCTTCCGCCTCAAATTCTCCGTCCAAAGCACCGAACATTGCCTCCAAAGTATAGCCGCTCCAGCTATAGCCAAGCAAAATTTCATCTGCCCAGTCAAGCCCAAAAGAATAAGTCGGTGTCATAATTGAAAAAATCACAACTTTCTTGCCTTTTCCTTTTAGTTGCTCTGCAATTTTTGCGCTGCGCTGATTTGCGACAAGAAACACAATTGTGTCATAGGAATCATAAATTTTCAGAATATTTTCACTCATCCATGCAGTTTCATTCGGACCAAGCTCGTAGCTGAATTTAAATTCCCTGGAATTCGGATAACGTTTTTTTCCTTCTGTAAAAAATTGCGGCAAAGAACCACACAAAAGAACCCGGCCAGCTTTTTCCCGGGACAAAGATTCTTCTGATTTTTTATAAAATGAAATCGAACGGCACGCCTGCTGAAGAAAAAATTTATCACCTTCCCTGTCTGGAATAAATTTGCTGATTGTGGAAGCCTCTGGATAAAGCGGAGCCGCGTTTTCACCTTTAAAATATTCCAATTTTGCTTTTATAACACGAAAAGCCGCATCTTTTACCCGGGATTTAAAATTTTCATCAGTTTTCATGGATGAAAGATTGCATGTCCACAGATTTTCACCAAGACGCGCAGTTGTTGAAGAAATCACAATATCATTTCCAGCTTCAATCGCCATTTTAAATGCAGCAGAAAGAGAACCGGCATACATCGTAGCTCCATTCATCATCATGTCATCAGTAATAATAAGACCTTCGTAGCCAAGCTGATTTCGCAAAAGTTCTGTAAGAAAATATTTTGAAAGGCTTGCAGGCGCACCGCTTTTGTCTATCTGAGGAAAACTCAAATGCCCGGACATAACCGCGGGAACTTTTTCTTTTATCAGATATTCAAAAGGGACAAGCTCGCGGTTTTTAAAGGTTTTCCAGTCAATATCAATTTCCGGAAGATTTATGTGGGAATCATAGCTTGTGTCGCCGTGTCCAGGAAAATGCTTTACAGTCGGAATCACTCCAGCCGCAATACTACCATTCGCCCAAGCCGCGCCAAGAATTCCAGCGCGCTCCGGGTCATCTCCAAAAGAACGAGTTCCAATAATCGTTGAATCATGATTTGTAAAAAGGTCGACCGTCGGCGCAAAATTCATATTTATTCCAAGAACTTTTATTTCCCGGCTTATGTAATACGCCGAACACCACGCATCCACAGGATAGCCGCCCGCACCAATCGCCATATTTCCGGGAGTTACAGCTGTTTCTCCTTTTACATGACGAATCCAGCCACCTTCCTGGTCGGTCGCAACAAAAAGAGGAATTTTAAAACGCCTAGAAGCGGCACTTTTTTGCAAAGAAGAAATTGATTTTGCAACCAGATTTATGTCATCCGTGTTCCAGCCAAAAACTTTAACACTGCCAAGTCCGCGGCCACCAACCCATTGAAACAAAAGATTATCCGGCTCTGCGCCTGCCCAGCCAAACATAAGAATCTGGCTGAGCAATTCTTCATCCGACATCCGGTCTACAATAAATTCTGCAAGTTCTTCGTTCGGAAAATTGCTCCAAAAATTTGCATTTTCAGGAATCTGTGTCCGACAAAACAAAAATCGGCAAAAAATCACGCCAAAAAGAATTGCAAAAAATCGTTTCATAACTTTATAAGTTTACAAAAAAAAGCAACGATTCTCAACACATTTTGAATTTTCAAAATGTGTAAATCGAAAAGACAGTAAATCCTGAATCCGAATCCTCATTCCAGAATTCATAGACAAAACACAAGGACTGTGCCACCTGATTTTCTTTGATTGATGCAAAATATTTTTTTATCGCATCCGTCTGGGAAAAAGATCTGGCCGACTCCAAAGATTCTCCAGAACCAACACCGACAACAACCGATTTCGACCTTTCAATTCCGAATTTTCTGCGCAAAGGTTTTTCGTTCTTTTTGTCCAGATATTTTTCAAGCCAGACAGGACAAGAATCCAAACCGAATTCCATGCCTTTCCACGAAACAATTTCTGAAAAAGCAATCGAGCCTAGCAAAAAAAATAAGATTGCCGGAAACAGATTTTTCATTCAACCACCAGATTTCTTAGATAATCAGAAAATTTTTGCTTGAATTCAGTTTTGATTTTTGACTCAAGTTTCTTTTCAGCCTTAACCTTTGCCTCTGAATATTCAACGTGGCTTTCTCGCCCGGAAATTGTGAACGGCACAAGCTGATGATTGTTTTCCTTATCAAGAATATAACTTTCCGCATTATAGCGGCAACGAACAGTTTTTTTGTCCGATGTATCAGAACGTTCAAATTCAAATTTTGCAGTAAGAACATAGCGGGCTGAATCATCAAAAGTTCCTTTAAAACCACATTCTGAAATCGCCTGACTGAATGCCTCCTTGAATCTTCCGTGTTCATCATTTGATGTTTTTACGCAAATCGGAATATTTTTTGCAATTTCCATTTTTTTTGCATGGATATTTTTTGAAGAAGGACAATATTGCTCCAGCCCGGAAACCGCATCAGGATTTATAATCGCCATTTTTTTCAGATGATTTTCGTTTTCAACCGCAATTTCTTCCGCAAAATCGTAAGCCGCAAAACCTTCCAGCGAATGTAATTCCTTTTCAGAATTTTTTTTCAAAGTTGACAAGGCAATTGAGTTTTTCTTAATCATTTCAGAATAAATATCGCTCGCCTTGCTTTTGTCAAGAACAGCAATCGCATACCAAGTTGAATTCGCAGAATCAAGCCAAAAATCTTTTGTTTCCGCGCCGATAAGATTGTCAACATCCACAACCCGCTTTATATCCTGACTGAAAGTCTGAACATTTGTCGTTTTTGCAACAATTCCATCAGCCTTTGCCTGCTCCATCCGCGAAGAAGAATTCGCCTCAGATTTTATTGCCTGTCCAAAAACCGAAGCCAAACCTTTTAGCGCGTTGATTTCCGCCGTATTTCTATCAGAAGAAGAACCGACATAGTTCAAGAATTTGTCAGAAGGATAAACCGTTGAAGGCGAAGTAACCCATTCCGGCACAGATTGCTTCTGCTTTTTTGCCGCAAAGACAAAATTCAAACTCAATACAAAAAACAATGAAAACAAAAATTTCAAAGCGCAGTTTTTTATTTTTCGCATGAAGACACCTCCACAGAAACTCTTCCTTCTTTTACAACAACATTTTCAATTTTTTTTGTTTCTACAATATTATTTCCGCTCAAATATTCAACAGTAACCGTATATGTTCCCGGCGCAACAGAAAATCCTGCCGCACTTGCAAGATGAGGAAAATACGAAGCCTGCCGAACATCCGCTTTTTCAGCGTCAACAACCGCTTCCAGCGCAACAATCATTCCCTGTTTTGCCGCAGTAAAACCAATCTGAGCTGCTGTTCTTGCCAAAACATTCGAACCGATGTGATCCAATGTTTCTTTAGCCGCAATATAAGTCGCAACGCTAGCCGGAATACTAGCCGCATTTTTTGTAATATTCCTAAAAACGCTACGGTTGTATGCGCCACGAGCCTTGTTTGCAACATCAAGAGCCACCGCATTGTCAAAATTTTCAACCACAACGGCTTTTTTTGCAGTTCCATCAGAAAGTTTTACGTTTACAGAAGTGATTTTATGGTTTTGCTTTGAAATATCAAAAACAGGATAAACAATCTTGAATTTCATCGGAAAGCCAGTTCCCGGAATTATACCAAAATTCATTTCCTGAACACCTTCTGTTCTTTTTCCAAGTGTTCCAGAAAGCGCGACAACTTCAAGGCGACCTTTTCCAGCCGGAATTTTTACAGCTTCTGAAACATCTATATTTGGCGCAGAAGTTTTTAATATGGAAGAAAATTCTTTTGCATGGTCAGAATCTTCATTTGCGGCAAAAACCACAGCTCCAAGATATGAAAGAAATGGAGAAGTTTAATAAACAGCCTTTGCCTTTGCAGGAGTTTTTGCTGTAACTTTACCAACGGAAACATTAACACCAAGCGTATTCAACGTTGACATTGCCCCGGAAAATTTCTCATCGCCAAGCAAATTATCACTGGATGCCTCAACTTCTTTTTGCTGGGCAAGAAGAGGAACTATAACATCCTTGTAATCACCTGTGTATGTATAAATTACACCTTTTGCAACATCAAGCTCGCCGGCGCCAATCGCATTTACAGTGCGCATTGAATAAGCCAAAAGCCTTTCGTAAACCGCACCTGTGTATGTGGTGGAATTTTCTCCGCCCAAAGCAGCCTGCATCGTTTTTCCGCTTGTCATATCCGCTGAAAGCCGCTGCATTTGTCCTTGAGTTTCCAGAAAACCTTTTCCAGACGCAATATAGTCGCTTGTAAAATAAAGCAACATATCGATGTCTAGATAATTTTTCACCGCATTTTTATCCGCTTTCTTTGAATAAAGCATTGAAACGCACTTTGAATAATCACCAGCGGCATAAGCTGAATCATAAGCCGCCTGATTGAATTTTATTTTCTTTATTTTTTTAGTTTTTTCTACTTTTGCAGAGTCTTTTGCACCTTCCGCACCTTTTGTTGTGGCACAAGAAGCTAAAATCAAAACCGCAACAAAAAGAAGAATAATCTCTCGTATGTTTTTTTTCATTTTATTTCTTCTAAAATTAAAAAAGCCAATGGAAAAGTTAGATTCCATTGGCTTACAGCTAAAAATTATCTGCTTTTAACTTTTCCTGTTTTTTTCAGATAGTCTTTTGTTTCTTCTGACGGTTCAAACATTCCAACCGTTCTATGAGTCTGAAGATCTGTGACTTCGATATTGACAATGTATGTCCGTTCCTGCTTTTTTCCGTTATTCTGAACCATAAGTTTTACAGAACCGGTAAGCATATAATCCGCGGCATCTTCCACATCAAGTTCTTTTGCAAGCTCTTCCGCAGAATGATCCTGCTGTTCAATTACAGCATCGCGCATTTCTTCCCGGACATCCTTGTTTGCCATAAATTCCATAACACCGCTGTTCAATACAGCAGTCTTAAGGCTGTTGGCAATAATCTGAGTGTCAAAAAATTCACCGGTCTCATCTTTGATTTTTCCGATTGTTACAACCGGAGCACGGTCATTTTTGTCTTCAAATCTTGCGATTCTTGGTGACTTAATAATCTGAGCAACGATATCTTTGCAAATTGCCCGACAATCTGTTTCACTAAGATATGGAGTCAAATCTGCATTTCCGCCACGCTTTACAGCTTTAGCAGAAACAGAAAACATTACCACCAACGAAAGCAAAAAAACAGAAAATATCTTTTTCATTAAAGCAGCTCCTATTCTTCGTCAAAAGAATATTCAACTGTAGCGTCTGGAGCCTTGTCAAGAAGTGGCGCACGAAGATTTTCGCTAAGCGCTTTCTTCAAAAGAACTGTTTCAGAAGCATTGTCTTCAATTCCATTCAATGCAGCATTAAGCTGAGCATCGTAAATATCGCGGCTCATTGTGAAAACTACATAATATTCATAATAGTAATCAAAACTGCTGTCTGGAGAATTTGCCTTTACTTTGATTCCCTGCTTTGGTTTTCTGAACTGCATCCAATACTGAGCCTGTTTTTCAAGACCATTGATTTCGATTGCAGAAAGAGCCTTTACAGTCTGATCGATTGCCTGCTTCTGCTTTACTTCATCGCCAGTCATTCCCTGGAAAACCGCATTCGCGCTCTGACCAACAGCCATAGAGAATGAATTTGCAACCTGACGCTGAACATCAACCTGATCAGTCCATGTCTTCAAGAATTCAAGATCTTTTCCCTGGTTAGAAAAAACAAAAATCTGTGTATCTTTCAAGTCAATCTTTAAAGCCTTTGCAACCTGTTTGTTATCACCTTCAAGAACTGACATAACCCAAGCTGGAGTTTCGCTTCCAAGAGCCATTCCCGGTCTATTTACAATTTCAATCTTAACTTTTGTCTGCTTTGCTTTTTTTGCCGCAAAAGCACCCATTGAAGCGCAAAGAGTCATCATCAATACAGCTGCGCCAACTTTTATAGTTTTCATAAAACCTCCGTATATGCATACTCATAACAAATGAATAAAAATTTTGAGTAAAGTTCCAGAAACCACGGTTCCCAAAACTTTGAATAATCGTATACAGTTTTATTATAGCTTATTTATTGACTTTTGCAATTTCAAACAGGCTGAATTTTTAAAAATCCAACCTAGAAAAAATTATTTTACAAGAATTGAAGCCTGTCTTCCCCGATAAGTTTAAATGGATTTTCTGATAATCCGTAAGGTTTGATTTCTTTCATGGTTGTATATTATAGAAGAAAAATGAAAAAGGGCGTTGCGGGATGTGCCCGCTAGAATGGGTAGGAGAAAAACAAAAGAGGCGGTTTTAGAGAATCTAAAACCGCCTCTTTTGTTTTGAGCCGAGGGAAAGGCTTTTCCCCCCTGACTATTTATTATGCTTTTTCAGATTCCAATGTAGGGAATCGGTTAAAGTAATCTTTTGTTGTGCGTGCTGCAACTCCGCTTAAAAGGATAAGCGCGATACAGTTTGGCCAAGCCATAAGTCCGTTTGTAATGTCCGCAATTGTCCAAACCTGGCTGATTGTCATATATGGTCCGATCGCAACTGCGATAATGTAAATTACGCGATAAATCATTACAAGTTTCATTCTGCCGTTTGAAAGATACTCAAGACAGCGTTCTGAATAATAGTCCCAGCCAAGAATTGTTGTGAACGCAAAGAACACAAGACAAATCATAAGAAGGAACTGAACCGAACGGCCGTCTCCGCCAAGAACTGTATTGAATGCCGCAGAAGAAAGCTCAACGCCTTTAAGAGTTTCGCCAAGTCCGTTTGTCGGAAGTGTGAAAACTCCGCCATTGCTGAATGCAATTACAATTGAAAGACCTGTCATTGTACAAACGATGATTGTATCAATAAAAGTTCCAGTCATAGAAACCAATCCTTGCGCAACAGGCTCTTCTACTTTTGCGGAAGAAGCTGCGATTGCGGCAGAACCAAGTCCGGCTTCGTTAGAGAAAATTCCGCGGGCAATACCTTTCTGCATTGCAACGATTACTGAACCAACAACACCGCCTGTAACAGCCTGAGGAGCAAATGCGGCCTTAAAAATAAGGGCAAATGCGGCTGGAATTTTTGTCGCGTTCATAACAAGTACGCTTACCCCAAGGAAAACGTAAAGAATTGCCATGAACGGAACAATAACCTGTGCAACTTTTGAAATTCTCTGAAGTCCACCGATAATTACAAGAGCCGCAAAAATTGTTACCAAAGCGCCGGCAATTACAGTTGCCCAAGAATACTGTGTTTCAAACAAAGTGAACGCAACATGAGTTGTTTCCGGGTCAAAAGCATTTTTTACAGCGGAAGCAATACCGTTTATCTGAGTAAATGTTCCGATTCCAAAAAGACCTACGCAAACACCGAAAATCGCAAAAATAACAGCAAGCCATTTCCAAGAAAAACCTGTTCTTTCTTTCAATCCTGTTTCAATTGTATAGAATGGTCCGCCAAGAACGTGACCGTCTGCCATGTGCTTACGATATTTTACGGCGAGCATACATTCTGTGTATTTTGTTGCAATTCCTACAAGAGCGGCAATCCACATCCAAAAAAGCGCACCCGGACCGCCGGCTGCAATAGCAGTTGCAACTCCTACGATATTTCCTGTTCCGATTGTTGCAGAAAGCGCTGTGCAAAGAGCACCAAAACTAGAAACTTCGCCTTTTTCCCCGTCTGACTTGCGGAAAATTGACTTTAATGCGCGTCCCAATTTATGGAACTGCATGCCATGAAGACGGATTGTCAAAAGCAATCCAGTCACAAGAATAAGGATGATTGTCGGAAGTCCCCAAACAATGTCATCAATCTTGTTGATAATTGTGTCGAACATTTTGCTTGTCCTTTAAAAAAAATAAGAGCGAAAATACACAATCGTATTTCGCTCTCTAAAGAGTATGACAAGAATCTTTTAGCCCTGTCCCTTATGCCTGAGATATCGGTTTTAATAACCTTAACCCTTCGGCGTCCCACCTGAAAATGGGAACTCTCCAGAGAATCGCCAGTACAGTAACGCTGATGACGATGTAATACATTAGCATTAAGAAAATATCTGCGTCAACTGATTTTTTAAAATAAACAGAAAAATGAATGGCTTAAATTTAATATTATTTGAATAAATTTCGGGTTTTCCAAGAAAACCGATAAAAGCGCAAGAGAATTTGTAATTTGTGAAGACTTTGTGCGATAGAACCAATTAAAGTGCGGAGCACCCAAATTATTACAAGCGCAGCGCGAGCACAACCGTCTGGAGCAAATTGCAAATTCTCTGAGAGCGTTTTTTCACAATCTTAAAAACCCGAAATTTTCTCAATTTATTTTTTTCTGAAACCTTTTCAAAAAAAATGTGTCTAAATATTTTTTTTCTATGGAAATTCCTATGGAAAATATGATAAAATTTGAGTATACTGACAAAAATACAAAAAATGTCAATTTGGCAGAAACAAAAGAAGGAAAACTATGTATCCAACTATTCCACAGATGTTATATGAAAAAGCAAAAACTTCTCCAAATGCAGCTATTCAGTATTCAAAAGACAGCAAAGGCATTTTTCAACCTGTAACTTATGCAGAATTTTCAGAAGCGGCTTTAAATTTCGGCGCAGGGCTTCTTTCTTTAGGAGCCACAAAAGGTGAACACATAGGATTAATTGCCGACAACCGCAAGGAATGGCTGGTTTCTTCTGCAGGAATAATGTCTGCCGGCTGCTGCGATATTCCTCGTGGAAGCGAAGCGACCGTAAAAGATTTGTCATACATTTTAAGTTTTGCCGGCTGCAAAATAATTGTTGCGGAAAATAATTCAAGCTATAAAAAGATTGTTGAATGTCGCCCAAACCTAAAAGACCTGGAAAACATCATCGTTATTGACACAAAAAATGTTGACACAGAAGCAACAGACGTAAAAGTTCTTTCTTATGATGAAGTTCTAGAAATTGGAAAAGAATTCAGAAATTCAAATCCAGGAAAAATTGAAGAAAGCATAAAAAACGGAAAAGAAGATGACACCGCGACAATCATCTTTACCTCTGGAACAACAGGAACTCCAAAAGGCGTCGAACTTTTGCACAAGAATTTTATGTGCCAGATAGAAGGCGTTTCCGAAACATTAAATTTAAAGCCCGGCGACAAAACGCTTTGTGTTCTTCCAGTCTGGCACGTTTACGAACGCGAAATGGAATATTATTACATGGCAAAAGAAATCGCAATGTGCTACACAAAACCAGTTCCAAGCATGATTCTTGCAGATTTCAAAAAAATCAACATCTCATTCATTGCGTGCGTACCAAGAATCTGGGATGCAATCTACAAACAGATTGAAAAAAACGCAACAGAAAAATCATCTTTCAAAAAAGTTCTCTTCAAAATTTGCATTGGCGCGGTAACAACACGCCGCTGGATGATAGACATAATCATGGGGCGCAACCTTCAGTTCAAAAAGCCGCTCTGGATTCTTACCGTCCTGAACAAATGGCTTTATATTCCGCGGGCGTTCCTTTTGCCATTAAAAGCATTGGGCGACATCATGTTCTTTTCAAAGGCGCGGGCAGTTTTCGGAAGCAGTTTCAAGCTTGGAATGAGCGGCGGCGGCGCATTAGCCCCAAGACTCGACAGATTTTTTAATTCAATCGGCATTAGACTTGTCGAAGGATTCGGGCTCACAGAAACAGCTCCAATCATCTGCATAAGAAATCCAAAAAGACCTGTAATGGGAACAATCGGAAAAGCAATGCCTTACAACGAAATCAAAGTTGTAGACAAATTCGGTGTAGAATGTGCGCCAGGCCAGATGGGAGTTCTTTATGTCCGCGGCGACAACGTAATGAAAGGTTACTACAAACAGCCGGAACTTACAGATTTGGTTTTAAAAGAAGGCTGGTTCAACACAGGCGACCTTGTAGTTCTTTCCAGAAAAGGCGACCTAATGGTAAAAGGCCGAGCAAAAGACACAATCGTTTTACGTTCCGGCGAAAACGTGGAACCGCTTCCTATAGAAAACAAGCTCGTTGAATCGCCGTACATCGCGCAGGCTGTAATTGTCGGCCAGGACAAAAATTATCTTGGCGCGCTGCTAATCCCAAAAAAGGAAAGCATAATCGAATACGCAAAATCGAACAACCTTGACTGCGAAAACATCGGCGCACTTTTAAAAAGCAACGAGATAAAAACTCTAATCAACTCCGAACTGGAACGCCTTATAACTCCAAAAAACGGATTCAAGCCATTTGAAAAAATCGGCTCATTCTGCTTTTTGGACCGCCAGTTTGAAGTCGGAACAGAACTTACAGCAAAAGGAACAGTAATCCGCAGCAAAGTCAATGAACTTTATAAATGGCAAATCGCCTCAATGTTCAGCGATTCAGTAATCGCGCAGGGACTTTCAGGCCTAAGCAACCTCACAGGAAACCTTGCCGACAACCTAAAAGACTTAAGTTCCGTAAAAAACGTAATCCTAGAAAAAATCCCAGGAATCAAAAAAGAAAACAACGAAAAATAATTTTTATAATAAAAGCAATAAAGGGCGGGCAACCGCCCTGCGGCTCAAATGAATCCTCATTTTCGCCTACCCACCGTGCGGGGAATTCCCCGCAACGCCCCTTTATTCCCAAAACTCTAATCACCTTGCCTTTGCGCAATTATGACCGCCGCAAAAATAAAAATGCACCCGATAATTCCACAGACACCAAGTTTTTCACGCACACCATTCACCGGAATCAGAATGCTAAAAATCATCCCGAAAACGCTTTCAAAACTAAGTAAAATTGTCGCCAGAGCAGGATTCAAAAAACGCAGCCCAATATTCTGAACCACAAAAGCCACAGCCGTACCGGCAAGCCCCAAATACAAAGCCGACATAATAAAGCCTTTACTTGCAAAATCAACCATGGAAAGCGGCTGAAAATTCACCGTAAGAATATTTTTCTCCGCATCATAAAACGGTGCAACAAGCCAGGCAAGAACCGCTCCAACAGCAAACTGAATAAACGCATACACAACAGGATCATTTTCCTCTGAAGTTTTTGAAAAATATGACTGAAAAAACATCTGAAGACAAAAAAATACCGCGCAAACCAACGTAAGAAAATCACCAAAATTAAAATTCAAACCGCTTTTTACATCATCCCCAAGAGACAAAAAACCGATTCCTAAAATCTGCAGCAGAACCGCAACAAAAACCGGCCATTCAGGACGCTTTCTGCAAACAATCCAGGCAACAAACGGAATCAGAACAACATAAAAAGTTGTTAAAAACGCATTTTTTCCAGGAGTTGTATAATTACACCCAATCGTCTGAGAAAGATACGCCAAAAACAAAAAAATCCCAATAAGGCCAGCTTTTTTCAAATACTGAACATTGATTTTTTTGAGCCGCCTAAAAAATAAAAGACCAACAGCAAGCGCCGCAATCGAAAAACGAATCGCAATCATATATGCCGCGCTGACATCATTCAGGCTATCTTTTACAACAACAAAAGAAAAACCCCAGATAGCCGCCGTAAAAAGCATTCCAAAAACAGCAAAAAACCGAACCATAAATACCTCAAAAAAAATGGCCGCCCCAGAAGTTTTCATTTCTTCATAAAGGCAGCCAATTTTACAAAATCGCTTTAATTACTTAAGCTTTTTTTGCTGTTGATTTTTTAGCAGAAGATTTTGCTCCTCCATCCAAAGGACGTGGAACTCTTTTCAAGTGCCAAATATCACGAACATAATCTTCAATTGTTCTGTCAGAAGAGAATTTTCCAGCATTAGCAATGTTCTTCAAGCAAGCCTTAGCCCAAGCCTTCTTGTCTGAATAAAGTTTTTCAGCATCGTTCTGTGCACGGCAATAATCATCAAAGTCTGCAAGAACGTAGTAAACATCCGCCCGGTTTCCTTCAATTCCGTATACCAAAGAATCATACAATTCCTTGAACAACTGGTGAGTAGGATCATAAGTTCCATCAACAAGCTGATTAAGAACTTTTGCCAATCCAGGATTTCTTTCGATATATTCCTGCGGATTGTAGCTATGAGCCTCTTCAATCTTCTTGATTTCATCAGTAAGAAGACCAAAGATAAACGCATTCTCTTTTCCAGCTTCTTCAACAATCTCAATGTTCGCACCGTCCATTGTTCCCATTGTCAAAGCACCGTTGCACATAAATTTCATATTTGATGTACCAGATGCCTCAAGTCCAGCTGTTGAAATCTGCTCTGAAAGATCTGCAGCAGGGAAAATCTTCTCTGCAACAGAAACGCGGTAATTCTGAACAAACACAACATGAAGTCTGTCGTTTACGCGGCGGTCATTATTGATTCTGTCTGCAACAGTGTTGATAAGCTTGATGATTGCCTTTGCACGGCGATAACCAGAAGCTGATTTTGCACCGAAAATATAAGTTTTCTTAGCTGGCTTATAGTTCGGATCATCAAGCATTTTGTTGTAAACATACATAACATGCAAAATGTTCATCAACTGACGCTTGTATTCATGCAAACGTTTTACCTGAACATCGAAAATTGACTCAGGATCAATAAGCTCGTTCTGAGTATTCTTAAGATATTCAGCAAGACGACGCTTGTTTTCTTCCTTAATAGCCATCAATTCTTTAAGAGACTTGTCATCATCAAGATATTTTTCAAGACCTTTAAGTTTCGTAAGATCTTTTTCCCAGCCATGACCAACACGCGCTGTAATAAATGCTGAAAGTTCAGGGTTTGAGCTGCACAACCATCTGCGCTGAGTAATACCGTTTGTCTTGTTGTTGAACTTTTCTGGATACAATTCGTACCAGTCATGAAGTTCTTTTTCCTTAAGAAGTCTAGTATGAAGCTCAGCAACACCGTTTACGCTGAAACTTGCGTGGATCGCAAGCCAAGCCATGTAAACTTTTCCATTGTTGATAATAGACATTCGTCCATGGCGCGCATAATCATTTGGATATTTTGCGCAAAGTTCAATCATAAATCGGCGGTTAATTTCTTCTACAATCTGATAAATACGTGGAAGAAGTCCGCGGAAGATTTCAATCGGCCACTTTTCAAGAGCTTCAGCCAAAATTGTGTGGTTTGTATATGCAAAAGTATGTGTAACAACATCCCAAGCATCATCCCAACCAACATTATATTCATCCATCAAAATGCGCATAAGTTCAGGAATTGCAACAACCGGATGAGTATCATTCAACTGGATTACATGAAGATCTGCAAATTTGCTGAAATCTGTTCCATGATCAGAAACGTAATGACGAACCAAATCCTGCAAAGAAGCAGAACTGAAGAAATACTGCTGTTTAAGGCGAAGTGTTTTTCCAGACGGACCAGAATCATTTGGATACAAAACTGCAGAAACATTTTCTGCGCTGTTCTGGCGTTCAACAGCCCGGTTATATTCCATATTATTAAAGAGCTGCAAGTCAAATCCGTTTGGAGAAGAAGCCTGCCACAAGCGAAGAGTATTTACAGTTCCTGTTTCATAACCAACAATCGGCATATCATAAGGAGTAGCTGTTACTTCCTCTGCGTTTTCAACATAATATCTGTCGCGGCCATCAGGAGTTTTTCCATAAGCGATGTTTCCACCGAACTTTACAGTTACAGCCAAGTCAGAACGCTTGATTTCCCATGGATCTCGGTGTGCAAGCCAGTTGTCAGGATATTCAACCTGATAACCGTTTTCAATCTTCTGTTCAAACATACCATAGCGGTAGCGGATTCCATATCCGTGTCCAGGATAGTCCAAAGTTGCCAAAGAATCCAAGAAACAAGCGGCAAGACGACCAAGACCACCGTTTCCAAGACCTGCATCCGGCTCCTGATCTTCCACCATGTTGTAATCAATGTTCATTCCTTTAAGAACTTTTTTTACATCATCCAAAATTCCTGCATTGATAAGGTTGTTGCTCAAAGCGCGGCCCATCAAGAATTCTGCTGATAAATAATACAACTGTTTTGTAGCTTTTTTTTCATATTCCTGGCGAGTAGCCATCCAGTTATCCATGATCACTTCAAGAGCAGAAGCTGAAACTGCATCAAAAAGATCATGTTTATTTGCCTGCGAAATATCTTTACCGTATTGTCTCTTAAGTCGACCTTCAAGATTTTCCTTAAATTTTGCGGCATCAAATTTCATTTAAAATAACCTCCACGGTATTTTTCACTATGCTAAAGAGTACACAGAATCACAAGATTTTTCAATTGGAATTCCCAAAATAACAGATTATTTGGCAATCAATATCACAAAACTTGCTGTCGGAAGAACATACCTTTGCTGCTCCTGAAGAAGAGTCTCCTTTCCTGGCTCAACAAAACCTTCCTCACCATCAACAGATGTGTCCGCAACATAATACCAGCGTTTTCCTTTTGAGAGAGTCGGCAAAGTTATTGTAACATCGTAAATATCAGTGTTTCCTGCGACATAAAAATCGTTATCAGGCTTACCGGTTTCATCAAAAACAGAAGAGCCAACCAATTTAAAGCCCAAGAATCGTTTCATATTTGACCAGTCGGGATTTTTTCCGTCAACATCGTACCATTCAATTTCGGCTTTTGAACCAGAAAAGAATTTTTTGCGTCGGAAAACAGGATGCAATTTTCTAAGCTGAATCGCCTTTCGCGTAAAGTTGAATAGTTCCTGGTTCTTCTTTTCAAGATTCCAGTTCACCCAGGAAATTTCGTTGTCCTGGCAGTAAGCATTATTGTTTCCCATTTGAGTGCGGCGGAATTCGTCGCCCGCGGCAAACATAGGAACTCCCTGCGAAACCATAAGGCAAACCATAAAATTCTTAAGTTTTTTAAGACGCAAGGCTTCAATTTTAGGATTTACAGTAACGCCCTCATAACCGTGGTTATAGCAGTTGTTGTCATCCGAGCCGTCGCGGTTGTTCTCGCCATTCTCGTCATTGTGCTTTCCGTTGTAGCTTACAATATCGTTCATAGGAAAACCATCGTGGCAACTTACAAAATTAACCGAAGCATCAGGATTTCTTCCAGAATGATTATACAAATCTGAGCTGCCTGCAAGCCTAGTAGCCGCAGCAGTGGCAACACCTTCATCTCCGCGGATAAAACGTCTTATATCATTTCTGTAACGGTCGTTCCATTCGCTCCATCTTCCGCCCGGAAAACCGCCCACAAGATAACCACCACCACAATCCCAAGGTTCTGCGATGATTTTTGAATGGCAAAGGATTGAATCCTCAGAAATCGCGTTCGTAAGGAACGGAAAATTCTGCATATAAGATTTCTGGTCGCGACAAAGAGCCGCCGCCAAGTCAAAGCGGAAACCGTCAACGTGCATCTCGCTGACCCAATAGCGCAAACTGTCCAGAATAAATTTTGTTGTAACCGGATGAGCCGCATTCACAGTGTTTCCACAACCCGAAAAATTGTGGTAATACTGTTTTTCATTTTCTGGAAGCATATAATAGGTAGAATTTTCAAGTCCACGGAAACAGAATGTATAGCCATGCTCATTTCCTTCCGCCGTGTGATTAAACACAACATCAAGAATCACTTCAATTCCCGCTTTATGAAGCTCGCGCACAAGAGTCTTGAACTCGCGGACAGAAGCCCCTGGAGTGCGGTCAAAAGCATACGAAGTTTTTGGCGCAAAAAATCCGATTGTGCTGTAGCCCCAATAATTTGAAAGAGTTTCTCCTGTCTTTGGGTTTATAGCTCCTGTCTCGTGCTCGTCAAATTCAAAAACCGGCATAAGCTCAACAGAAGTGATTCCAAGCTTTTTCAGATAAGGAATTTTTTCAACAAAACCTTTATACGTTCCCGGCGCGCTTACTTCTGAAGTCTGGGAAGCCGTATATCCTTTCAGATGAGCCTCGTAAATAACGCTTTCACTCATAGGATAATTCAAAGGCTTATCACCCTGCCAGTCAAAATCCGAATCATCAACAACAACACATTTTGGAAAATTTGACAAATCAGAAAGCTTTCCATTTTCAAGTCCGGCAAGCCCAAGCTCACGCTGACGGTTATAAGACTGAAAAACCGAACCTTGAGAAAAAGCCTTTGCATAAGGATCAAAAAGATATTTGTTAAAATTGAATCTATGTCCTTTCGGCGGATTATACGGACCATCAGCCCTAAAAAGATAAAGAGCTCCCGCTGAAAGACCTTCAACAAAAATATGCCAGATGCTTCCTGTCTTGTTTTTTACAGGATCAAAATCTATTGAAAGACAAGGTTGCTTTGCGTCAGGCGCATCGAACAAATCCAGAACAACTCTCTCTGCGTTTTTGCTGTATACTGCAAAATTAACACCGTTTCCTGATGGAGTTGCACCAAGTACTTCAGGACGGCCTTCAGAAATCTGACCTACGTTCATATTCGCTAAGTTTAACACAAATACAAGTCGATTTCCACAAAAAAATTACTCTGGAATCAGCTTTGTAATCGTATTGTCATGCTGGCGCCAATTTTTATCAACCTTAACCTGCAAATCCAAATCAACCTTGAACGGAAAAACCTCGTGGATTTTTTTTATGGAAGCCATACGAATCTGCTTTATCATGCCTGCGCCCTTTCCAATCACCATTCCTTTCTGGCTGTCGCGTTCTACACAGATAAATGCCCTGACCCAGATTTTTCCATTATTTCCACGCTGCTCCAAATCGGCAACGCTAACGTAAAGGCAATGCGGCAACTCCTGCTGAAGCCTGTTTATCGCCTCGCCCCGGACAATCTCGCTGATTCTAAAGGCAATATCCTGATCCGTATACACATCTTCGGTGTAAAGCGCTGGCGCAACAGGAGAAACACTGTAAAGCGCACGAAGAACCTCATTTATTCCTGTATCATTTTTTGCGGACATCTCAAGAATCCGTTCCTCAGGAAGCCCTGGAAGATAAAGTTTTACAAATTCCCTTGATTTTTTTACTTTTGAATCATTTGCGTCTATTTTATTAAGCGCGACCACAAGATGTTCAACGTATTTTGAAGCAAGAGTCGCGTTCATTTTTTCTTCTTCCCCAGGCTCGCGAGTTGTGTCAATAACGTAAAGAATGCAGTCAGAGCCTTCCAACGTTTCTTCTGTAACAGATTTTAGACGAAGGTTCAGTTTTTTTTCAGAATCATGATAACCTGGAGTATCAACAAAAACCAGCTGACCAAGAGAAGTATTGACAATTCCACGGATTGCGTTTCGTGTTGTCTGCGGAATTGGAGAAACAATCGAAACCGGCTCCTGACAAGCAGTATTTATGAAAGTCGATTTTCCGGCAGAAGGCCTACCAAGAATCGCAACAAGCGCAGTTTTTTCCCCGATTCCTGAATTTTCAGGCTCACTTTGATTTTCAATCTGATTTTTGTTTTCCATAATATTTTTATCTTAACAGAAAATTTTGGATGAATAAAGGGAGAAAAAAAATCCCGTGCCCTTAAATTTAAAAGCACAGGATTTTATATAAAACGCCTTTCTAATTAGAAATTTTCACTGAGTTTTTCAAAGTAGCTTTGTGGATGTGCGCAAACCGGACAAACCTTTGGAGCTTCTTTTCCAACGCAAACGTGACCGCAGTTTCTGCAAATCCAGATTGCATCGCCTTCGCTGCTGAAAACGAGTTTGTCCTCAACATTTTTAAGCAATTTTCTGTAGCGTTCCTCGTGGTGTTTTTCAATCTTTCCTACGCCTTCAAACATTTTTGCAATCTGCTCAAAACCTTCCTCGCGCGCGGTCTTTGCAAATTCATCATACATATCAGTCCATTCGTAGTTTTCGCCGTCTGCGGCAGCCTTTAAGTTTGCGGCTGTGTTTCCAATTCCGCCCAAGAGCTTGAACCACATTTTTGCGTGTTCTTTTTCGTTGTTTGCAGTTTCTTCAAAAATTGCGGCAATCTGTTCGTAACCTTCTTTTTTTGCAACACTTGCAAAATAAGTGTACTTATTTCTAGCCTGAGATTCACCGGCAAATGCCGCCTGCAAGTTTTTTTCTGTCTTTGTTCCCTTCAAATCCATCGTCGTTCTCCTTACGTTTAGATTTTGTTTTTCTATTTTATATCTTTTTGCAGGATGAACATATTCCTGTAAAAATCAGGTTATGTCCTTCCACCAAAAAGCCTTTTAGCTTCATTTCGTTTGCGGCTTCTTCCATTTCAACAGAAACGCTTTCAGGAACATCATACATTTTTCCGCATTTTAAACAGTGAAAATGATAATGCTCTTTTATTGTACTATCAAAATGATCAGCGCTATCTGGAACACTTATTTTTAAGATGTCCCCTTTTTCGGCAAGAAAATTAAGATTTCTATACACGGTTCCCCGGCTTATATGCGAATCAACTTTTCTTGCTAGCTCGTAGATTTCGTCAGCAGTCGGATGTGAATAGTTTTCTGTCATAAGTCCAAGAATCAATTTTCGCTGGTTTGTATTTCTGCTCTGCATAGAATTTTCCTTTTCATCCGCCCTTGATGATTTATATTATAAACGGAATTTTTATTTTGTAAATAGTAATAAGTCCTAATAGCAAAAAAAAATAATTTTATTTCTTTTTCAGAAGTTAGTTCGTATATTTGAATAAGATTAATTTTGAGTTTTACTTAAACAATGAACAAAAGTGCAGGAGAATTTACAATTTGTGAAAAAAAATCGCTCTCGGCAGATTTCCAATTTGCTCCAGACGGTTGAGCTCGCGCTTCGCTTGTATTGATTTGGGTGCTCCGCACTTTAATTGGCTCAATCGCTCAAAGTCTTCACAAATTGTAAATCTGCCTGCGCTATAATTTCATAAGCGTAAAACTCAAAAATTCATATTAAAAAACATAAGAGAGGAAACTATGAGTGTTACAACTTTAACAGAAAAAAACTTTGAGCAAGAAGTTCTTAAAAACGAAAAGCCGGTTCTTATTGATTTTTGGGCTTCCTGGTGCGGTCCGTGCAGAATGCTTTCACCTTTGGTTGACGAGCTTGCTGACGAGCACAGCGAATTTAAATTCTGCAAAGTGAATGTTGACGAGGAAGAGGCTCTTGCAAAGAATTTCGGAATCATGAGCATTCCAACGCTGATTGTATTCAAGAATGGCGAGCAGAAGGCAAAAAGTATAGGCGCGATTCCAAAAGACGCAATTCTTGAACTTATAAAAAACGCGTAGAATCAACAGCGGATTTTCATTATAATCATTACCTAGAAGACATTTATTTTATGTAAAAGAAGAAAAAAAATGTTTGCGCTTCCAGTCAAAAGCCAAGTATTGGCTATGGTGAAGTGTTTTTTAGGAAGAATTATCTGCGCTTTTCTTTCAGAAAATGCTCGACAATTCTTTTATGCCATTCGGCAAAAGCCACTTCAAGGACGCCAAACTTGTCTTTTTCCTTCACGCACAAACATTTTCTCTTATGTGCAAGACTTAAAATAATTTCTAAAAAATCCAGTTAAAAGGAATTAAAATGAAAATCGCATCGTTAAAACAAGAATTAACAGAAAACTCATATCCAGGACGAGGAATTATCGCGGGTCTTTCTAAAGACGGAAAGACAGCTGTTAGCGCATACTGGACAATGGGACGCAGCGCAGGCAGCCGAAACCGCGTTTTTGTAACTGATGAAGAAGGAATCAGAACCCAGGCTTTTGACCCGACTCTTATTGCCGGCGACCCTACTTTAATCATTTACCGTGCAGTCCGTGTTCTTGGCTCAAAAACAATCGTAACAAACGGCGACCAGACAGACACAATTTTTGATGGATTAAAAGAAGGCAAAACATTCGAAGAATCGCTCCGAAACCGAAAATATGAGCACGATGCCCCGAACTTTACTCCAAGAATTTCAAGCGTTCTGGATATTGAAGGCGGAAAATACAACTACGCAATCTCAATACTTAAGAGCGACAACGGAAACCCGGACAACTGCCTGCGCTTCACATTCACATACGACAATCCTCAACCGGGAAAAGCCCATTACATCCACACATATATGGGAGACGGAAATCCGCTTCCAAGCTATGAAGGTGAACCGACACCAATAGAAATAGAAGGCGACATCGACACTTTCACAAACAACCTTTGGTCATGGTTAAACGAACAGAACAAGGTTTCTCTTTTTGTGCGCTACATCGATATAAAAACCGGAAAATACGAAACCAGGATTCTTAATAAAAACAAGTAGAGATAAAAAAAAATGCGCCCTTCCGGACGCATTTTTCTATCTTCTCACGAAACTTTATTTCTAGCGCAAGAGCGAAAGAACATTCTGAGAGCTCTGATTTGCCTGAGCCAACATTGCTGTTCCAGCCTGTGAAAGTACCTGATCTTTTGTGAATTCAACCATTTCGTTAGCCATGTCTGTATCGCGGATTCTTGATTCAGAAGCCTGAAGGTTTTCAGCACCGATGTTCAATCCCTTTACAGTCATATCAAGACGGTTCTGGTAAGCACCAAGGTCAGCACGCTGCTTGTTAATCTTCTTCAAAGCTTCATCCAAAGTACCGATTGCGCGGTTTGCTTCATCAGGAGTTTCCAAAGACATGATTGTTTCATCACCAACATTGCGAAGACCAAGAGCCATAGAAGACATTGTTCCAATGTAAACCTGAGTTCTCTGATCCATATTTGCACCAATATGAAGCCACATAGAACCAGTTACAACATTTTCACCAGTTGGGCGGGCAAAACGACCAGTCAACATATTCATACCGTTAAACTGAGCAGCAGAAGCAACGCGGTCAACTTCAGCAATCAAAGAAGAAACTTCAACCTGAATCTGCATGCGGTCTTCAGCAGAATAAATACCGTTGGAAGACTGAACAGCAAGCTCGCGGATTCTCTGAACAATGTCAGTAGTTTCCTGCAAATAACCTTCTGTTGTCTGAATAAAAGAAATACCATTCTGAGCGTTTGTAGAAGCCTGTTTCAAACCTCTAATCTGTGAACGCATTTTTTCTGAAACAGCAAGTCCAGAAGCGTCATCGCCAGCACGGTTAATTTTCATACCAGAAGAAAGTTTTTCCATGCTCTTCTGCTGAGCCAAATCCTGAATTCCCTGCGATCTCTGAGCGAACATAGCGCTCATATTGTGATTAATAACCATAGTTTATCTCCTTGGTAAGTTTCCAAAACTTATTACAAGGGTCTCACCACCCTTTACTTTACTATCGGAGAATGGCAAACCGACTTTAGAAAAAAAATAAAAAATTTGTAGAAATCTAAAAAAAAACACCAGCACCATATGGACAATATCCATAAAAGACTGGTAACTGGCTGTTAATCAATTTGCAATATTATTTGATCTTTATTTTTTTTCATAAGTATTTTTTTCGAGTTTCTTTAATTTCATTCATGAAACTGCTCAATTTAATACTTTCTTCTGAATCTGGGAAATCTTTTATTTTATTTAAATTTTCATTAATTCTATTTAGCAAGTTATTGTACTGATTTTCTAGTTCAGGAATTCTTTCTGAAAGATTTTCAAGCTGAAGTTTTCTTTTATTTTCAATAAAATCACTGTTGCTGTTAAATTTTGCCTCCCAAAAAATTGTATCTTGAGAAATTCTTACATTTCTAATTAAAAGCTCTTTATAACATAAATTTTTATGTAAGTCGTAATAATTTTGAGTTGAAATATAAGCAATAGTTTCATAATTATTAGGCGAAAAGTCCTTTTCTAATTTATATGCCTCTACGCCATCATTCATTTTTTCTTTTATTGGTCTCAGAGTATTGCATGCATTAGCAGTAAATTCATTTATTTCGTTTTCAATCGCTAACAACTCATCATTGTCTATAACATTTAGATAATCTTTAGGAAGTTCTTTCAGAACATTTTCAAACTTTTCTTTTATTATTAAAATTTGTTCACTAACAAAATTATTTTTTTCAAATTTTAAATTCTGATACTCCTCTTCAAATACATTCCATAACTTCTGTCGGCCAGTCAATTCATTATCAATTGAAGTAATATCACAAACTTCAAAATTTTCTAAAGCCTTTTCCAGTTCATTAAACTTTGATAAATCATTTATATTTTCTAATAGTTTCTTGTAGTCATCAGAATCGGTCTTTTCTTCTTTTTGAAGTTCTTCCATATTATCAAGAGTACCATAAAAATCTTCTATAGATTCATCTATAAAAGCAAAAATATCTTCTATCTCATCATCTGATAAACTAAAAACACGATAAGCAGCAGTTATATCTTTTATTTCAATTTTATCAATACATTCTGTAATTGAATTTAAATAAGCTCTCTTTGATGTTGTCAATTCTACATCAGCGTAATATTTTACCAACAATGACCAGTTTCTTTTTAATTTTAAAACCTTATGTCCAATTAAACCAATATCTGCTTCTTTTGAAAGTTCTTCCACATCTTTTAAAAAGCTATTAAAATCTTTTATATTTATATCTTTATTCTTTTGGATATTTTCCATAAAAATAAAAATTTCATCACCACAATCATCACATATTTCACAAAGGTTATCCAAATCATTCATTTGCATATTTCCACCAAAATTAATCATTTTTCTTCAATTAAATAAGTTTTTTGATTGGCAATGAATCCATTACCATTATTAACGAACTCACTCGGTGATGGCAAAGCTATACCCCTAAGAGCAAATTCATTTAAATCATTCCAACTTGTTTTTATAAAATCATCTAGTTCAGCTTCTTTTAAAGCAACATCTTTTTGATTTTTACGTATTTGTCTACGGTTTTCTGAAAATAAAGAATTTTCTCCTATTTGTTTGGCAGTTTCTTTTTCAAGTTCAAGTTTTTTTATGTCATCGTTTGTTGAATCAATTGAATTCTGCAAAAGGCTGATAGTTTCCTGCCTAATATCTTTTAGAGCATTAAATTGTTCTTTTGCCAAGTCTGTCATTGGATCGATAATTAATTTTATAAACTCATTATATAATTCAGTCATTCTGATAATAAATTGAGTTTTTTGTTCATTTACTTTTTCTTCATGTTCATATTCAGATCGTAACCGTTCTATTTCTGTTTCTTTTCCTTTTAAGGAATACTGATTATCATTATAGATACGTTCATTTTTCAGTTCCGCTAGTTTTAATTTATACTCACGCACAGCTTGGTTTTCTTTATGTTTTAACTTTTCCTCTTCAATTTTTTGTTTCCAAGTTTTTGAAGTTTTTTTATTTTTACTTGTTGGCATATTCATTTCTCCTGTAAAAACTATTTTATCTGCTTAAACAGCATTTCTTTTCTATTTGCATCGGTTTCACCGTTTACATTTGGATGTGGGATAACTGCAACTTTGAATGCTGATGAAATAGAAAACAGAGTGGATTCATAAAAAATCTGTGAGGTTTTTCCAATAATAGGAAGCTTATTATAATATTTCTGTATTTCCATAGCGAAATAAAAACACCCTCTCCTTGCAAGTCCTTCCGATTTGAAATTCCTAGATATTCTTTATTTTTATTATAAGAAAAACAAGGAAGAAAAATTCGTGGCATTATTCTCATTCCTATCATCTTGCCAACAATAAAGGCCTAAAGCCTGATCAAGATCGCAAGTATCGCCAACAGGCTTTACAACAACATCAATAACTTCAATTTTTCCCATAAAAACCTCGTATATTTTTTTGCAGAAAGAATCGCGTTACACAACATTACGCCACAGTGTTTTACCTGTTAGATATTATCTTTCTGTGATTCACATATAAGATTACTTTACAGAGCGAACAAGGCGGAAGCCAAAATAATTGTTGATATAACTCGGGTTAGCACAACTTCGGCTATTAACCTGCGCATCTTCATCTTTACTCTTCCACGAACCTCCTCTAAGTATACGGAGTGGGCGTTGCCCCATAGATTCGCCTGTCGGACCAGTAGCACTTGAAAGATTATAGTTATTCCAATCCCAACACCATTCCAATACATTTCCACTCATATCATAAAGTCCGTAAGCATTAGCTTTCTTTGACTTCACCTCTCTTGTTCCAGAAGTGTTTGCTTTATACCACCCAACATCGTCAAGATAGGACCCACCTGAATAGGTATAGTTTTCACCTCCTCTGGCAGCCCATTCCCATTCTGCCTCGGTAGGAAGCCTATAGCTACCTGAAGTAAAGTTACATATTACAGCATCCCATACAGAATCATCTGAAGATGGAACATATTCCCCCCAATCACTAGGATCTGTTTTGCCATCAATTGTATAACAAGGCTCAAGTCCTTCCTCCATAGATAGTTTATTACAGTACACAATCGCGGCATACCAGCTAATCATATTTTCAGGATTATTACCGACAGCATCTCCTGGAAGCTTGTTACCATCCTTATCATAAGCACTTGCATAATCCCATTTATCTTCTTTCATAAGTTTTTTATATTCCGCTCTTGTCACAGGATGATCACTCATATAAAAGGATTTTATTTCAATTGCACGTTCACTTATAAACACATTACTTTTTGGTTTCCAAGATTCAGTTCCATCAATTATAACACCAGGGATTTTTTCAAATTGAAAAACTTTTGAACAGACATTAAATTTTAAAGGCTCACTCTTATTCCCGAGTTTATCTACACTTACAATGTAATAGGTTCTATAAAAAATATTATCAAGTTCTGTATCATTCTTATCTCCTGCAACAATTTTTGCCGTGGTTTGGTCAGGAGAAAGTTCTATATCACTCGTATATGTTATTTCCACATGATCAAAATCTTCATCTATTGGATTTGTCCAAGATACATTTATCATATCTTCATCACTCTTATACTCTTTTGATACAAGTTTCACTTTATCTGGTGGCGTAAAATCAAAATTATCAATTTTTATTTGTGCAGTTTCAGCACGCCCATCACTATCAATAGCAGCTACTGTATACATCCCATTAAAACTTTCATCTGTTGCATCAATTTTTAAAGTCCATTCTGAAAAGCTATCTTTATCTCTTATCATCTCTAATGCATCTGCATCAGAAAGTAATTTTACAGCTGACTTGAAACCATTTTTTTTACATACAACTTTTTTTATATCTTGCATAGTATTAGTAATATTTGCAGTTATTGTTACACTTGTATTACTTTTTTCTTTCGGAATACTAAGCTCTATTTCTAATGGTTCACTAGCAATTGGAGTTGAATTTATTACAATCCCAACACTCTTGTTTCCGCTTACATCCATTGTTTTTACAACAAATTGATATTCCATATCGTTTTCTAAAAACGGAACTTCTATACACCCCATGCCCGGTGCAATAAATAGACTTTTCTCATCCATCTTAGAAACAGCACGTGAGCCATCAGAAACTTCAGCCCAACTCACCTCAATTCCAAAAAGGTCTGAATCTGCAGGATCATTCCACTCCAATTTCACACGGTTACTCAAAGAGGTTACAGTCAAGCCAGAAACTTCAGAAGGTGCAATCTTATCTGATATATCTGGCGGTGTTATTGGAGTTGCATTTATTGTAACTGCCTCTGATTCATTCCGGTTCTTATCAAGAGCTATAAGACTGAATATATATTCTGCTTCGTTTTCAAGTCCATTTATTAGAATTGAACTATTTCCTGATTTTTCGCCTTCAACAACTATTGGCTGAATCAAACCATCCACAATAGGTGTGAATGAAATTTCAGTTCCATAGAAATCTTCATCATCAGGATTTTGCCAGCTTAAAAGAACTTTGCCATTTCCTGCAACCACAGAATTTTCCGTAAGAACAGTTTTTCCTGGCGGAGTTGTATCAGGTTCTCTTTCTACTTCAACTGTCACCATTTTTTCTATCATAGAAACTGTTGCCACAGCAACCGGACTATTCTGCATGCCATTTTTTATAGCGACAGCCTTTACAGTAACGTTTTTTGTAAAATTCACAGGAGTTGAATACAATATGCTTTTTTCTGTAGGTTCAATTCCATCTGTTGTATAATAAATCTTGGCAGCTTCTGTTGCCGTAGACATTGTTAGTTTTACACCAGACTCACCAACATCCTCAGATACAAAAACAACTGTTTTTGCAAATTGTTTTTCTTTTTCAACATATTCAGTTTTTGTCACATATTCTGTTTCAGTTTCTGTCTCACATCCAAACAGAAAAAATATAGTTAAAAAGAATGGTAACACCAAAATGATTTTTAGAAAATTTTTCATACTTCCTCCAAAATAAAAAATACAAGAAATTCCAATTCGATATAATTACTTAAAAATATATTTTACATCTGCCTTTTTAACCATTCATATTTCTGTCTAATTCTTAACTCCTTATCACTTTTCACTATATTTTCATTCACAAGATTTTTTATAGGTTCAAGCTCCATATTTATAGAGGTTCGGGTGTTCTCCATTTTTTTTACAAAATTTAAAAAATCAACACAAAACAGCCCATCCTCACATTTTTGTATATATGGCATTTTCTCTTTTAATTTTTCTTCAATTTTTTTTGAAAAAATAACCCTTGGATAAACAGCAATCTGTTCCAAACTATATGCCTCTAAAAAAGCTTTGCCAAAAAAGATGTTGTCATCATTAAACATTTCCCCAATAGCGATACCACCTCTAAGAAAATAGTTAGACATTGCAAGTTTCCCCATCAGATAAGAAACGAAACAAACAATCATAAAAAATCTGACCTCGAAATCATCTTCTGTATATGGTAAAGCTATAACCATAGAATCTGAAAATACAGAAACTTTCAAATCTGATTTTATATCTTTACATATTTTTTCTTCATCAATACCTTTATCTTTCAAATAATCTTCATAGCAAAAAAGTTTCTCAGGAGTAAAATTATTCACACCATTACAACTATTCCAAGCTGTTATATATTTTAGAGTATTAAAGATTTTTTCAAATTTTTCATTTTCGACCTTTTTCTTAAAACCAAGAATATCCAAGAACACAACTATTGAATTTTTATATCCATCCATAAATTCACCTCGTTATTTATATTTTTTTATAAAAAGTATTAAAAACTTTTGACCACAATTTTTTATTAAAATGAAACTTTCCAACAATATGGCTTAAACTTGTTTTCTGCCCATCCCCCCCCTCATACCGAACTATATCGAAGAGCGCACGAGCCGGAAACCATGCCCCAGCCCACCTCTATTTGCCTCAAAATAATATCGATAAGCAACAGTACATTCATTATTTTCGGATTCCCAAGAACCACCACGCAAACAACGACAATCACCTCCATTGTCAGTATCCCAACACCATTCCATTATATTTCCGCTCATATCATAAAGCCCATAAGCATTAGGTTTCTTTGTCTTTACATCTCTTGTCCCAGAAGTGTTTGCTTTATACCATCCAACATCGTCAAGATAGGAGCCACCTGCATAGTCGTAACGCTCACCTCCTCGAGCGGCCCATTCCCATTCTGTCTCAGTCGGAAGTCTATAGCCATCTGAAGTAAAGTTACATACAATGGTCTTCCATCTCTCTTCTGAAGTATGATCAACTTGTCCCCAATCATTAGGATTTGTCTTATTCCCAATTGCATAACACATATAAGGCCCCAAGTTGTCAATACTAATTCTAAAAAAAATACAACTTAGGGCTGTTTTTTTAGAAAAAACAGTCTTTCTTGTGAGAGAAAAATAAAGTTCCCGTTCAAAATAAAAAGC
>Ga0256404_1002770_pt1 | contig 37667 bp, 34 predicted proteins | sample RumenRJG_01DNA_FD_185990 | JGI IMG/M metagenome (GOLD analysis project Ga0256404, IMG submission 185990) | Bovine rumen microbial communities from Lethbridge, Alberta, Canada - RJG_01 | ecosystem: Host-associated > Mammals > Digestive system > Stomach > Rumen | place: Canada: Alberta | collected...
ATCGGTGTACTTGGAAATCGTCCTGCTGCCTACCGGCTCGCCGGTCTCCAGGTAATTGCGGATGATAGCCTGCAATATTTTCATCTTGCGATCTTGCAGTTCCATAATATCCTCCGTATCGGGATCGGTCTTCTCTCACTATGATCAGTGATCGGATCCGGTTCCATTATTAGCACTCATCTTAGTCGAGTGCTAACACCTTTCCTGTATAAAATAGCACTAGGCTAATTGGATGTCAACATGGTTTATTTGCGAATTTCTAAAATGTTTATTAAGGAATCACCCCATCACAGCACTCATTTAACAGGCACCTTCCCCTGCACCTAAAAAGAGGCAGCACCCTGCGGTGCTGCCCCTCGGCAATTCATTATTCAGACAATAGCTCCTGATCAGATATTGAAGCTTCCTGTCTCAGTTCCGTTGATCACGTAGTAAGCCTTTGCTTCCTCGGGCTTAACGTACAGCTGAACTTCCTTGAAATCAGCGGGATCCTTCTTAAGATCGAATTCCCACACATCCTTGGCGATCTTGACAAGCTGCTCTGTTGTGTATTCCTTGCCTGCGAACTGGATGGAGATGTTCTCCTTGACGGCCGCTGCCTTCTTGGTCGTCTTAGCAGCTGCGGTTTTTGTTGTTGTCTTCTTTGCTGCTGTAGTCTTAGCTGCTGTAGTCTTGGTTTCTGTAGCCTTAGCAGTTGTCTTCTTGGCTGTTGTCTCTGCAGCTGCCTTCTTGGCTGTTGTCTCTGCTGCCTTTGCTACAGGCTTCTTAACGGTTGCCTTTGCTGTTTTCTTTGCTTCTGCCATGGTTCAAATTCTCCTTAAAATTAAAAATACAGACCCCCGCAGTATGCAAATATAGTTAATCCCCAAAAACTTCATATAAAATAGCGCAGTTATCTGATTTTGTCAACTTTTTCGACAATTTCGTCAATATACCGGCGCTTTGATCACCAAAAAGTACAGAAGAACCAGTATGCCGAGGATGATCCGGTACCAGCCAAAGACCTTGAAGTCGTGCTTTCTGATGTAGTTCATCAGGAAGGCGATGATCACCATGGATACCAGGAATGCGACCAGCATGCCTGTGCCGAGAAGGATCAGTTCGCCGCCGGAGAAACGGAAACCGTACTTGACGATCTTGAGAAGGCTCGCGCCTGCCATGACCGGGATCGCCAGGATGAAGGTGAACTTGGCAGCCACCGTGCGGGAGACGCCGATCATAAGTCCGCCGACGATGGTGGCTCCGGAGCGGGAGGTTCCGGGGAAGACCGCCGCGATCAGCTGGAAAATTCCGATGAGGAAGGCGTCCTTGAAGGTCAGGTCCCTGAGTCTGTCGACCCGGGGCACTCTGTTCTTGTTCACGCTCTCAATAATAATGAAGGCAATACCCACGACGATCAGCGCGATGCCTACGACGATCGCATTGTAGAGGTGCGCGTCCAGCCAGTCGTCCGCCAGGACGCCTACGACGCCGGCGGGGATGCAGGCCACCAGGGCCTTGAGCCAGAGCATGATCGTCGGTTTCCTCACTATGATCTTGGAGCCGCCCGACTTTGTCGTCACTTTTTTGAAAGGCCAGATGGTCTTCCAGTAGAGGATGACCACCGCGAGGATCGCGCCGAGCTGAATGACCACCAGAAACAGGTTCCAGAACTCAGGGGAGACGTCCAGCTTCACGAACTCGTTGAGCAGGATCATATGTCCGGTGCTGCTGATCGGGAGCCACTCAGTGACGCCTTCCACGATACCGAACAAAATAGCTTTGAGTATTTCAATTACAGATATCTGCATTCAGGATTCTCCTTTCCATCACTTTCCCGCGTACTCGGCCTGCACGAATTCGCGGATCCTGGGCAGCGCTCTCTCCACCTTCTCTGTGTCGATGCAGTAAGCGACGCGGAAGAAGCCGGGTGCCCCGAAGCCGTCCGCCGGGACAAAGATCAGGTCATACTTCAGCGCCTTTTGGCAGAATGCCACGGCATCTTCCTCCAGGGCCTTGGGCATGATATAGAAAGTACCGCCGGGCCTCACAACGGTGAAGCCGAGTTCCTTGAAGGTATCGTAGAGCAGGTTCATGTTCGTCTCATAGACGGAGAGATCCGCTGTGTCGTCCACTGTCTCCGCCATAGCCAGCATGATCAGCGAGGACGGGCAGTTGTGGCCGATGCCTCTGGAGATCTGTCCGAACATGGGCACCAGGTCTTCGGCGTGCTCACAGGCAGGATTGACTGCCACGTAGCCGATACGCTCTCCGGGCACGGAGAGGGACTTGGAGAAGGAATAGCAGGTCAGGGTGTGAGGATAGAACTTCGCCACATACGGCGCTTTTTTGCCGTCGAAGATGATCTCCCTGTAAGGCTCGTCCGAGATCAGGAACACGTTGTGGCCAAATTCCGCGGACTTCCTTGTCAAAAGATCGGCGAGCTTCTCCAGCGTCTCCTCACTGTACAGCACTCCCGAAGGGTTGTTGGGGGTGTTGATCAGGACTGCTGCCACATTCTCGGTCAGATACTTCTCCGCCTCTTCAAAATTGATCTGGAAAGTCTCAAGATCAGCGGGAACCACTTTGATCCTGGCTCCTGTGTCGTTGATGTAAGGATTGTATTCCGGGAAATAGGGTGCGAATACGAGCACCTCGTCGCCGGGCTTCGTAACAGCGCGCAGCGCGTGCGCAAGAGCGCCGGCTGCTCCGGATGTGGCAAAAATATGATTGCCGGTATAATTCATTCCGAATCTGCGGTTCAGGGAGGCCGCGACCTTTTCCTTCACCTCGGGAATGCCGAGGGTGGGGCTGTAACCGTGGAGTTTTAAGGGCTCCATTGTCTCGAGGAGCGAGATCGAAACGTCCTTAAAGCTCTGAGGCGCGGGCACAGAGGGGTTTCCGAGGCTGAAGTCGAATACATTCTCATAGCCGACCTCTTTCCCCCTTGCGGTGGCGTACTCCGAGAGAGTCCGGATCACCGATTTATTGGACAGCATGTTCAGATAATGTTCATTGATCATGTTAATTCCTCCGCTCTATATCTTCTATAATATGAAAATCCATTCATTTTTGTTCAGTATATAATAGCGCTGATCTTCCCTGCGCGCTACCTCTCTGAAGCCAAAAGATCGCAATATTTTGTCGGAAGCGGTATTGGAGAGCGCCGTATCGGCCCCGATCCGCTCAAATCCGAGCTGCGTAAAGCCGTACTCTATGAGCGCCGCACAGACTTCCCGGGCGATTCCTTTCCCCCGCCGGTCCTTTCTGACGAGATAGCCGAAGGACGCGTCCGGCGCCGGTCCCGGCGCGGAACTGTTCGGGAAGGAAAAGCCGATCCTGCCGATAAGTTCCCCGGTCTGCCGGGAGAGCACCGCCCAGTGGCCGTATCCGCAGAGCCGGTAAACTCTGTCGATATAAGCCTCCAGGATCTTCCTCTCCTTCTCAGTGTCCTCCGAGGGCGCTTCGAGAAACTTCACAGCCTCCTCGTCATAGAGCGCGCGGATCGCTTCAAGATCTTCCGGGACGAACTCCCGCACTTCGCAGCGCGCCGTCTCCAGGATCGTCCAGGGCAGATGCCTCTGCCGCTGCCAGATCTTGACCAGAGAATCCCTGTCCACCCACTGAGGCTCCATCAAAATATAGTCGGCACTTTTGATGGGGGTCAGACCCCCGTTCCCGGGGGTCTGACCCCCATGGGAGTACCCGCAGAACGCGGCTCCCAGATCCTGCAGCTGCCGCAGCAGCCGCTCCGAATCCGCGATGTACAGCGCGTCAAACTCCGGGGCAGGCAGCTCTTCGCCGGCGTCGACCACCCACAGGTCCGATTCGAAGCCGTACCCTCTGTAAGTCCGCACGGCCTCCGCTGCTTCGGGAAGGCTTTCCTTGTACCATTGTTCTTCCAGATAAAAAAATACTTTCTCGACCATACTATGCATCATTATACAAAGACCTGCATCGGAATGCAAAGCGGAAGTAAAGCCGGAGGCGTTCATATTTTGTTCATATTTTATTTTTACATTCTTCAATTTTTACTAAATCTTTGTACACGATTGACATCTATAATACAATCATAGACAACAAACAAGACGATTACCCATTGTTGGTTTACAAATAACTTTTTCATAACATGCCAGGTACTGATGTACCTGGCATCCTCCCTTTTACGGGAGTTTTTTTGTTTTTGGAGCTTTTTCCCCGCATGTATAAAAAAACCGGCCCGCTGCCAGGACTTCCCTGACAGCGATGCCGGTCTTTTTACTCCCTATTCATTATTGTAAACTCTGCGCCGGATCCCCTGCGCGTCTTTAATAAGATAGTCAGCTCACAAGATTGAGCTTGTCCTTGAGAAAGCTCTGGATCTCCTGCATCGCGCCTTCCTCATCATTCCCATCTGCCGATACGGTGAGCAGATCACCGTTCGCGAGATTCAAAGACATCATTCCCATGATACTCTTCGCGTTAACGCGCTTCGTATCTGTTTCGAGATAGATCTTGCTCTCATACTTGCTGGCCACCTGTACCAGCTCGGCGATAGGTCTGGGCTCAAGACCGCCCGGGCATGAGATCTTAATAGATTTCTTCATCATTACACATTCTCCTTGACTGCGCTGTCCGGCCTCTTCTCTAGTCCGGCCCCGGAAGCCTGTTTCCCGCTTCGCGAATCCGATCTGTATTTCTCGGCGATCTCCGTGAGTCTTCTCAGCCTGTGGTTCACCCCCGACTTTCCGATGGGGGGAACGGCCAGATCACCCAGTTCCCGCAGAGGAGTGTCCGGATACTGCAGTCGCAGCTCGGCCATTTTCCTCAGACTCTCCGGGAGTGTCCTGAGAATCCCTGACTCCTCCAAATAGCGGATGTCACCGATCTGCTTCCTGGACGCGCTCACTGTCTTCCCTATGTTGGCTGTCTCGCAGTTGACGCGCCGGTTGACAGAATTGCGCAGCTCCTTGAGGATTCTCTGATTCTCCATCTCCATCATGCTGATGGGCGCTCCCATCAGGTTCAGAAGATCGACGATGTCCTCGGAGTCCTTAAAATACACAACTTGGACTTTCTTGCGAAGAACAGATTTGGCTTCCTTGCCAAAACTCAGAAGTATTTCCTTCAGCTGTGAAGCCTGCTCTTTCGAGTCGCAGCTCCACTCCAGATGATACTCTTTACGGGGATCACTCACAGATCCGCAGCACAGGAAGAGATCCCTGATGTAATTCCTTCTGCAGCAGCTTCTTCCCAGCAGTTCCGCCGGTACTGTGCAGTCGTCATCTCTTCGCAGATTTCCGGCGCTGTCACACGCCCCGGTCTTCTGCGCGAGCTCTCTTACTGTGTCTGAGGAAAGGTCTGCTTGCAGCCATCCCCTCGGTTCCCGGCCTCCCGTAATGACCGGCGAACACACCACGGTTCTAATATTACTGGTTTTACATACTAAAGTAAAGCACTTTCTAAGGGCTTCACCGTTATCCTGACTCAACAGAAGCCTGTATTTTCCGTCCGGATCCCTCTCAAATCTGCCGATGCACGCAAGCAGGACCGCCTCAGACGCGATCCGGCAGTGCCTGGCAGAGGGGATATCGGAGGCGATCTCCGCCTTCACTTCAGAAGAAAAAGACATAGTGAACCCCCGTCTGTTCTAGTGCTTCGAATCTCTGTGATAGAGGTTGATCCCGTAGTCGCCGCCCCGAAGCCTCTCGGCCAGCGCGTTGGCGATCGTCACGCTGCGGTGCTGTCCGCCGGTGCATCCGATGGCTATGACCAGCTGGTTCTTGCCCTCTTTGACATAGCCCGGGATCAGAAAGGAGATCATATCCTCAAGTTTCTCCATAAACTGCCCTGCCTCCGGGAAGGACATGACGTAGTCCCGGACAGGTTTATCATTCCCCGTCAGTTTCTTGAGCCTCTCCACGTAGAAGGGATTGGGCAGGAAGCGGACGTCAAAGACCAGATCCGCGTCGGCCGGAATACCGTTCTTGAAGCCAAAAGACATGATAGAGATCATCAAAGAATTGTAGTTTTCGTCCTTGACGAAGATCTTGATCAATTCCTCCTTGAGAACTCTGGTGAGGAGCCCTGAAGTGTCGATCACATAATCCGCTTCTTTTTTGATCTGTTCCAGGATCTTTCTCTCCTGCGCGATGCCGTCCTCCACCCGGCCGGACGGGCACACGGGATGCTGGCGCCTGGTCTCCTTGTATCTCTTGATCAGGACCTCGTCGCTGGCATCCATAAAGAGGATCTCGTACTTATAGCCCTTCTTTTTGAGCGCCGCGAGCACCTGTTCCACATTGTCGAAGGATTTGTCGGCGCGGACATCCAGACCCAGCACGACCTTGTCGACATCGCTGCCGGGCGCGGATACGAGTTCCATAAAGGGGTCGATCAGACGGACCGGGAGATTGTCCACGCAGTAATAGCCCATATCCTCCAGAAAGCGGATCGCGGTAAGTTTTCCTCCTCCGCTCATACCTGTCACTACAACAAATCTCATTTTTGTCCTTTCCGCAGAGCCGCCCTGCGCCGGGAGCCCTGCCCGGGTCCTTAAAATTCTCCCAAAAAGATCACTTCCCTCTCAAGCTGCACGCCGGAATCCTCCAGCACGATCCTCTGCACTTCTTCGATCAGCTGCCTGATCTGCGCCGCGCTGGCGTTCCCCCTGTTGATCACAAAGCCCGCGTGTTTCTCCGACACCTGGGCGTCGCCCACGCTAAAGCCCATAAGGCCCGCGTCCTGGATCAGTTTGCCGGCAAAATATCCTTCCGGCCTCTTGAAAGTGCTGCCCGCGCTGGCATACTCCAGGGGCTGCTTGTCCATGCGCTTCTGCGCAAGTTCCGTGATCTTGTCCGAAATTTCCTGCCTGTCGCCGGGCTCCAGCTCTATTTCAGCGCCGAGAACGATTCCTCTCTCCCGTTTCAGGCGGCTGGTGCGATAGCCGAATTCCATCTCTTCTCCGGAAAATTCCCTGATCCCGGAATCCGGGTAAAAAATCCTCACAGACCACACCACATCCTTCATCTCGCCGCCGTAAGCGCCTGCGTTCATCATAACAGCGCCTCCGAGCGAACCCGGGATACCCGCCGCGAATTCAAATCCCGCCAGGGACGCATCTCTGGCGGCCATCGCTATTTTGAGAAGAGAGGCGCCCGCCCCTGCTCTCAGACGGCATCCGTCGATCCTCACATCACACAGGTCGGTCTGTGTTCCCGAAGGAGCACACATAGTCACAACTGCTCCTCGAAATCCCCCGTCTCCGATCAGGAGGTTCGTGCCTCTTCCGAGCAGAAACACCTCGATTCCCGATGATCGAAGCAGCTCCATGGTCTTTACCAGTTCCTCCTCCGTACACACCTGAATAAACAGGTCCGCCGGCCCTCCGGTCCTGAAGGAGCAGTGTCCCGACAGAGGTTCGTCTCTTGTCACTCTCTCCGGAGCCGCGATCTTTATAAGTTCATTGACTAATCCTGATGTAATCACTTAATCGTCCTCATCATCCCTGTTACCGCCCATGAGATTGGCCTGGACACGCTTGTAGAGCTCCTGCGCCGCGTTATAGCCCATGAGCTTCTGCCTGTGGTTGACAGCTGCTGCCTCGCAGATGATCGCAAGATTCCGGCCCGGACGGATCGGGATTTTGTGACACACAACGCGGTTGCCGAGGTACTCGATATAATGCTCCTCAAGGCCAAGACGGTCAAAATCCTTGTCCTTGCTCCATTCCTCCAGTTCTATGACCAGATCGATATTCTGGCTGTTGCGGACGCTGGAGACGCCGAACAGGGTCTTGACATCGATGATACCTATGCCCCTCAGTTCGATCAGATGCTTCGTGATCTCGGGCGCCGTGCCGATCAGAGTGTCCTCGCTCACCTTGCGGATCTCAACAACGTCGTCGGACACCAGTCTGTGGCCTCTCTTGATCAGTTCGAGCGCCATCTCGGATTTTCCGATTCCGCTCTCGCCTGTGATCAGGACACCGACGCCGTAGACGTCGATCAGAACGCCGTGGATCGTGATGCAGGGCGCCAGACGCACATTCAGCCAGCGGATGATCTCGCCCATAAAGTTGGAAGTGGCATTCTTGGTCATCAGGAGCGCGACCCCGTTTTCCAGGGCGTATTTCATGAAGAGTTCGTCGGGCTCCAGCTCCCTGCAGAATACGACGCACGGAATATCCATAGAAAGGAATTTCTGATAGATCTCGTCCTTCCGCTCCGTGCTCATCTGCTGCATATAGGAGTACTCCACCAGACCGATGATTTGGATTCTCCCCGCCGCAAAGTGTTCAAAGTATCCCGTCATCTGTACTGCAGGCCGGTTGATATCGGGCTGCCGGATCCTGATCTTGGTAACATCGATCTGCGGTGTCAGATTCTCGAGGTTCATTTTGGCGATCACCTCATTTAATCGAACAGTTGCCATACGTTTTCCTCTCTGGCTTATGCGCCGGGATCACTTACTTGTGCCTCTGCCTCGGCCCCCGGATTCCCCGCGGGCGATTCCTTTTTCTTGTGAAAATACAGATAGATCTCCTCCGCCGCGGCCGCCGTGATCTCCGGCACACCGGCGAGTCTCTCGACATCCGCTGCCGCGATCTCCTCGATAGACCCGAATTCGCGCATCAGCGCTTTCTTTCTGGCAGGCCCGATCCCGGGGATCTCTTCAAGCGCGGAAGACGTCTGCGCCTTGCCCCTGAGCGACCGGTGATACTCGATGGCGAACCTGTGGGCTTCATCCTGGATCCGGGTGATCAACTTAAAGGCCTCGCTCGAGCGGTCAATGGGGATCTCTATATTATTGTAATACAAACCTCTGGTCCTGTGGTGGTCATCCTTCACCATTCCGCAGACCGGGATCGAAAGGCCAAGCTCATCGAGCACCTGCAGGGCGATATTGACCTGGCCTCTGCCGCCGTCCATCATAAGGACATCCGGAAATCTGGTGAAACTCCCGAATTCCTTATCGATCAGGCTCTGGTCCAGCTCTTTGAGTTCGTCCATTCCGTGACGGAAGCGCCGTGTGAGCACCTCCTTCATACAGGCGTAATCATTGGGGCCCGACACTGTTTTGATCCGGAATTTGCGGTAATCGCTGCGCTTAGGTCTGCCCTTCTCGTAGACCACCATGGATCCCACGTTGGCGAATCCGCTGATATTGGAAATATCAAAGGCCTCCATGCGGTCTGCCTTTTTAAGGCCGAGCAGCTGCTCGATCTCCCGAACAGCTCCGATGGTCCTGCCCTCTTCTCTCTTGAGCCGCTCACGGTCCTTATCAAGGACAAGCCCCGCGTTGGTGTTGGCGAGCTCGACCAGCTTCTCTTTCTGTCCCTTTACAGGCACGCGCAGGATTACTTTGCTGCCTTTGACAGCAGTCAGCCACTGTTCGAGCAGTTCCCGGTCCTCCAGTTCGCAAGGCAGAAAGATTTCCCTGGGGATCGATGGAGTTCCCCCGTAGAACTGCTTGATAAACTCGGACAGGATATCCGATTTCTTTCTTCCTGCCACATGTGTCATGTAGAAGTGCTCGCGGCCGATCATCTTTCCGTCCCGCAAAAAGAAAGTCTGTACCACACCGTCGGAATCGGGGCTGGAGTTGTCCACCGCAATGCCCAGAATGTCTCTGTTCTCTCCGAGATTCTCGGACATTTTCTGCTTCTGGGCGACCTGCTGCACATCGTTCAAAAGGTCTCTATAGCGGATCGCTTTTTCGAATTCCATCGCCTCCGACGCTTCCGTCATCTTCTGCGTCAGATCTTTAATAATGGGGTCATAGTGCCCGGAGAGGAACTCCAGTGCCATGTCCACCCGCTTTCTGTAAGCCTCCTCCGGCACGTCTCCGGTACAGGGCGCGCAGCAGCGCTCCATGTGAAGGTTCAGGCAGGGCCTCTCCTTCCCGAAATCCCTCGGAAGCACCCTGGAACAGTCCCGCAGCCCGTACATCCGGTTCAGCAGTTCGATGGTGCTCTTCACCGCTGCAGCACTGGTATAGGGGCCAAAATATCGCGCCTTGTCCTTCTGCTGCCTCCTCGCGAACAGGATCCTGGGATAGGCTTCCCCGACCGTCACCTTGATGTAGGGGTAAGTCTTGTCGTCCTTGAGCATCGTGTTATATTTTGGCCGGTGCTCCTTGATCAGATTGTTCTCCAGGATCAGCGCCTCCAGTTCCGAGTCGGTTACGATATACTCGAAGCGGGCGATCTGCTTCACCATCTGGTCGATCTGCGGACCTCTGCCTACAATCTTACGAAAATAAGAGCGGACACGATTGTGGAGGTTCACCGCCTTTCCCACATAGATAATCGCATCCCGCTCATCATGCATGATATATACGCCCGGTTTGGGCGGAAGTTTCTTCAGTTCTTCCTGTACATCGAACATCCTGCTCGTTCACTCACTTCTTGAAAAACCGGTCCACATCCTCCTGCGGCACATCCGTAAACCTGCCTCTGGGTCCGTTCTTTGCCGGTTTCTCTTCCGCTTCTTCCTCCTCGGCGTCAGCTTCAGGAACTGCTGCCTTGACAATTTGGGGTGCAGCTTCAGCGTTGGGCGTTTCAGCCGCGGCTTCTTTTTGAGCGGCAGACTTCGTCTCTTCTTTCGCTTTGGCTTCCGCCTCAGCCTTGATCTCTGGGATCGAAGCGGGCATTGCCTCTATTTTGGCGATTTCCTTTCTCTCAGCTTCAATAGCGGCCTCGGCGCTGTCCTCACCTTCTTCGGGCTCCGGAATACCCTTGGCCTGTCTATAGAGCTGCATGAACTCCTTGCCGGTGATCGTCTCCTCGCGGATCAGATAATCGGCGATCATGTCCATAGCTTCCATATTCTCGGAGAGAATAGCCTTCGCCTCATTGTAGCATTCTTCCATGATCAGGCGGACTTCCTCATCCACCGCTGCTGCCGTGACATCGCTGCAGTTGAGCACAGCTCTTCCCTCGAGATATTGGCTCTCCACAGTCGCAAGACCCATCAGGCCGAACTTGCTGCTCATGCCGTACTGGGTGACCATATTGCGGGCGATCGCGGTGGCGCGCTCGATATCGTTGGAGGCGCCTGTCGTAACAGTCTCAAACTTGAGTTCTTCTGCGGCGCGTCCGCCAAGAAGTCCTACGATCATATCGTGCAGCTCCGCCTTGGTATTGAGATATTTCTCCTCTTCAGGGACCTGCATGACATAACCCAGCGCGCCCATAGTTCTGGGAACGATGGTGATCTTCTGCACAGGCTCGGAGTTCTTCTGCACGGCGCTGATCAGCGCATGGCCGACCTCGTGATAAGACACGATCCGCCTCTCCTTCTGGCTCATGATCCTGTCCTTCTTCTCCTTGCCGACCAGGACCTGCTCGACTGCCTCGAAGAGATCCTGCTGGTTGACGTATTTGCGGTTATTCTTGACCGCGTTGATGGCAGCCTCATTGATCATATTGGCCAGGTCAGAGCCCACTGCTCCGCTGGTCGCCAGCGCGATCTCCTCCAGATCCACGGTCTCGTCCATCCTGACATCCTTGGCGTGCACTTTCAAAATAGCGATGCGCCCCTTCAGGTCAGGCCTGTCCACGATGATCCGCCGGTCGAAACGGCCGGGACGCAGAAGCGCCTTGTCCAGGATCTCAGGCCTGTTGGTAGCTCCGAGCACGAGGATACCCTTGGCCGGCTCAAAACCGTCCATCTCGGAGAGCAGTTGGTTCAGAGTCTGCTCTCGCTCCTCGTTGCCTCCGCCGTACTTGGAATCGCGGCTGCGGCCGATGGCGTCGATCTCATCGATAAAGATGATGCAGGGCGCGTTCTTGTTGGCTTCCTTGAAAAGGTCTCGCACACGGGATGCGCCTACGCCTACATACAATTCGATAAAGTCGGAGCCCGTCAGCGAGAAGAAAGGCACATGCGCCTCACCCGCAACAGCCTTGGCAAGCAGTGTCTTACCTGTTCCGGGAGGGCCCACCAGCAGAGCTCCCTTGGGGAGCTTGGCGCCGATCTTGACATATTTCCCCGGGTTATGCAGGAAATCCACAACTTCCTGCAGGGATTCCTTGGCTTCATCTTCACCGGCCACATCCGCGAATGTGACGCCGGTATCCTTCTGCACATACTCCTTGGCCGTGCTCTTGCCTACGCTTCCCATGAGCCCGCCGCTGCCGGCCCTACGGAAAATGAAGCCCATGATGATCCACAGAAAAGCAATGGGCAGCACATAGGAAAGCAGGAATGATATCACCATTCCCGAACTGTCCGGTATGTACCCGTTGACCGTGACGCCCGCCTCAAGAAGCCGCTGCGTCAGCGCCGTGTTCTCCTCAGTGATGCCCGTATAGCGGATCGCGTCGGTATCCTTAAGCTTGATCTCCAGGCGGTCCGAGCGCACATTGACTTCCTCGACCTTGTTGTCATTGACCAGCTGTACGAACTCATTGTAGCTGATCCTCGTCGCTCCCTCGGAGCCCATGTTCATCACATAACTGATCACCACCAGCGCGATCACCGTAGCCAGAAGCATGATCATCAGATTCTGACGATTGGGGCCCTTCCCGCTTCCGCCGCGGTTGTCGTCCCCTTCGCCGTTTCCGTCCCGGTTTCCTCTGTTATCCTGGCGGCGTTTGTCATCATAGCGTTCAAGATTGTCTCTCTTTTTCTTCTTATTATCAAAAAGATATCCTAACATCTCTGATCACTCTTTCTTTCTATTCAAATACTCTGCGCGGGGGCCTTTCCGCCCCTTTTGCAAAAAAAGCACTATGATTCATATTATATGATGTAGGAATTTTACGCAAGTCTCTGCAAAAAAAGACAGCACAGCCTCCTAAGTGGCCATGCCGTCAATTCAACTCATTTTATTCAAAATATACCGCTAAGTCACTCGATCGCAGGCAGCACATCCTTGATGCCATCCATATAGACGCTCTCGTAATACTCAGCTTTTCCTGTGTCCATATAAGATGTCATCTGCGGATCGATCGGGATCCTGGCGATGACCGGAATGTTCTCCTTAGCCGCGATCTCCTCTACATGGCTGTCACCGAAAATGCGGATCTCCTCGCCGCAGTGCGGGCACTTCACATAGCTCATATTCTCAACAATGCCCAGTACCGGCACCTTCATGAGCTTGGCCATGCCCAGCGCCTTCTTGACGATCATGCTGACCAGATCCTGGGGAGTGGTCACCACGATGATGCCGTCGATCGGCAGGGACTGAAATACGGTGAGCGGCACATCGCCGGTTCCCGGAGGCATATCGATGAACATGTAATCCACATAGCCCCAGGCCACATCTGTCCAGAACTGCTTGAGGGCACCTGTGATGACAGGGCTTCTCCAGATGACCGGAGCGTCCTCCTGCTTGGTCAGGAGGTTCATGGACATCACCTTGATCCCGGTGACTGTGGTCGCGGGATAAAGACATTCCTCTGTGGCGACCAGATCCGCATATCCTACGCCGAACATCTTCGGCACGCTGGGACCTGTGATATCCGCGTCGAGGATCGCTGTCTGGTAGCCGTTTCTTCTGGCCCAGAGCGCGCTCATCGCTGTAACGGAAGACTTTCCGACGCCTCCCTTGCCGCTGACAACGGCGATCACCTTATTAACATGGCTTCCTTTATTGGCCTCGATATGGAAATCCGGCGGCGTAGGCGGCTTCGGCGCGCCGTTATTATTCTGTGCACTCATGATTGGGTTCCTCCATTCTTGTCAAAATATAGTGTTCTGCGCTCAAAACCTGTTATAGTATTAAGGAGGGGCAGCATCTGTCCCTGATAATAGGTTTGTCCTGCTCGGGTTTTTGCCCCGCATGTCTAATAATAATAGAAACTTCACTGTTTGAAAAGTAGCAGTAAGGTTCTGTTCTCGAAAGGAAACACAAGATATGGAAGATCTCAATATCGCCCTTTTAATCGACTCGGACAACGTCAGTCCGCGCTATATCTCGGGCATCTTAAGTGAATTGTCAAAATATGGAAAGATCACGATCCGCCGCATGTACGGCGACTGGTCCCAGGACCGCCTCCACTCCTGGATGCGGTGCTCTTCCCGCTTCTCTCTGACCCCCGTCATGCAGCCCAACAACACTCCCGGCAAGAACGCCTCCGACATCGGCCTGATCATCGACGCGATGGACATCCTCTACACCGGCGATGTGCAGGGATTCTGCCTCGTATCCAGCGACGGCGATTTCAATAAACTGGCCACCAGACTGCGCGAGGCCGGCAAATTCGTAATAGGAATGGGCGAGAAGAAGACGCCTGAGTCCTTCCGCGCTTCCTGCGAGCGTTTCATATTCCTCGACATCATCGACGCGGGAGATTCCGGAAGCCAGCGCGCGGGCGCGGATTCCTACGGTTCCTATTCCCAGATTTACTCCGCCGAAGCCTCTTCCGGCAGTTCCGCGGAAGGCTCCGGGCGCGGCGCCTCGCAGCAGACCGCTTCCAGAAGAAAAAGAGCCGCGGTCTCTGAGACCGCAGCTCCCTATAAAGCCTCTCCTGCCCCGGCAAAGATCCAGGAGGAACCTGATGCCGATCAGGATTTTGACAGCGATTCCGAGGCTTCCTTTACAGACAAGGCCACGATCGAGGCGGCCATTGTCAGCATAATCACGGACAACAACGCAGAGGGCAAGGAGACCGGTCTCGGTGAGATCGGTTCCCGTCTGGTCAAGATCTTTCCTGATTTCGACGTCCGTAATTACCACTACAGCAAACTTTCCGAATACCTCAAGGACTTCCCTTCCCTGAAGGTGGAGAACCGCGACAACGCGGTCTGGGTCTCCCTCAACAGTTCCCCCGACAGCGAGATCGAGCAGCAGATCCTGCGCATCTTTAAAAAGCATGACACCGATGACATGTACCTCGCTACGCTAAAGAAGGAACTGCTCGAGCTCAACCCCAACCTGGAGGCCAGCATCCGCCGGAGCGGAGTGACAAGGTTCTCCGTATACCTTAACCGTATGATCGGGTCTGTGGAGGTCAATGGAAGGCATGTCCTTCTGAAGAAATAACCCGGCGCTTGGCAAAATAGTGATATGTACCATCGGATTTGTTTGAACTAAGATATGGATGGAGCCTATTTTTGCATTTTAGGTAAACTGCACCATCGGATTTAATTGAACTGAGATATGGATGTAGCCTATTTTTGCATTTTAAGTGAACTATGTCATCGGATTAAGCTGAATCAAAAAAAGGATGGAGAAAGTCGCTTTCGCAATCCAACGGATATGGCGGCAAGCCCGAAATAGATGTAGAAGTTGTGTCAGACTGTCGTTTCAGGCCCCATCGGATTTTGGCAGCAAGCCAGAGTGGATGGAGAGTTCATGCAGAACTGGTATTTTTTCCCTCCATCCATTTTCTGATGTTCTTTAGTTTGATGGAGTCTTTCACTTAAGATGCATAATCGCTCCATCGATTCAATAAAAATTCCTGAAAGGATGGTCTCCACACCAGGTCACGGTAAGGGACACAGCATAAAAAGACCAGGCAATCCCTTTGGAGCCTGGTCTTTGCCTTGTCATGATATAAAAAGGAACCGTCCATCCGGCATCAGGATCAGCCTGAGCGATTGTGACATGTCCCTTTATTCATCTTGATCAGGTTTCCGATGCCTTGCGCTCTACGATGGCCGGATCCACATTCCTCAGGAACATCTCAACCTTGGCCCAATAGCCCTCGGGGTCCTTCACGACGCTCATGACGTGGTCCGCGCCGGGCACTACCATGCACATCTTCTCGCAAGAGGCAGCCTCAAACAGCTTGTGCATCATGCTGCAGGGAATGAATTTGTCCGCCTCGCCGTGGATGAACAGCGTAGGTGTGACAGAGCGCTTTACCGCCTCGATGGGCGACGCGTCATTGAGGTCATAACCGGCCCGCACCTTGCCGATCTGGCGCAGGATGGGCAGCAGGATATCCGAAGAGATCGGGGGTTTCTGCTTGAGCGTACTGTAGACGTGGGCGAACTCTTCCAGCGCCGTGCTGAATCCGGCGTCCTCTATACATGCCTTGACATTGGAGGGAAGCTTTTCTCCCGTGGCCATCATGATAGTGGCCGCTCCCATGGAAATGCCGTGCAGTATTATCACCGCGTCGGGGTCGATCCCCAGGATCCTGTCGATCCAGGTGATGAGATCAAGCCTGTCGTGATAGCCGTATCCGACATAAGTTCCTTCGCTCTTGCCGTGCCCGCGAAGATCCGGCAGCACAACGTTCATGCCGTACAGATCGTGGTAAACTCTCGCGAACTGTCCTACGCTCTCAGAGGTGTCCGCATAGCCGTGCACGCAGATCGCATAGCGGTGATCGCCTCCGTCGACCGGAGTAGGGATGAAATTGGCGTGAATGCGAAGGCCGTCTTCAGCTTTTTCATACCAGTCACGCCTCTCGGGATGGGTGTTCATCCAGATGCGGCCCTTTGTATAGGGAATTTCATCGGGTTCCCCTTCCCTGCTGGGATCGTGCTTTACAGGCTTCATCGAAAAGCCGTAAAAATAGTTCGCGATCCCGACCATCGTGCCGGCACCGGCCCACAGTCCTGTCTCTGACACGAACCCAACCGCTTCGCGCAGGGCAGACTTCTTCTTCATCAGCCGTTTCACTTCTTTCTTCAATACCTTCTTACTCTTCATTGCGTAAAGTCCCTTCACCTGCCTGTCACGGCAGCTTCATACAAACCGTCACCATAAACTCCGTGCCCTCGCCTCTGCGGCTTCGGACTCTCACATTTCCGCCCATGATACTGACGATCTCCCGCGCGATATAAAGCCCTGCGCGGAGCGGGTCATCCTTTTCGTCCTTCATCTCAAACATGCCCTGCATCAGGTCGCTGGCAATGCTGCTGCCGCTGTCCCTGATGGTGAAGTACATATAGGCCCTGTTTCCGGACGCTCTGTCCGCCCTGCAGCCGAGGTTGATCACACCGCCGCCGGGCGTCTGTTCTATGGCACTCTCGAGAAGACTCACCAGAGCCCTCTGAAGTTTGGCTTTATCGCCGATTGCCTGATCCGGCATCGACACACTCTTTTTCAGTTCCAGTTTTATTCTCTTCTTGGCACAAACCGGTTCCTGGAGCACCATTACGTTCTCGAGGCAGTCGTCAATGGAGAACAGTTCTTCCCTGAGCACTCCGTCATCCGACGCCGCCATCTGCACCAGATCATCCATGACCGAACTCCTGGCCGGTGCTGTCTGTACAGGTTCCTTCTCCTGCTGCCGGACAGTTTCCTCCTGTCTGGGCGCGAATCCCCTTCGGATCGGTTCCGCGCGCCTTGCCGTCTCCTCAGCGGCCGGAGCCGTCTCAGGACGAAGTCCGCTGCTGAAAGGCATGCGGCTCTGCCGGTTGACCGCGCCTCTGCGGATGACGCTTCCGTCCGAGGCTCCCGCCATGCCGTCCATCCAGCCGTCATCATTTACAGAAACAGCGGAAGGTCCCGCCTTCTGTACCTTCACATCAGTAAAACTATCTTCCGCAGGCGCCCCTGCGCTGACTATCGGTGCCCCGGTCCCGGTCACAGGTGCTGTCAGGCCGCCCTTCTGCAGCGATTCCACCATTTCCTGCAGCCTCTTGACCGTGCCTCGCTGCTCTTTCTCTCGGAGTTCGCTGCTGCGCCGCTGCTGTTCCCGGATCTCTTCGGACTCGCGGAGCGCGTCCATTGTCTTCTTGAGCTCCTCCTCGAGTCTGTCGACCTCTTTCTGCTTGTTCTGCAGTTCCCTGTCGCAATCCGCTGTCAAAAGATCGATGGTCCTCTGCTGTTTGGCCAGTTCCGACTCCTGGGCGCGGCGGTAATTCTCCATCTGCTTCTCGAGCATCTGTTCCTTGTCCGCGTAGGATCTTTTGATCTCCTGCTCCCTGGTGTCGTACTCAAGGCGCAGTTTCTTCTCCATATCCTCCGCCGACTCCTTCTGGGAGTTCAGAACCTGATTCATCTTCAGGCGGAAGGCCTCGATCTGCTCCTGTGTCCTGGCCTGTGCCTCCTCGATCTCCTTGCGGACCGTCGTCCGGGTCTCTTCTACTTCCAGTCTCGCCTTCTCCTGGGCTTCGCGTATCTCCACACGCGCCCTTTCCTGCTGCATTTTCGAAGCCTGCTCGGCTTTGGCGATCTGAAGATCCGCGGCCTTTTTGACTTCGTCCCTGTCCACATAGAAGAGCATGCGCATGCGCTTTCCTGTGTGATCAGTGCCGCCCAGCAGGTAGACGTCCGTCCAGCGTTTGCTGCCGTCCGCCATTTCCATCTCAAATATACCCAGATAGGGATCCTTGGAGACCATATCTATATGAGATTCGGTGAGTCTCTTTCTCGTGATACTGGTCATCTCAAGCCGGTAAAATGGATCCTTGGCAACTTCCTCGGCGAATCCGGCCATAGTCAGCCCGAACTTCTCGGGAAAATGTCTGGTCACATACACGGGATGCCAATTTCCGGGCTCTCCTGTCAGCACGCAGAGGGCACCCGGTATTTTGCCAAGGATCTCTGAGGCCTGTGTGACGCGCTCCTGCATCTGCGCGTGCATCTGGTTGAAGCCCGTCGTCTCCTGGAAAACGCAGTAATATACAGTATTCTCACCCTCCTGGTAAGCGGGCGCTCCGATCATGCGGTACTGGAAGCGATTCCCGTCCCGTCTGAAAAAGGTCAGATTGACCGCGATGTGGCCGCTGGTCCCCTGGATCTCTTTGAGCCTTTCCGTGATCTTGTCGCGCTCTTCCTCCGGGACCATGAAGAAGGGATCCCTCTCCATCTGCTTCTGGAACTGGTCCTCCTTGTAGCGGAGCTTCTTCCAGAAATAATCATTATAAAAGAGAGTCTTCGGGCCCTCTTCCTTCATATATGCAAAGATCAGCACGCCGCAGGGGAGATTCTCGGTAAACTCTCTGATCTGCTCCATTCCTCCGACGCCCTGTTTCTCGGACATATGGATAAATGTGATCTCAAAGTGCTGCCCGCGCTTGCAGATGGCCATGCTGCAGCGAAGATAGACGGCTTTATCCTCCTCCTTGGGCACGAGGTTGATCTCGTACGCCACCGTCGAAATATCCGCGGCGCTGGGTGAACTCTTGATCGACACGATATCCACATAGTACCGCTCGGGCCTCGCTGTCATCTCCTCCTGAAGAAAATCCCTGATCTCCTTGGCGGAGAGAAGATGATACATCTGCTTGGGCGTGATCCAGACCACATCATATGCCATGTCCTCCAGGCACAGATCCGGATCCCGGCTGCTGAAATAGCTATTTAAAAAATTCTTTCCAAAATCTATAGGAGTCTGCATAAGGACATTATAGCAAACTACTTCCGCTTCGGCATAAAAAAGTGCGGCAAAAAAGAGACCTCCCCCCTGAAAGAAAAAACACGGGCAGTTTTCCCGCAAAAATTGGGACTTCTTCCGATTGACGGATGCCCCCCTGAAAGTTCACAATATTACGGTGAAATGATTAAATGTCCGGAAAGGGAATTCCATGATCCGAATACTGTGTATAGGAAAGATGAAAGACAAAGCGCTCCATATGCTGGAAGAAGAATACAAAAAGCGCCTGGGGGCTTTTACCAAAATAGAGATCGTCGAGGTCCGCGATGAGCCCAACGAGCGCATAGAGCGCGAAAAGGAAGCCGCCCTCGCCAAGGAGAAGGAAGGCGAGCGGGCTCTCTCCCAGATCAAAGACAGCGAATTCGTGATCCTTCTGGACCTCCACGGCTCCCACTGGGACAGCGAGACCTTCGCTGAAAAGCTCGGAAACTGGCAGACAGCCTCTTCCACCCTCACCTTTGTGATCGCCGGATCCCTCGGACCCTCCCCGGATCTTGCCGCCCGCGCCAACGCGCGATGGAAGCTCTCCGACCTGACCTTCACTCATCTGATGACGAGGGTCCTGGTGCTGGAGCAGATCTACAGAGCCTATATGATTCTGAACGGAAGAAAATACCACAAATAACACCTCAGGAAAGATGGTCAAACTATGGCATTCAGTCTCGTATTATTAAACAAACTCATCTCTATGTCGCTGATGGCAGTCGTCGGATACGTGATGGTTAAGCTGGGAACCCTCAAACAGGAAGACAGCCGGGTAATCTCGCTCCTTCTGCTGTTTGTGATCCAGCCCTGCATGATCCTGCGTTCCCTTCAGATCGAACTGACTCCGGACCGCCTGCAGGGATTTCTGTTCGCGACAGCTGCTTCTTCGCTCTCTATGATCTTCTGCATCCTGTTCGCGAAGCTTTTCCAAAAGGTCTGGAATCTGGACCCGGTCGACCGCACCTCCCTCACATACGCCAATGTAGGCAATCTGATCCTCCCTCTGATCAGCATGTCCCTCGGAGATGAAATGGTCTTTTACGGCAGCACTTTTCAGGTCCCTTTTAACCTGCTGCTCTGGACCCACTGCTACTCGCTCTTCATGGGCGGCAAGCGGCTCAAATTAAAGAAGATGCTGACCAATCCTCCTCTGATCGCTCTGGGCCTTGGTCTTTTCCTGCTGGTGACACAGCTTCATCTTCCCGGGGTTATTGATACTGCAGCCAAGGGCTACCACGATATGGTGGCCGCCGCCTCCATGCTGCTGGTCGGCATGATCATTGCGGGCAGCGACTTAAAGAGTGTCTTTACTTATAAAAAAGCGTACCTCATTTCTCTTCTGCGGCTCGTAGTGCTGCCTGTGATCTGCATCCTGCTGCTGTATGTCAGCGGCTTTGTGCAGCGCCATCCCGAAATGCGCCCTGTAGCCCTGGTAGTTGTGATCGGCGCCAGCGCTCCCTGCGGCAGCTCTATTGTCCAGATGGCAGTCCTCGGCGGCAAAGACGCTATGAAGGCAAGTATCTACAATGTCATGTCGACGATCTTGTGTGTAGTGACGATCCCGATGATGATCTTCCTGTTCCAGATGCTCTTCCCCGCGTGATTTCACATTTTCTTCACAGGAAATCCGCGGATTGAACATAATTACCCCTTATTATTACATCATCGGCAGGGAACAAAGATATCAACTCCCCCCTCAATGAGATTCTTCTCCTGTCGAAACGTATTGTTTATCATTTTCCCCCCTTTCAAAAGAGCCCTTCAGAACGCGTACCGGCTGACCGGTACTCATTCTGAAGGGCTCTTTCCTTGTGCCGCGCTCGCGGCGTATTAGATTATCATCTCTCTGTTTTTATCACTCAGCGCTCTTATTTCCGAACTTCTCCTGCATATACATGTCCATGTTCTCGGCGATCTGCTTAGCGGCAGCGACTGCGGCCACAACCGTCTTGGCGCCGGTAACCACGTCGCCGGAGGCGAATACGCCGTCCATCGTGGTCTCGCCCTGTTCGTCGATCTGGAGCGTTCCGCGCTGGTTCAGGTGCAGTTCGTGGTCCTTGCTGACCAGTCTGTCCCTGGGAACCTGGGAGATGGAGATCACGACGCTGTCTGCCTCGACGAGAGTGTCTGTGGAATGATCATCCACAAGTTTCCCTGTCTCCGGGTCCTCGACTCTGTCACAGAATACTGCGCCCTCGTCCACGATACGGACGATATTCTTCTTAAACTCAAAGTGCACGCCGTCGAGCACAGCGTAATTGTACTCGTTCTCCGATGCGGCAACTTTTTCACCCCGGACATAGACAGTGACGTCCTTGGAGCCGTGACGGATCGCGGTGCGGGCCACATCCATAGCCGCATTGCCTGCGCCGATGATCGCGACCTTGTCGCCCAGTTCGTATACATCAGGGCTGTTCAGGTAGTTGATCGCGTAGAAGACATGGCCGAAGGTCTCTCCGGGCACGCCCAGTTTGCGCGGTTTCCATGCGCCGGTTCCTACGAAGACGCTGCGGTAACCGTCGTCAAAGAGGTCCTGAATGCCTGTAGATCCGCCCAGTTCGAAGTTGGGGCGGAACATGATGCCCATATCGCGCATCCTGCGGTAGTATCTGTCCAGAATGGACTTGGGAAGGCGGAACTCCGGAATTCCATAGCGAAGGATTCCACCGATCTTCTCTCTTGTCTCAAATACTGTGACCTTGTAGCCGCGGCGGGCCAGGATGATCGCGATCGTGATTCCCGCAGGACCTGCCCCGACAACGCCGACCTTCATCCCGTTAGACGGTGCGCAGGAAAGGTCAAGTCTCTCGAAGCAGGAGTCGGAAATATAGTTCTCTATAGAAGAAAAGTGAACAGGCTCTCCCTTGATCCCGCGGACGCAGTGGCCTTCGCACTGGTTCTCGTGGTTGCAGACGAGCGAGCAGACGACGGACAGCGGGTTGTTCTCGAAGAGGATCTCAGCCGCTTCCATCATCCTGTTCTCCTTGAACAGGCGGACCACTTCGGGAATGTTCGTCTGAATAGGACATCCCAGCATACGGCAGCGGGGATTCTTACACTGCAGGCATCGATTAGCTTCATTAATTACATGTACAGGCATATCGGACCTCCTAAACTGTTAGAACTGTTTGCCTTGAATTAAACATCTCTCTATAGCCTAGTATCGCACTGCTTTCGAAATTTATTAATGCCTTAAAACTATTAATTTATGGACTTTTCGGACTTTTTCCGATTTGTCAAAAAATTGTCTAACAAATTGTGTCAAAAAGACCGGGACATCATACCGATGCCCCGGCCATAAGCCGCATACTTATTGCTTTTTCTCCGATGTATTGACGATCACGATACCCGCGCTGACGAGCAGCAGAGCGAGAAGCCCTGTCAAGGAAAACGCTTCCCTGCCCTCGCCCAGGAACAGTGCCGACAGCAGAACGCCCATCACGGGATTGACAAAACCCAGGATCGACACCCTGCTCACAGGGTTGTACTTGAGCAGTACGCCCCACAGGGTATAAGCGCCTGCAGAGATGAAGCCCATATAGAGCAGGTTCAGCGCGCAGCTCGCGGTATAGAATACGAGCTGTCCGCCCATCAGCGATCCGATCGCGTACAGGATCACGCCGCCGATCAGGAACTGATAGCCGCTCAGGGTGACCGGATTTTCGTCCCTCGAGAATATTTTGATAAGGCACCCGGACGCCGCGTAGAAGAAATCCGCCGCCAGCATCGCGCCTTCTCCGGCCAGAGTCACTCGTCCGCCTTCCATGAGCGCCTGCCCGCCGCCCAGGATCAGCAGGATCCCGGCAAATCCGACGAGACAGCCCGCGAATTTCTTGAGCGTCATCTTCTCAAAATGGAAAATATAGACCGCGAACAGGATCGCGATGAAGTTGCCCGACGCGTTGATGATCGATCCGCGCACGCCCGACGTGTTCGCCAGCGCCATAAAGAAGAAATAGTACTGTCCGACCGTCTGCACCAGTGACAGGGTCAGGACATTCTTCCATGACTCCTTCTTAGGGAGCAGGAACTTACGTGCCAAAAGAGAGCCGAACAGAATCGTCATCACTCCCGCGATCATAAATCTGGCGCCCGCCAGCATGATCCTCGACGCGGTGTCTTCCGGGCCGATCTTAAACAGCTCATATGCGATCTTGATCGCCGGGGAAGCGCTGCCCCACAGCACGCAGCAAAAGATTGCCGTGAGAAGCGTCACCGGAAACCAGGCCCAGATCACTCTGTCCTTCCCGGAGGCTGTCTGTATTATATCCGAACTCATAAAACATACTCCTTTATATTCAATATCAATTTGACAATCCAGGTAATCTTAGAACAGATCGCCCGCTTATGCAATAGACAAAATCAGGAGTTTTCTGCACTATTTTGTGCTCATTGCAGGCCCTGCGCGGTATATAATCATTTATATGGTTATCAGACCCGGATAAGAGGCGGCGAAGGCTGCCGGATAAGGAAGTGTCCCATGATCGAACCCGAACTGGCGAGAAAATTCATCGAACGGCTCACACAGTACACTGAATACAACATCAACATCATGAATGAGAGCGGCGTGATCATCGCCAGCCGCGATCCCGCGAGAGTCGGCACCTATCATGAAGTGGCCGACCGGATCATTCACGGGGAACAGGATATGATCGTGATCCGCGACGAGAAAGAATTCCCCGGCGTTCTGCCCGGCATCAACATGGCGATCACACATCAGGGACGCAAGGAAGGCGTCATCGGAGTGACCGGCGATCCCGACAGGATCCACGAAGTCGCGCTGATCACAAGGCTGGCGATGGAGACAATGCTCCGCTATGAGAAGCAGCAGGAAGAGATCCGCCTGCGCAGGAACAGGAAAGAGCACTTTCTCAATATTTTGACGCAGAAGGAGTTTGCTGATTCTTCAGAACTGAGGGGGATCGCGCGGCAGCTGGGGCTGGACGAGTCGTTGGTCAGGGTGTCGATCGTATGCCGTCTCACAGGTGCGATCAGCAAATCGGGAGGCGCGAATGTGAACCTGCCCAGCCCGGAGGAAGCTCTTGCAGAGCTGCGGCTCGGGAAGGGGCACTGGGCCCAGGACTTCAGCGCCGTTCTGGACGAGACGCATCTGCTAGTCTATAAGACTGTTAAGCTCAATGGCAGGAAGAACTTCGTTGATTACAGGGAGGAGCTCGCCGAATACCTTGAGCACATCCGGAACTGGCTGCACCGCAAAGGCGCGCGAGCCGTCTTCTATGTCGGATCGCTCCAGACCTCCTTCACACAATATTATTACTCGTACCGGCATTGTAAATGGCTGGAGTCCCATCTTCGGGAGCCGGACGGGATCGTCTTCTTTAACGATTATGTCCGGGAATACTTCCGAACGCTGGTACCCCGCCAGGAGCTGATGAGGGCCTTTATCATCTACGCGCAGGAGATGCCGGAGGACACCAAGCAGCAGTTTGTCGAGATGATGCGGGCCTTTGAGGAGACCAATTACAATCTCTCCGAGTCGGCCGCCAAACTCTACATTCACAAGAACACCCTGATCTACCGCTACAACAAGTTCAAGGACATGCTCGGCGTCGACCCTTTGGCGAACTCGATGGACAGGGGGTTTATGGAACTACTGTACATATATCTGGCAAAATAGCGCCCGCACAAGAGATCGGCGCGCATCAGAACGCACGTTTTGTATTTATAAAACAAATTCGTGCGTTCTTTTTATTGCGAGTAAATCTACGCAGATCCGCACAATAATAGTATTCTTAATACAGATCAAAGAGAGGTCACGAAGAAAACCTCGATAAACAAAGCGGACATCACTTTTTTTGACAGGCAGTGATGAATCCCCGGAAGAGAAAAAGAAATTTGGTACAGCAAAACAAAAAGGAGGGCAACATGAAACTTGTATTTGCATCAGATTCTTTTAAGGGAACAGTCAGCAGCGAACAGACCGTAGAATTTCTCACCAAGGCGGCTCACGAAGTGTTCGGTCCCTGCGAGACGGTCGGCGTTCCGGTCGCGGACGGCGGCGAGGGAACCACAGACGCGGTGATCCTGGCCAGGAAGGGCAAAAAAGTGTATGTGCCGGTTCACGGACCTCTTATGGAAGAAGTGAACGCTTACTACGGCAAACTGAGCGAGACGGAAGCCGTCCTGGAGATGGCACAGGCATCCGGACTCCCCATGGTCCCCGAAGAACTCAGAAATCCGCTCAACACGACAACTTACGGCACCGGCGAGCTGGTGAAGGCTATTGTAGACGCGGGCTTCACAGATATCTCGATCGCGATCGGCGGCTCCGCCACAAACGACGGCGGCATGGGTTTTGCGAGCGCTCTGGGCATCCGTTTCCTCGATAAGGACGGAAATGCTCTGGAAGGCAAGGGAAGCGACCTCGAGAAAGTAGCTCACATCGACATGAGCGGCCTCGACGAGAATGTCAAAAAAGCACATTTCACCGTTATGTGCGACGTCACCAATCCTCTCTGCGGCAAGGACGGCGCGACCTATACCTTCGGCAAGCAGAAAGGCGGCACCCCTGAGATCCTGGATCAGCTGGAAAAAGGTATGTGTCACTACCGCGATGTGATCATCAGAGAATTCGGTGTCAATCCCGACGATACACCCGGCACGGGCGCGGCAGGCGGCCTGGGCGCAGCGCTCAAGATCTTCCTGGACGCGGAGATGAAGTCCGGTATCGAGACAGTTCTTGACCTGATCGGCTTCGACAGCCTGATCGAGAGCGCGGACCTGATCGTCACCGGTGAGGGAAGAACCGACTGGCAGAGCTGTTTTGGCAAAGTCATGCAGGGCGTAGGCGACCGCGCCAAAAAGTACGGCATTCCTGTAACAGCACTTTGCGGCGGACTCGGCAAGGGATACGAGCAGATCTACGAGCACGGCATCGACTCCATCATGACGACCGTCGACGGTCCCATGGCGCTTTCCAAGGCTCTGGACAACGCAGAAGATCTCTACTACAAGGGCGCGATCCGCATGTTCCGCATGGTGCGCGTGGGAATGAAGCTGTAATTTTGGGGCAAGCCGGTCCCTTCCGCTAATATACAACTCTTCCGTTTTCATCACCCGGATATACGGGTCTTCACAGAAAGGAATAAATCATGGAAGCACAATTCACAACAATAGGAGCTATAATCGGTCTCGTTATTGCAATTGTTTTGATCATAAGAAAAGTACAGCCCGCATACAGCCTGATCCTCGGTGCGCTGATCGGCGGCCTGATCGGCGGAGGCGGACTCGCGACAACAGTAAGCACTATGGTAAGCGGCGCCGGATCTATGATGTCCTCGATCCTGAGGATCCTGACCAGCGGTATTCTGGCCGGCGCGCTGATCAAGACAGGCTCGGCGGAGAAGATCGCCGAGACCATCGTCGAAAAACTCGGTGAAAAAAGAGCTGTCGCAGCGATCGCGATCGCGACCATGATCATCTGCGCAGTCGGCGTATTCATCGATATCTCTGTCATCACGGTTGCTCCCATCGCCCTTGCGATCGGCAAAAGAGCAAATCTCTCCAAGAGTGGTATCCTCATCGCTATGATCGGCGGCGGCAAGGCGGGAAACATCATTTCCCCCAACCCCAACACGATCGCGGTTTCCGAAGCTTTTGAGCAGAATCTGACAGCAGTCATGATGAGAAACTTCGTTCCGGCTCTGTTCGCACTTGTTATGACGATCTTCCTCGCCTCTCTTCTGTGCAGAAAGAGCGGCGACGCGATCTCCTCTTCCGATCTCGAGAGTTCCGGCGAGAAGAACCTTCCCGGATTTGGTCCCGCTGTTCTCGGACCCGTTGTCGTGATCATCATGCTGGCCCTGCGCCCCATCGCAGGCATCGCGATCGATCCCCTGATCGCCCTCCCCGTCGGCGGTTTCGTGAGCATGCTGGCAACCGGCAAGATCAAACACTGCGTCGAATACATGGAATTCGGCCTCAGTAAAGTTATCGGCGTATCTATCCTTCTGATCGGTACAGGTACGATTGCGGGCATCATCAAAGCTTCCGCCCTCCAGTATGATGTCACCAATGTTCTGGAAGCAATGAACATGCCCGCTTTCATTCTCGCGCCCCTCGCAGGTATCCTTATGGCAGCGGCTACCGCTTCCACAACAGCAGGCGCAACCGTCGCCGCGCAGACTTTTGCCCCCACCCTGATCTCTAACGGCGTATCCGGGCTCGCGGCGGCAGCAATGATCCACGCAGGTGCGACAGTCCTCGACTCCCTGCCTCACGGCTCCTTCTTCCACGCCACGGGCGGCGCAGTCAACCTGTCCATTAACGACCGCATGAAGCTGATTCCCTTCGAGGCCGCGATCGGACTCACAAGCACCATCGTCTCTGTGGTCATGTACCTTGTCCTTCACTGATACATACTGCCTGTTTCTTAACATAAAAGCCTGTGCGCCGCCCGCTTTCTTTCATGAGCGGGCGGCGCACAGGCTTCTCTTATTTATCTTTTTGGACAATCATCTTTTCAGGACTTCCGTCAGCACGGGGAAGTCAAAATAGGTATTCGGGTAAGGTTCATCCCTCAGCGTAAAGTGCCACCACTCGCAGTCGATCGGCTCGAACCCGCCGCGGATCATCATATCCTGCAGGAACATCCTGTTCTCGTACTGCTCCTTTGTGATCCCCTTGTAATCGGGATGGGACACTTCGCTGAAATAGTCGAATGGACTCCCCATATCGACCTCTTTGCCGGTCTTCATATCCAGCAGCGTCAGGTCGATCGTGCTTCCCCTGCTGTGGCTCGACTTACTTGCGATATATCCCCTTCTGAAGAGTTCCTGCTTCTCCAGGTCCGGATAAAAGAACGGCTTCATGCGCTGGTCCAGATCCTCCACGCCCCACATGGTAAAATGTCTGACCGCGGCCGCCGGGCGGTAAGCGTCAAATATCTTAAGCCGGTATCCCATCACGTTCAATTTGTTGCTGATTTCCCTGAGCGCCCGCGCCGCCTCTTTTGTCACGATCGCGCATGGCTGCTCGTATCCGTCGATCCGGTCTCCCACAAAATTATAGGTGGAATAATAGCGGATCTCCTGTATGACAGACGGCACATAGTCTGACAGCAGCACAAAGCCGGATGTGTTCAGTTCCACTTCTCTCTGATAATTTCTTTCCGTTTTTTCCATACCGTTGATCACCTGTACATTTCATCAGTGATTGAGATCAGCGCCCTTCCAGATATGCTGTGGGCACCGCCGTTACCAGCTCCAGGGCAGATAGGCGGCCAGCACCGCCAGCAGCACTGCCGGCAGCATATTCGCGACGCGCACTTTTTTGCCCCAGACAAGGTTAACACCCACGCAGAAGATCAGGATCGCCCCGATCAGAGAAAGATATGCGATCGCCTGATCCGTCATGATCGGCGCGATCAGTCTGGCGAGCACTGTTATGCTTCCCTCAAAAGCAAATACCGGAATAGCGGAAAAAGCACATCCTTTTCCCATGGACGACGTCATGACCGCCACAATGATGAAGTCCAGCACCGATTTTACCGCAAGCGTAGAATAGTCTCCCAGTATCCCGTCCTGTATCGCTCCGACGATCGCCATCGCACCGATACACACTGTCAGCGATGTTGTCACAAAAGCATTGACGAACTGTACGTCGCCGCCGTTTCCTGTCTTCTCTTTGAGCCACTCTCCGAATCTCTCAAAGCCTTTCTCGATCCCGATCAGTTCCCCTATGATCGTTCCTGCCGCCAGACACAGCACTACCAGCATCGATTTCCCGCTCACGATTGCGCCGCCGTCAATTGCGAGCATTCCCTGCATCGCCCCTGAAATGGCAATAAAAATAACGCTGATACCGCAAGCTTTATTAAGTGATTCCTGCTGATCCTGTTGAAATAATTTCCCGGTAAAATTGCCAAGGAGCCCGCCGCCCACAATTGCGGCGCCGTTAATGAGTGTTCCAAGTCCTATCATGTAAGTATCCCTTCCTTAGGGGGTCAGACCCCTTGAAGGGGTCCCCCTAGATGTCGATCTCCAGCAGGATCGGCGTATGATCCTGTCTGGGACCGGAGTCGATCATCTCCGATTTTTTGACCTGCTCCTTAATGCGGTCGCTCACCAGGAAATAGTCGATTCTCCATCCCGAATTATTGATCTTGCTGGTCCGGATCCTCTGTCCCCACCAGGAATAGACGCCCTTCACATCTCCGTGAACGAACCGGAAAGTATCGGTGAAACCCTTGGCGAGCAGATTTGTGAAGCCTTCTCTCTCCTCATCGGTAAAGCCGGCCGACATATGATTATTCTCAGGGTGAGCCAGGTCGATCTCCGTGTGCGCCACGTTGAAGTCGCCGCATGCGATAACGGGCTTCTTCTGATCCAGCTCCGCCAGATAATCGGCGTAGAGCCTGTCCCATTCTTGCCGCTCGCTCAGCCTCCTCAGCCCATCGCCCGCGTTCGGCGTATACACATTCACAAAATAGAAATCATCACTTTCAAGGACGATCAGCCTTCCCTCGTCGTCCATCGTGTCGGGCGCCCCTATCCTCGGAACGATCTTCTGAAGCGCGAGCCCCTCTTTATAGAGGATCATAGTTCCGGCGTAACCCTTCCTCGCCGGCGGCTCCGAGCACACCCATTCGGCCTGATAGCCGGGAAAGTAATCTTCCAGCGCCTCCACATGCTTCCTGGACGGACCCGCCGCAGGCAGCTTCGTCTCCTGGATCGCGATGATATCGGCGTCTTCTCCCTTCAGTGTATTCAGCACATCCCTGGACATCTGCGCCCTCGGCGACGCCGAGGTCAGAGCCGCGTTCAGTGAATCTATATTCCATGATATCAGTTTGAGCATATGCTTCTCCTTCTGTAATTTGGCTTTTCTCCACCCTACCACAGTTCTCTCTTTTTTGCCACCGGGAGGCCAAATGTCTTGATTATTGACGGCACAGTAATCAAAATATTGTTATCAGCGCACAATAAACACAAACAAAGGAGTATATCATGCCCTCCACATACGCACACTACCGCTTCGGTCAGGACGTCCTGAAAGCCCTGCCCGAGAAAACCAGAAACAATCTTCTTCAGGAAGAAGATCTGTTCAACATCGGCCTTCATGGCCCGGACCTTCTCTTCTACTACAAGCCCTTCTCCCACCATCCGCTCCACGCGGAAGGCGGCCGGATGCACCGCCTGACCGGAAAAGACTACTTCACGCAGGCCGGACAGACATTCCTCGCCCGCGGCGCCCGCAGAGCAGACTACGCCTACCTGTGCGGCTTCCTGTGCCACTTCGCCCTTGACTGCGCCTGCCACGGCTACATCAACGATCTCGCCGCCCGCGGCCGGGTCTCCCACGAAGAAATCGAGAGCGAATTTGACCGGATCCTCCTCGAAGAAGACGGCATCGACCCGATCCGCCGAAATCTTGCCGCCCACATTCACGCATCTCGGAGAGCAGCAAATGTAATCGCCCCGTATTTCCCCGGAGCCGCCAAAAAAGAAATCCACAAAGGCATCCGCTCCCTCCATGATTTTAACGTCCTCCTGACCCTGCCCGGCCGCATCGGTTACCGTCAGGTCGATTGGATCCTGCAGCACCTGCCTTCCTACGACTTCATCCACGGCCACATGATCAACCTCGATCCCGATCCGCTCTGCGAGCAGAGCAACCATGAGCTGCGCCGGATGTATGAATCCGCGATCGCAGATGCCGTCCTCCTCATCCGCCGCTTCCTGCCGGCTGTACACGAAAAAAAGCCGTGGCCTGCCCTTATGGATCATGATTTTGAGTCTTGCTGAGTCTCTGAGTCAGTTGGTTGGTTAGTTTTTTAGGCAGCTTCTGTCGTTTTTAAAATTCTTCTGCTGTTTCTGAGCCCTTAGAGATACTTCTAAGGGCTCTTTTACAGCAATTCTTTTTGATTTCTTCCGCGGCGACCGAATGCCGCCCTTACAAGTACCTCTAGGGGCTCCATCACAGCAATTCTTTTTGATTTCTTCCTCGGCGACCAAATGCTGCCCTTACAAGTACCTCTAAGGGCTCTATCACAGCAATCTTAACTGATTTCTTCCTCGGCGACCAAATGCTGCCCTTACAAGTACCTCTAAGGGCTCTATCACAGCAATCTTAACTGATTTCTTCCTTGGCGACCGAATGCTGCCCTTAGAGATACCTCTAAGGGCACGATTTCGGCAAGCCATTCATATGCCCAAATAGAATCCTTGCTTCTCCGACCACAGATTTCTTCCGGCTCCAACCAAACAAATCCAACCAAAAAGGCTGTGCCAGCCCCGCTCGGGTCTGATCACAGCCTTATAAATTCTCACTTCAAATCATCTTCAATCGACTTCGCTCTCTGCGCCACAACATCGCCCCAATGAGGTCCTTTCTCATACATTTCTGCCAGCTCCGCTAAAGCAGAAGGCACATCAATACCCTGGGGACATGCGTGCATGCACTGCCCGCATCCGATGCAGGCTGACGGCCGCTTGTCTTCTGGCAGTGCATCGATCCGCATCGAGGGTGTCATAGTCGTGGCAAATTTGTAGTCGTTGTAGCACTGCAGCAGATATGGAATATCAAGTTCCATAGGACATCCGTCACAACAGTATCTGCAAGCCGTGCATGGAACGCCCTTTTTCAGGTTCTCTGCGATGTCCAGAAGTACACTGCGCTCCTCATCGCTCAGAGGATTCTCCTCGCGGAAGGTCCTCAGATTGTCTTCCACCTGGAACACCTCATTCATGCCGGACAGAATGACTGTTACCCCCGGCAGATCCTGCAGAAACCGGAATGCATAGGAAGCATCACTGGGTTCCGCCGCGCTGCCATCGGCCGCCAAACCAGAAGTCCCGCCAGAACCACTGCCAACGCCGCGCTCCCGCAGCGCCCTCAGCTTCGCCGACTCCGACTCCGGAAGCACAGCGAGCTTGCCTCCTCTGACAGGTTCCATGACCCAGATGCCCAGACCGTGCTTTCTGATGATATCGCACTTTATTTTGGCATCCTGCATCGTCCAGTCAAGATAGTTGAGCTGGATCTGCACGAAATCAAACACTCCTTCGTGCCTTGTCAGGAACGCGTCGAGCATATCCGGGCCCGCATGGCAGGAGAAGCCGAAATATCGGATCTTGCCCTCTTTTTTCATCTGAAGCAGGTCCGGAATGATGTGATATTCCTCGCTCTCATAGAACTGCACCGACCACTCTGTCACATTGTGCAGCAGATAGAAGTCAAAATAGTCCGTCCTGCACTTTCGCAGCGACACATTGAACAGAGCGATGTTGTCGATCGGACCGGTCAGGGAGTGTCCCGGGAACTTGTCCGCCAGATAATAGCTCTCCCTGGGATAGCCTGACAGCGCTTCCGCCATTGCGATCTCCGATTTTCCGCCCAAATAGGGATACGCCGTGTCAAAATAGTTCACGCCCTCTCTGATCGCCAGATCAAACATCGCGTTCACCTTGGCCTGGTCGATCTCCCCGGTCTCCGGATCGGATGCAAACCGCATGCACCCAAAGCCCAGTTGTGACAGTTTCTGACCTTTAAAGTTTCTATAGATCATTCTCCCGCTCCTTCCCTATGACTCATCATTTACCGTCTGACGCTGTGACTCATTGTTCCTCAGGCCGGCCGGCAACTCACTGATTTCTCAACTTACCCAGATTCTTGCGGTCCACTACCGCCAGCAATTTCATCTTTTCCTGTATCGGCTGATCGGGTTCGATCGGCGTCCATTCGCCTTTTTCATCTTTGCATGCCACGACAGTCATCTGATATTTGTTGCGGATGTTGAGCTCTGCCAGCGATTTCCCGATCCACTCGTTGAGCGGAGCCATTTCTATCATGCTCAGGCGGCTCCCAAGCTCGAAGTAGTCCAGCACTGATTCGGAGACTAGCATTGCCGCCGAGCGCGCGCCCGCGTATTCCTCCGGCATGATGACCCTGTTGGCTCCCACCTTGCGGAGGATGGAGGACATGCGCGCCGAGGAGCTCTTCGCAACGATCAGGGGCACTCCCTGCTCCTTGGCAACTGCTATGGAGAGTATACTTGCCTCCAGGCTTTCGCCCATAGCGCAGACAACGATATCCATCTCCTTGAGCCCGAGTTTGTTCAGGTCCTCCTCGTTCGCCAGATCCGCGCAGATCGCCTCGCTGCAGAAGTTCGCGATCTCCTGGACATAATCCTCTACTTTGTCCACCGCCAGCACATCCGCGCCCATTTCATTTAGCGACCGGACCAGGCTCATTCCGAATTTTCCAAGTCCGAGAACTGCAATTGATTTCGCCATAACTGTCTCCTTGTACCTGTCAAAACAGTGATTATCCGTTAAATGATCAACCTATATAGAAATTCCCTTCTGCATAGTGTACTCCGGACTCATCCTTCTTTCCTCCCGTGAGGAAGAAAGCCATGGAGATCGGTCCGATGCGTCCGAGGTACATGCCGACCGTTACGATCAGTTTGCCGACCGTGTTTAATGTAGGGGTAAGATTCCGGGTCAGGCCTACGGTGGCGCAGGCGCTTACGATCTCGAATAGGCCGTCCTCGATTCCCACGGGATTGGACGCGACGAGAAGCATTGTGAGCCCAAAGACTGTTACCATACTGACTTCTATGATGGCTGTAGCCTTTCTCATGGCTTCCTCTCTGACCGACCGCTTATATACGTGTGCATCGTTTTTTCCGCGGATATAGGAGTGAACGCCGAGGATCGCTAGATAGACAGTCGTGGTTTTGACGCCGCCGGCTGTACCGATGGGAGATCCGCCGATGAACATAAGGACATAAGCTCCCAGGCATGAGACATCAGTCAGACCGGCCTGGGAAAAGGTCGCGAAACCCGCAGTTCGGAGAGTTACGGATTCGAAGAGACTGTTCAGCAGTTTTTGCGGAAGGGACATTCCTCCCAGAGTCTGGGGATTACTAAATTCTGCCGCGAAGATAAATACTGTGCCTGCGGCGATCAGACTCCCTGTAAGGGTGAGCACAAGTTTAGTGTGCTCACTCAAACGCCTGAATATCTGCGACGGCGAAAGCCCCCTTTTTCTTCCGAAGGTGACTTTACTGTCGATATCCTGCCAGACGACGTAACCGAGGCCTCCCATTATGATCAGCGCCATAGTGACTGTAAGGATCAGGGGACTATTTTGGTAAGGTGCCAGACTGTCAGGGCCCAGCACGTCTATGCCCGCATTGCAGAATGCGGAAATGGCAGTAAAGACGGATACCCAGATTCCCTTGGCCGCTCCGAACCGCGGTATGAAAGCGATCATATAGAAGCATGCGCCGACCATCTCCACTGCAAAGGTTCCCCGGATGACTTTGTAGAGAAAACCGAGCAGGTCGTTCAGGTTCTCCAGGTTCATCGCGTCGCGCAGCATCAGGCGCTCACTCAGGGAGAAGCGCTTGCGGGCCAGCATCATCATTGTCGAGACCGCGGTGATCACGCCGATACCGCCGATCTGGATCAGCACTAAGATCACGGCCTGTCCGAAATGACTCCAGTATTGATAGGTATCTTTTACCACGAGCCCTGTAACACACACGGATGTGGTCGACGTAAACAGCGCGTCTGTAAAAGGAGTCCAGTTTCCGCCGGCTGAAGAGACCGGCAGGGAAAGAAGCAATGTTCCGATCAGGATCGCAACCAGAAAGCTCAGAGGAATCAGGTGCGCCGATGTTAACTTGATTTTGTTCATTGGTGCGCGATCACCTCCTCTCTACCTACTAATGTAGCATAATGAGCGGAACAAAGCACAAGAAAAACACCCCCAAATGAGGGTGTTTTCTTTCTAAGTTTCAATATGTGATTCTCGAATCAGCAATACTGGATGAATCTCTTGTCAACCCAGCCGGTCTTTCCGCCGTAGGAAGCCCAGATGTAGTTTCCGCTTACCTTGTCGGTCTTAACGCTGAAAACTGTTCCTCTGGAGATGCGGGCGATCTCGTTCTCATACTTGAAACTGGGGTGATTGCGAAGTGCCAGATAATTCTTTTTAACTACGCATCTTGCTGATCTCCATGCGCTCCTGCTCTCACCTGCGCCGCCGTCTACGGCGTCAAGCTCTTCCTCTGTAAGGGGGGCGATCTCCAGTTCAAAATTCTTCTCTTCCATTGTTGTTCTCCTTTCGCAATAATACTTATTGTTGTGATTGTGAACTAACTAATCTGTTAGTTATTATACACTATTTTGACTAAGTTAAAAATGCTTGCTGTATAGACTTTCAAATTGTTTATTCCGCCGCGCCTCTTTTGCTCGGCACATCTATACTTACGCAGGGGATATATCTAATCCACGCCGGAATAAAAAATTTCTATATTTTGCCAAAATAGCGATTTACAGCCACTTTTTCTTGCGGAACCAGATCACACCGCCGATCAGGATCAGCGCGCTCACAATGAAGACCGCCAGATAACTGTATTTCCAGTGGAGCTCCGGCATGTAAACAAAGTTCATGCCGTACCAGCCGACGATCAGCGTCAGCGGCATGAAGATCACCGTGACGACTGTGAGCACTGTCATGATCCGGTTCATCTTGATATCCAGCTGCGTCGAGAACATTTCCCTGAGCTGGACCGTATAGTCTCTCAGGGACTTTACCTGATCCATGAGGCGCATGACGCGCTCCGTGAACAGGCGGAAATAGCGCAGGTTCTCTTCCGCGAAGAATCCGTTCTCGTTTTCCTCCAGTTCCTGGCCGAAATCCAGCATCTGCTCGTAGTGGATCCGCATATCCATAAGGAAACTCCGGATGTCATTGAGTTTATCCGGGTACTTGTCCAGATCGCTCTCCAGGATCTCATCCTCGATCAGCCCCAGCTCATGCTCTGTATCCACGAGCAGGCGAAGGTCTCTCTCGATGAGAGCTTCCAGGAAATCATACATGAATCTTTCCAGAGACGGCATTTTCCATCTCTTGCGCCAGCTGATCTTCTGCACGACGAGCTGCGCGTATTCGCCGTTTTCTATAAATACAATGCCCTTTTCATCCAGCGCGAAGGCGCATCTGTGCGGAGGACCGCCCATCTCAGTGCGCCTCGGCACATAGAGGGTGCCTGTCAGTGAATCGAAGTTGACAATGGCCTTTGTCTCCAGGACTTCCGACGGATCCATGTCCATATCAATGACCATGTCGAATTTCTCTTTCGTCAAGTTCCAGGTCTCCGGGTCCATTATGACGACGTAGGGGGGATCCCCCGGTTTTCTGCAGAAGATCTCCTCCGCACTGCACGGCGTGAGCATTTCTTTAATCTGATAGAACGTAGCGTTTCCCATAGTCTTGTACTCTCTTGCAGCCTGTGTTTTCTGCCGGTAATTCCTTCTGGTATCTCAGCGCTCCAGGAATGTCTCCTTCAGCGACACGTATTTGTCAGCCAGACACACGATCCATGCCTCGCGGCTCCTGGGCAGATGCGTCAGGTTCAGCGGCCACATGTGGCTGTAGATGATGTGCTGCACTTCCTCATCCGCGTCAAAATATCTCTCGGCGTTCTCTCTTGCCCTCTCGGCGTGTATATATCCGTGAAGATTGTGTTCTCCGTTGTCTTCGTGATGCCAGTCATAAAGGTAGAAGTCATGCAGCATGGCGCCCTTGATCAGAGTCGGCACCTTGGCGTGAAGGTGCAGTTTTTTGTTGAGTTTATAGCTGAGTTTCGCGACGCGCTCACAGTGCTCATATGTGCTTACTTTCCCGTGCTGCGTGTAGTTCTTCATCTGCTGAACATGTTCATCAGACTCGAGATCCTGCAGTATTTTGTCCATTTTTTGTTTGTCAGTCATTTATCTCTCCTGCTGTCAGTCATTGATTGCCATGTATTATTATACAGACTAAATCTGCATTTTTCGATATACTAAATAAAGTCTCTGCTTTCTATCGCGGAACATGCTATTATGGAGTAGACAGTTTCACAGGTCTTTCCGGTGAAAGCTGTATCTACTGTAAGGGGGTATTTATTATGAATAATAACAATGACAGGATCCAGCGCAGCAATTACATACTGCTCGGTCTCGTAATTCTGATGCTGCTCTACGGCGTAATATATCGTTTTATGAGCGGGGACGATTCACTCTACATCTTCGGAATCCCCGTCATCCCGGGTTCGAACAAGGAAGAGACCACCCAGGAAGAGACCACAGGCAGCGATGCGCCCGCAGACAGCTCGCGCGCACTGTTCCAAGCCATAGACGAATTGCTCGTGTAAATGGCCGCCAGGCGGGGCTTCTTTCCCCGATTTCTTAAGTGCATCTTAAGATTTATCATTTTTTTGATTAAAATTGTTCATTGACGCACAAATTCTACCGGTGCTATCATTCTTTCAGGCTTTAACAGCCTAAAGTAATTATTGAAACAGTAAACCGAGGATTTAACCATGAAGCGCGATCTTTACAACAACAACTTCTTCTTTAGCTTTAGCTTTAACTTTACTGACATAGGCAGTAAGGTTGATTTGCTATGCTAAGGATTGATCGCA